>JAEEGK010015344.1_pt1 | contig 16996 bp, 12 predicted proteins | sample 8958771 | NCBI WGS metagenome assembly JAEEGK01 (sample SAMN16246547, study PRJNA631951) | gut metagenome | biome: gut microbiome; feature: rumen; material: SC-attached | host: Bos | place: Iran: Karaj | collected 2018-10 | reverse complement strand
TCGTGTGCTGGTACGTGACACGGACAAGACAACACCCGGACTGGAGGCCAAGGGCGTTCAGTTCAAGGAATACTGTGAGTTAGGTTTCACCTATACCATCACCCGTAAGCACTAGGCCGATGCTACTCGTTGCAGTCAGCGGAGGCATCGATTCCATGTGCCTGGCAGAAAAGGTCCGTCTGGAAGGCGGGCCTTTCGCCATTGCACACTGCAACTTCGGCCTCAGGGGAGAAGAAAGCGACGGCGATGAGGCCTTCGTAAAAGAATGGGCCGATCAGTACGGCATCCCCCTCCACATCCGGCGCTTTGAAACCAAGGCCTATGCCGCCCGGGAGGGCATCAGCATCGAGATGGCCGCCCGCCGCCTGCGGTACCACTGGTTCGGGCAGCTGTGCCGGGAACACGGTTACGAAGCCGTAGCCGTGGCCCACAACGCCAACGACAACGCCGAGACCCTCCTCCTGAACCTCCTGAGGGGAACCGGCCTCAAGGGCATTCTCGGGATGAAGGCCGAAGGAAAGATTCCCGACCCGGACTTCACCGACATTCCCCTGCTGAGACCCCTGCTGGGAATGACCCGCGAGGAGATTGAGGCCTTCGCCACCGAGCACGGACTCGCCTGGAGAGAAGACCGCACCAACGCCTGCAACGACTTCAAACGCAACAAGATCCGTAATCAGGTTTTCCCTATCTTCAAAGAGATCAACCCTCGCTTTGTAGAGACTCTGAATAGCGACATGGAGAGATTTCAAGAGGCCCTTCCTCCGGAAGTGTTATCCTCAGAACCCTCCGCTTCGCTACGTCCCTCCCACTGCCCTGCGGGCAGCGGGCCCCTCCCCCTCATTGCCGGGGGCGGCAAAGGTTCTGAGGACAACACTCCCTCCGAAAGGGCTGAATTTACGGTTACTGAGGAGGTTTGGGATGGAAGTCAGCCGGTAAAGCAGCCGGAAGGGATGCTGATCCTGGATGCTGACAAGGCCGGAGAACTGACAGAGGGCCGATGGGAGACCGGAGACTGGATCCGTCCCCTGGGAGCTCCCGGAAAAAAGAAACTGCAGGACTGGTTCACGGACCATCACGTCCCGGTGGATGAAAAACCGTTCATCCCCCTCTACAAGAGCGCCAAAGACCCGCACCACGTGCTGGCCATCGCCGGCCGGTGCATCGACCACTCGGTCCGCGTGACCGCCGCCACCCGCCGAATCCTTCGGATTTCAGAAAAAAAGTGGTAACTTTGCAGACTTGACGCGCACGCGCGATGCGTACGTACCTACAAAGTTTAATCAGAACTATCGACAATATGAACCGTAAAGTACTTCTTATGATTCTGGACGGCTGGGGAGAAGGCCGCCACGACTATTCCAACGCCATCTGGACCCAGGGCACGCCCAACATTGACGCTCTCCGCGCCAAGTATCCTTATGGCCACCTGCAGGCCTGCGGCGAGTACGTAGGTCTTCCGGACGGCCAGATGGGCAACTCCGAGGTGGGTCATATGAACCTGGGCGCCGGACGCGTGGTATACCAGGATCTGGTGAAGATCAATATCGCCTGCCGTGAGCACAAGCTCCTGGAGAACAAAGAAATCAAGGCCGCATACGAGTACGTAAAGAAGAGCGGCAAGAAACTGCACCTGATGGGCCTCACCTCCCACGGTGGCGTCCACAGCTCCCTGGACCACGTGTACGAATTCCTGCGCGTAGCCAAGGAAGAAGGCCTGGACAAAGTGTACGTGCACGCCTTTATGGACGGCCGTGACACGGACCCTCACAGCGGCCTGGGCTTCGTGAAAGAACTGGAAGAAAAGATGGCCCAGACCACCGGTAAGGTGGCTACCGTCTGCGGCCGCTTCTATGCAATGGACCGTGACAAGCGCTGGGCCCGCGTGAAGGAAGCCTACGACCTCCTGGTAGAAGGCAAGGGCAACGAATTTGCAAGCGCCCAGGCCGGTATCCAGGCCAGTTACGACGATGACGTGACCGACGAATTCATCAAGCCCATCGTGGTTACCGAGAACGGCAAGCCCGTGGCCACCATCGAGGAAGGAGATGCCATCATCTTCTACAACTTCCGCAACGACCGCGCCCGCGAGCTCACCTCCGTCCTCACCCAGCAGGATATGCCGGAAGAAGGTATGCACACCCTTCCGCTGTACTACTGCTGCCTCACTCCTTACGACGCTTCCTTCAAGGGCGTGCACATCCTCTTTGACAAGGAACTGGTGCAGGACACCCTGGGAGAGACCGTTTCCAAGGCCGGCAAGCGCCAGCTGCGCATTGCAGAGACTGAGAAATACGCCCACGTAACGTTCTTCTTCAACGGCGGCCGCGAGACCGTGTTCGAGAACGAGGACCGCATCCTGGTGAACAGCCCCAAGGTGCCCACCTACGACCTCCTGCCGCAGATGAGCGCCCCCGAGGTGGCCGAAAAACTTATCGGCCAGATTCGCACCGGCAAGCAGGACATGATTATCCTCAACTTCGCCAACGGCGACATGGTGGGCCACACCGGCATCTACAATTCCATCACCACCGCCGTCACCTGCATTGACAGGCTGGTGGGCCAGGTGGTGGAAGAAGCCATTGCCCAGGATTACGTGGTGCTCCTGACCGCCGACCATGGCAACGCCGACTTCGCCGTGAACGCCGACGGCACCCCCAATACCGCCCACTCGCTGAACACCGTGCAGTTTGTGGTGATCAATGCCGGCGATGCCGTGAAGCAGGTGAAGGACGGTGCCCTGTGCAACGTAGCCCCCACCATCCTCAAACTCATGGGCATCCCCCAGCCCGCCGCCATGACAGCCGAACCGCTCATCTAATATGGAATTATCTGCCAAATTCTTAGCCCAGCTGTTACAGGGCACGGTGGACGGCGACGAGAACGCCGTGGCCACCCGTATGGCCAAGATTGAGCATGGAAAACCCGGATCGGTGTGCTTCTATGCCAATCCCAAGTATGAGCCCTATGTGTACAGCAGCCAGGCCGCCATTATCATCGTGGGCAAGGACTTCGAGCCCAAGGAGCCGGTGAAGGCCACGCTGGTGCGGGTAGAAAACGCCTACTCCGCCGTGGCCGACCTGCTGAGCTATGTGGCCAAGAAAAAGCAGAAAGCCCGCCGGCACCGCAGCCTCTTCGCGCACTGGTACCTGTCCACGCGCTTCGGCAAGAAAGTCTATCTGGGGGCCTTCTCCAAGGTAGGACGCCGCACCCGCATCGGGGACAACACCGTCATCCACGGGCACGTGTACATTGGCGACGATGTCACCATCGGCCACGACTGCATCATCTATCCCGGCGTGGTCATCTATCCGGGCATGGTGATCGGCAACCACGTCATCCTGCATGCCGGCTGCATCATCGGATCGGACGGATTCGGCAATGCGCCCCGTCCGGACGGCAGCTGGGAAAAGATCGAGCACCTGGGCAACGTGGTAATCGGCGACGACGTGGAAATCGGCGCCAACACCACCATCGACCGGGCCCAGATGGAATCCACCATCATCGGCAACGGCGTGCGGATTGACAACCTGTGCCAGATTGCGCACAACGTCGTGATCGGAGACCATACCGTGATGGCGGCCCAGACGGGCATTGCCGGTTCCACGGTCGTGGGCAAATACTGCATCTTTGCCGGCCAGGTGGGCATCGCCGGACATCTGAAGATTGCCGACCATACCACCATCTGCGCCCAGGGCGGCGTCATCGGCAACATCCGCAAGGAGGGCCAGGTGCTGGTGGGAAGCCCGGTGATTCCGGTGAAGCAGTACATGAAAGCCTATGCCCTGTTCAAACAGGCCGCAGAGGAATAAACAGCCAATCATGCAGTTGAACCAGCATACACTGAAAAACGTCTATTGTTTTGAAGGGAAGGGCCTGCACACCGGGGTCTATACGCACATGAAACTGATGCCCGCTCCGGCCGGAACCGGAATCCGTTTCTGCCGGACAGACCTGCCGGGAGCGCCCGTGGTGGAAGCCCTGGCCCCCAACGTGAGCCAGACCGCCCGCAGCACCACCATCTCCTCGGGAGAGGCGAAAGCCGTCACCATCGAACACGTGATGAGCTGTTTCACCGGCCTGGGCGTGGACAATGCCCTGGTGGAGATGGACAATGCCGAAGTGCCCATCCTGGACGGCAGCGCCCGGCGCTATGTGGAAGCCATCGAGGCCGATGGCCTGGCCGACCAGGGCACCCCGCGCGTTTTCCTGGACATCCCCCAGGCGCTGGAACTCCGTGACCCCCGCAGCGGATCGTGGATCCGCATCGAGCCGGCCCAGACCCCGTCGGCCGATATCACCGTCGATTTCAACTCCCCGGTCCTGGGGGTCCAGCAGGCCCATTGGGACCTGGAGACGGACTATGCCCGGGAGATTGGGATTTGCCGCACCTTCTGTTTCTACCGCGAGATTGAAGGCCTGCTCAAAAACAACCTCATCAAGGGCGGGGACCTGGATAACGCGCTGGTCATTACCGACGACGGTTATATGGGGAACCAGCCCCACTTCCCGGACGAGTGCGGCCGGCACAAGCTGCTGGACCTGCTGGGCGATTTGCGCCTGGCCGGCGGCTACCTGAACGCACATATATCGGCCTTCAAACCGGGCCATACCCTCAATACCCAAGCAGCCAAGGCCCTCCGGGCCATATTGTAACCACCTATGAACCAGATTCATCCAATGGCTTATGTGAGCCCCGATGCCAAGTTGGGAGACAACGTGGAAGTGGGGCCCTTCGCCTTTATCGATGCCCAGGTAGAGATTGGCGACGGATGCCGCATCCTGAACGGCGCCACCATCTTCAACCATGTCAAAATGGGCCGGGACTGTACCGTGTTTCCGGGCGCCGTCGTAGGCGCCATCCCCCAGGACCTCAAATTTGAAGGCGAGGAAAGCTGGGTGGAGATTGGCGACCGGGTCAATATCCGGGAGTGCGCCACCATCAACCGGGGCACCAAGGCCAGCGGAAAAGGCGTCACCCGCGTGGGCAGCGACACGCTCATCATGTCTTATGCCCATGTGGCCCACGACTGCGTAATCGGCAACCACTGCATCATTGTGAGCTACGCCGGCCTGGCCGGAGAGACGGAAGTGGACGACTGGGCCACGCTGGGCGGGAAGACGGGGTGCCACCAGTTTTCCAAGATTGGCAGCTACAGTTTCGTGGCATTCGGCACCCGGGTGACCAAGGACGTACCGCCTTTTGCCCTGGCCGGCCGCGAGCCCATGGTCTTTGAAGGGGTGAACCGCGTGGGCCTGCTTCGGCATGGCTTTACGGAGGAGCAGGTGAACCAGATCAAGGCCATGTACGACGCCCTGTATTTCCAGGGCATGAACGTGAGCCAGGCGCTGGAATACATCGAGGCCAACTTCCCCGCCACGGAGCACCGTGACATGCTGCTGTCGTTCATCCGCCGCTCCAAGCGGGGCATCATGTCCAAGCCGCGTCCCACGCGTTAACGTGCTGCTCTCCACGGCATATTTTCCGCCGCTCAGCTGGTTTGCGCTGGCGGCCCGCGATATGACCCTGTCCCCGGACAGGGTTTTGCCGTCCGTGGTGCAGCTCGAGGCCTGCGAAAACTACCAGAAACAGAGTTACCGGAACCGCTGCTATATCCTGGCTGGCGACGGACCGCAGATGCTGCAGGTGCCGGTGGTGCACGGGGAATCCCCGCTCATCCGGGACGTCCGGGTCGATTATGCCACGCCCTGGATTGTCCGCACGGAGCGGGCCCTGGCCACGGCCTACGAGACATCGGCCTTCTTCGATTATTATAAGGATGAGTTGTTCGCCCTGCTGGAAAGGCAGCCCGAGACCCTCTGGGAGCTGAACCGTTCGCTGCTGGAGTGGCTCCTGGCCCGCCTGGGCATTGCCTGCACCCTCGTTCCCACCAGTTCGTTTGTCGCGCCCGGTGGCGGGGCCGACGACTACCGCTATGTCATCCACCCCAAACGGCCAGACAGCGTACTGGCCTCGCTGGGCCTCTCCCACCCCTACTATCAAGTCTTCCGCGACCGCCAGGGCGGCTTCACCCCCGGCCTCTCCGTGCTGGACCTCCTCTTCAACGAAGGCCCCGACGCCATCCGCTGGCTCAAGGCCCTTTAGGCCGGCGCCGAGAACGTCTATCGGCCGGCGCAGGCGGCAATGTGGTCGCGGGGGGCCTCCATGATGTTCCAGGAGAGGACGGCGCCGTCAAAGCCGAAGCGCCGGACGGCCGCCAGGGACTCCTTCACGTAGGCCGGCGAAGTGGGTGCCACGCCTTCCCGGTAGTTGATCTCGATGCCGGGGAACTTGGCGCAGGGACAGGCCGACATGGCTTCCAGTTGCGATTCCAGGAAGGCCACGTCCATCGCGAAGGACGGATAGCCCACAGCGCCGGGGGCGGCCTGCTTCAGGAGTTCGTACTCGAAGCCCATCCCGGCAGGCGCGAAAGTCTGGCGGTACAACATGGGCTTGATGAAGTCGGCATGGGCCGACAAGATAGTATAATCCTGTCCCACGAAGGGCGCCATGAACGGCGCAAAGAGATCCATGCCGATGGCGAGGCCGCGCGCCCGGAGGCTGTCGGCCACGGCCGCGACGGCCCCGCTCACCACCTTCCCCTTGGCCCGGAAGAAAGCGGCGGCCAGCGGATGTTCGAAGGCGAAGCCGTCCTTCGGGGTGTAGCCGGTCACGGAGAGGAAGGCATCGCCCTCGGCCTCCCAGGCGTCCCGGACATCTTTTAGGCTCACGCCCTGGGCCAGGAAACGGGCCTCGCAGAGCGGACAGCCGCAGCTGAGGACGCCGCTCACTCCACCCACAAACGACTGCGTGCGGATGCGGTCCAGGAAGACCCCGTCAAACCCGCAATCGGCAAAATAGCGGTCGTAGAGCGCCACCACCCGGGCGGCATTCTCCGGATGGGAAGGGCAGTTGAAGCGGAAGCCTTCGCCGGCGGCGAGGTCGAAGCTGGCCGGCTCCTGTCCCCAGAGATCCACCGACGGCGCATTGTCGCAGACCGTCTCCGTCTCGGCAAAAACCGGCAGCCAGAGATACATGCCGATGCCTTTTCCGTGCAGGTAGTCCCCTACTTCCTGATAAATATCCTTGCGGATGCTCCAGCCCATGATGACGTCCTTAACCGGGATTGCGGCGGTAACGGTGTCCAGCCTTTCTATGATTTGCCGGGCGGTGTAATCGGGCTGGTTCCAGCCGCCCATCGAGACCTGGACAATGTATGCGGGCTCCGGCTGCCGGGATGTGCAGGCAAGGAGCGCCAAAGTGGTGAGGGCAAGGATAAAGTTTCTCATACGAATTGATTGTTCCCAACAAATATACGTTTTTTCTATGGGATGCCAAGGCGGGGAGGGTTTTGGGGCTGCCGCGCCGCCGCCAGTGATCACAACGTCCCACTTTTTGGACCGTTATGATCAAAATCGGCCATTTTTGATCATAACCTGCAAGTTTCGGGGACGTTATGATCACTTTATCGGCGTCACATAAAAATCGCAGCCACTATCTCGATGCGCTCGGGAAGTGGCTGCAACCATCAAAGTCTGGTGCTACCGAATTATTGTCGGATACTTACTAACGATGAGAAGAACCGATTTAATTATAGGTAACAATTATAGACTTAACATAAAGGGCTTTGGGTGCTTTTGAGGGTTTAGTAACAGTAACAACAATCTCTCCGGACGCCGAGCCAGTAAATGTATAGTCCGCAGCTGACGATGTCAGGTTCTTCGCGGCCCCACCGAAGGCAGCGCCGCCCACGGTCACGCCGACAGTCGCGCTCGTCACACCGCTAGCAGTGGAGGCATTGACAACTATACTAGTAATCGTTCCGGTGATATCAGATGTTGATAATCTGATATACTGAACTTGCGCACTCGACGTCCCATAATGGATTCCCTTAGTGTTATCAAAGGACGATTCGGTTCCATCGGAGGTAACCGTCCATTTTGCACCATCAGTTGCCGTGCCGCTTCCTCCACAGGCTTTGGTAAATGTTAGCGTACTGGTTTTAGGGCCACTACTAGTCTGCTTATTCTGCTTCAAAGTAATTGTTGAAGCTATGCCCCCGTCATCCTTGTGTGTAATAACAAGATCAAGGGTCTTATCAGCCGTCGTGGAGGTGTTGGCGGCTTTGGGGTAAACGGTGATGGTGCCTTCACCGTTGTCGGAGACTGTCCAGGCATTAGCGCTGTCCGTGAAATTCACGGTGTAACCGCTTGCGGCACTGTTAACGGTAACACTTATGGTCTCGGCAGAAGCGGAGCCATACTCGTCGTCGTCCCACTGGATGGTCTGTCCATTGTCAGGATTCGTACCGAGGTAAGGGACAGACTGGTCAATGGTCGGAGTGCCGACAAGCATGAAGTTAACCATGGAATTATTGTACCCAAAGGCATAACCATTGATGGAAACAGTCCTTCCGTCAACATCAGCCAGACTGCCATAAACATTGAGAACCTTCCCGGAGGCTACCGTTACGGTTCTTGCTTCGCTGTCGGCCACACCCGTAGCGGTGGCATACTCGATAACAGGGGAAGTGGCATAAGAGGTAATCTTATCAGCATTATACACGACCGGGACGGGGTATGTAGCCGTCGTCGTTCCGGTCTTCGTGATAGTAGGTCCTGTGAATTCCCAAACGCCATTATAATCTATCACCGAGCCGTTTACGTTAATGACATCGTTGACGACGTATCCGTGATCCTTGGCGGCAAAAACCAAGATTGAACCGGTAGCATCGGAGGCGATGATGTTTCTGCCGTTGACGGCCATAACGGACAGGCCCTCCACGGCATAAGACCCGGCAGCGGTAATATCCTCAATATGCAGGCCCACCGGAGTAAGGTTAATGGAAGCGAAGGCGGAGGCTTCGTAGGCCTGGGTGCCTGTCACGGCGTTACCCTTGACCTTGACGGTGTATTCCGTATTACCGGTCAGGCCATCGAAGGTGACAGACTGGACGCCCAGCGCAACTTCTTTTTCAGTTTGCTTGGATTCGCCCAGGAAGAGCTCGCAGTGATAACCATTTGTAGCATGGGGGTCATCCGTCCATGTGGCGGTTACAGAAGAAGCCGTGACGCCGCCACTGGCGAGAACCGGCGTTGCAATGGCAGGTGTGCCGAACTTGGCACCCGTCAGCTTGGCTGCCAGCGAATTCTTATTCAGCGTCGTGTTCGAAGGAACGGCCACAACGGAAACATCGTAATAGTCCGGCGTCCCGGTGAAGGTATATGAGGTGCCTGTCACGTTCTGGACAGTCGTTTCTCCTATCTTGACATTGTAACTTGCCGCGCCGGTTACCGCATTCCAGGAAAGGACCATTCCGGAAACTGTCAGTCCGGTAGGAGTGTCAATCCGGGTCTTTGGCGAATAATTGAGTTTATACACCTTGAAGGCACCTGACTTTTGATTAGTGAGCGCCTTGGAAGAAGCCAGCTGATCCTCGAAACCACTGGTATAATACCGAATGTCCGTATCACCATTCGTCGCCATAAAATAGGCCGCAAAGCGCGAGCCCAGATCCATCTTATAGGCTCCGGATTCAGGGAGGTATTCCATTGTAATATCCTGTGCCGTAGAAGTCCCGGCTGTGTTGGTACTACTCGGATTGGAAGGATAATACATCTCGGTCGACTTGTTCTTCAAAGCAATCTTTCCCGACTCGGTGCCAGCCTCGGCTATGAAGATGTATTTGTCGGCCGGGTTGGAAATGATATCGTCAACGGGGGTAAGGCCGCTCAGTTCCAGCGTCCTGTAGGTATGAAGAGCATAGTAAGTAGAAGGCGTAGCGCCATCGGGCATGATGAACAGATACTGACCGCCATCTTCGAAAGCTCCTTCCTCCTCAATCAGGCCATATTGACCGGTAAGCTCTTTCTCCGAGCAATCACTCTCATTCACGCTGAGGTTGATCACGGCAATACCGGCGGCGGGGAAAGACATGTTCGAGGACAGGGTCACCTCTTTTTCAATCAGGTGAAGGCTCGTTTCGGCAGTAAAGGTCACTGTGGTCCCGGAGACAAGCGTCGTGGGATTCACGACAACATAAACAGTATTTTGACCACTTATGTTAATGACCGGTTTCTCGGAGGAGTATTCCGCCCAGACATAGGATTTCTCCGCAGTCCAGGTTTTGATTCCGGCAGTGGACAGATCCATGCTCACGCGGCCGGAAAGCGTACCGGAAGAGGCCGTCATCTTGAACCAGGAGACCTCTTCCCCTTGAGCAAAAGAGCCTTTCAGATTAATCTTCAGGACGGAGAGGGGGCGTGTAAAGAGCAAATCATCAATGGCAACTACGTCGCCATCGGAAATATATTCACAGGCCTTGCCGACCAGGATGTCGCAAGCCGGATCCGGATAAGCGACGGCAGGGTGCTGGATATAATCCGTCGTGGCACCGATATTAAGTCCTACTCCGCCTCCGTCATAACATTTTTCGAAGGCACCTTTCGGGTAAAAGGCAAGGAATGTTCCCGAACCTTCTGCGACAACCGTTCCCTCAAACACGGCGGAAGCGCCATCGGCCGCCGTGTTGGTGAGCGTCAAGTCCACCGCCTTTTTGTTTTTATCGATGCTTGTTGAGCTCAGGAAAGCACCTAAGACATCGGCATGCTTCCAATAAGGAGTGTATGAGCCGTCTCCATTATCCGTAAGATAGGTACGGGTGGGTACCTCCTGGCGGGCTTTCACGACAAAATGCAATTCACCCTTCTCCTTCTCGGGGTTGGGGTCTACACGCTCCTGCTGGCAAGAGATAAAAGCAGATGCCACCATTGCGACAAGTGCGGAAAAAAGAATCGATTTTTTCATAACCGTCGCAAATTAGAAGTTGTAAATATAATCAGGATCCTCAGTTAGTCCAGGACCTGGCGCATTCGGATCTCCCCAGGGGCCACTCTGACAAATCACGCCCTCCGGCAGGACCGTGAAGACGTCCACTTCGGGTGAAGTGTAATACTCTTTTTGAATCATACGCATATGTGGTTTAAATTACAATAACTATGGTGTGTCGCTAAAACTTTGCAAGTTACACTTTTCCCTTGGGAATTGCAAAAGACATCGGCAATTTCTACCCCCAAAACATTTGCTTTTTTGCGCGACAATTCGTAATATCGCAATCCCGTAGATAGCGAAAAACAAATAAAACGATAACCACCATGCTTAAAAAGCAACTGTACGAGGCGCCCGTCACCGAGGCGCTCGAAATGGCCATCGAGAAGAATATCCTGTTTGCCAGCGAGTTCAACGAAGACGGCAACGAGATCCCCAACGATAATGTGCTTAACCCCGATTTCTTTGAGGTCTTTTAATCCGTCCGGCATATGAAACAGATACTCAAATTCACGTTGGCCTTCATGGCTGGTGCCATCGCCACCATTTCGTGTAACAAAGCCGAAGAAGACCACGACAGCACGGAGGGCCGGTATTATACCTTTACCATTGCCGATGATCTCACCAAAGCCACGCTGGACAATACCGGCGTAAAATGGGAGGACGGAGACCGGGTGGGCATGTATATCGTCGAATCCGACGGGACGGAAGTTTACACCGGCTATGCCAAAGTGGATGTCACCACGTCGCCCAAGACCATCATCCTGTATAGCAAAAAGGCCATCCCCGCCAACGCCAAGGCCTACACCTACTATCCTTATGACCCGGCCAATGAAGACAAGACGGAAACCGTCATCACCTTCGGCACCACGCAGGAAGGCAGCAACGCGTCGGCCATGCCCCTAGTCGGCATTCCTTTTACAGTCGAGACCGCTGTCCCTTACGACACGGAAAATAAAAAGGCCGAGACCAACGGGGAGATTCATTTCCTCAACCTGGGCGCCATCATAGACTTCCAAATTTTCGCGGCCGCCTATGCCAACGAAACGGTCCAGTATGTACAATTCCAGGCCGACAGCAAACAGGGCAGCCCCGTAGCCGCCGTGAGCGGCAACGCCACCCTGGATCTGACAGGGATCAGCCTGCAGGATGCATCCAGCCTGAACCTCGCATTCCAGGCCGACGATGCCCGCGATTATGCCAAGGTGAGCCAGCAGGTGCCTGTGGCCGCGACGCAGGCTACCGCCACATCCATCTATATGGCGGTAGCCCCCGGTACCTATTCCGGCACCATCACCATCGGCACCGATGCCGCCACCTACACCTTCCCCTTCACCAACAAGGCCCTTCCCCGCAATACCGTCAAGCATTACCTGATGGACCTGTCCCATGCCACCCGCGTGGCCGGCGTGGTCGAAACCGTCAAAGAGCTCCCCTATTCCGAACCGTTTACAGCGAATAAAGGAGAGTTTGTCATTGAAGGGGGCAGCGGGAACGAGTGGACATTCAGCAGCCAATACGGCGCCACCGTCACCGGTTTTTATCAGGCCAGCGGAGAATCAGGCAAGAGCAATCATGCAGCGAACACAGCACTGGTTTCCCCCTGGATAAACCTGGCCGATGTGGTCAATGCCCAAATCAGCTTCAGCCACAACCGGAACGGCTATCTGAACGATTCCGATGTGGACATACTCCTCCAAACGTACGGAGAAAACGCCTGGACTTCCCTGGAAATTGCACTCCCCGCCAAACCCAGTAAGCAAGGTAGTTACTCAGGATTTCAGGACGTCGTTATCCCGCTGGAGTCCTATGTGGGCGGAAAGGTAAGGATCAAATTCACCTACACCTCAACCACCAGCAATGCCGGCACTTATGAAGTGAAAAACTTCTCCGCGACAAAGATTCAGGGGCACGCCGACATTGCCTATGCCGAAGCCGACCAGAGCCAAACGGCCTTTGTGAACCAAAGCAGTTTCACGGCGCCCGCACTGATCAACCCGCACAACCTGGCTGTCACCTACGCTTCGGACAACGCGGACATTGCCAGCGTGAACGCCACTTCCGGCGCAGTTACCATCGGCAGCACGGTGGGTACAGCCACCATCACCGCTACTTTTGACGGCAATGATGATTATGAAGCCGGAGAAGCCAGCTATTCCATCAAGGTAACAGACCCCAATGCCACCTCCTTTACGGATATCCTGACCAAGGCTGTCATTGGGGTTAACGGAACATCCTATACCGACTGGTCCGGGATACAATCCTATTCTTCCGCGGTCTATGCCGGCAACTGCGCCGGTGGCAACAATGCCATCCAGTTAAAAAGCAGCGGATCCACTTCCGGTATCGTAACCACGGCCTCCGGCGGTTATGCCAAGAAAATCACTGTAACCTGGAATAGCAACACGGCTTCAGACAGAATCCTGGCTGTATACGGAAAGAACACCCCTTATGAGCGGGCAGACAGTCTGTACAAGGCCAAAAGCCAAGGCACCCTGCTGGGCCATATCGCCAAATATGAATCGACGGAACTGGTCATTTCCGGCAATTACCAGTATCTGGGTCTCCGCTCAAAAGACGGAGCCATGTATATCGATAAGATTGAGATTCTCTGGTCTACCACGCTGAACCCGACCATCCATATCGACAATCTGCCCACCCAGCACATCAGTGCCGATGGCGCAACGGTCACATTTGACTATACGATAGACAATCCGGTCCAGGGGAAATCCGTTTCCGCCTCGGCCGACCAGACATGGGTCAACTCGTTCAGCTACACGGATAACACGATCTCCTTCCAGGTTGACCCCAAGACCACCTCGGGCATCAGACAGGCCGACATCACCGTCAGTTATGACGGGGCCGAGAGCCAGACTTTTAGAATCACGCAGGACGGTGCCAACAGTGGCGGAGGACAGACCGCTTTCTCCACCACCTACACCAGTAACATTGAGCTCTCTACAACGGGAGGGACCAGTGCAAGCAGCTGCAAAGTACAGATTGGAGAGTCCCAATTCGATGGCTTGAAAGCGGGCACCAGCGGAGCCGCCGGCGCCGTCAAGATTAAAGTGCCCATCTACACCAAGACACTCCATTTCCACATTGCTGGCTGGAACAACGAGAGTGTAACCGTCAAAGTGACGCCCACAGGCTATTCAGATAACATTCCGCTGACAGCCGACAGCGGCATCAGCGGCAATTCACCTTTTATCCTCAACGGAGATCCCAGCACAGACGATTATTACAAAACCATCACATTCAACTCCCCGCTGAGCGCCGAAACGGCGTTGACTTTCACGGCCGTAGAAGGAAAACGTTTTGTCATCTGGGGCGTGAACAGCGCCGCCGATCTGGGAGACGGGCTCATCTCATCCATCAGCGCCGGCAACGTGGGCACGGCAGGGGCCACCCTCACGGCTTCCTTTGTGGGCGTGAACATCTCTCCGGCCCCGCAGGAAGCCGGGTTCCGGATTGGTACTAGTCCCACGGCCTTAAACAGCACGGTTTATACGCAAGACCCTCTGAACGCCGCGAGCGGTTCCTTCTCCGCGAGCGTGTCCAGCCTCACGGCATCCACAACCTATTATTATCAGGCCTTCATGACGGTGTGGGACGGGACATCGGCCTACACGGAAATCATGAGCGACGTGGGCTCTTTCACCACCCTGACTCCCGGCCAATTGACTTCCCGCGGTTACCTGGACTGCTATGAGATGCCGGCCATGGCGTATACCGGGACCGGAAGCTCCGGCAACGAGTATTATGGCAATACAAAGTGGTGCAGCTACGAAACCACCTCATCCACGCAGAAGGCCGTTACGCACACGTACGCCTATAACAACAAAGTCTATCGCAGCTATACCACCTACATGGACAAGACCAAGAAAGCGCCGCTGTGGTGTGCATTCCCGATGCATAAAAACGCCTATCCCGACAACAATGTCGGACGCATCGGAAGCTGGCACGTGGACCCTGGATTCCCCTCCGACTGGCAGCAATGCTCCGCCAACAGCGGTTACAGCCGCGGTCACTTTGTCGCCTCCAATTATCGGCAGGCAACCTCGGATGCCGACAAACAGACCTTCTACTACACCAACCAGGCATTACAATGGCAGACCGGCTTCAATGACGGCGTCTGGAACACGCTGGAGAATAACGTCGTGAGCCATGCCCCCACCGGCCGGGATACTTTGTATGTCGTAGTGGGAACGTTGTACAAGACCTCCGCCACGGTCGGTGGCGTACCGCTTCCCAGCCACTTCTATAAACTGCTCATGAAGTGCTCCTTCAGTACGACCGGCGCCATGACTGGTGCCAGCGGGTGTGCCTATCTGTTCACCAACGAATCCCATACCGGTGATAACTACTGGAATTTCGTCACCACCATCAACGCCATCGAGCAGGAAACCGGCATCGATTACTTCGCGAATGTTCCAGACCAGTTTGAGGAAACGGCGGAAGCTTCGACAACAGAGCTTTGGACCTCACACTAAGCGTTAAAATTTGGCAATTCCAAAAATAATGCGTATCTTTGCGCCCGTGAATGAGATAGAGGACGACGGTCCCCTATCTTTTTTTTAAGAAAGATGCCCGGTCAAGCCGGGCATGACGGCAAAACAAAATGCCGGGCATGACGGCAAAACAAAATGCCAGGCATGAACGATAAAAGCCGAGCATGACGAAAAAAGATATGACGAAAGAACAGATCATACAGGCCGTGGAGGCCGCGGTTCAGGAGCGGGGTTGCTTCCTGGTGGAGGTGACGCTGAGCGCGACCAATGACTTTGAGATTGTGATCGAGAAGGAGGAAGGGATTGTGGACTGGGACGACTGCGCCGCCATAGACAAAGTAATGCACGAGACCTTTGACCAGGATGTGGAAGACTACGCCCTCACCGTATCATCGGCCGGGCTGGACCGCCCGTTCAAGGTGCTGCGGCAGTACCGCAAGGCCATCGGCAGCCAGGTGGACGTAAAGTTCAAGGGCGGCCGCCGGCTCATTGCCACGCTCAAGGACGCCAGCGAAGACAGCGTCACCCTGCAGTACACCGCCCTGGAAACCGTGGATGGCAAGAAGAAGAAGGAGAAGGTGGAGCACTGCGACACCTATCAGCTCGCGGAAATCAATTCCGTGACGCCGTATATTGATTTCAAGTGAGATGGCCGGTCAAGCCGGCCATGACGGAAAGAAAAAATAATAAAATACTACATAATAAAATGGCAAAAGAAAAAGAGAAGGAAGTAACCTTGATTGATGCTTTCAAGGACTTCAAGGAAGAAAAGAGCATTGACCGTCCGGTGATGCTGGGTGTGCTCAAAGACGTGTTCCTCACGCAGCTCGCCAAGACCTACGGTAACGCCGACAACTTTGACGTGATCATCAACGTGGACAAGGGCGACTGCGAAATCTACCAGAACTTCGAGGTGGTGGAAGAAGTGGAAGACCCCGTCACGCAGATCACCGTGGAAGAGATCAAGGCCGAAACCGGTGACGACGACTACGAGATCGGCGACACCTTCGCCCGCAAGCTCTCCCTCTCTTCCTTCGGCCGCCGCGGCATCCTGAACATCCGCCAGAACCTGCAGGGCCGCATCATGGACATCGAGAAGGCCAACGTGTACAAGAAATACTCCGAGCGCGTGGGCGAGATCTTCACCGGCGAGGTGTACCAGACCTGGAAGAACGAAGTGCTCATCCTGGACGAGGACGGCAACGAGCTGCGCATGCCCAAGAGCGAGCAGATTCCCGGCGAGCGCTTCAAGAAGAGCGATTCGGTGCGCGCCATCATCAAGAGCGTGGAAATGAAGAACAACACCACGCCCTACATCGTGCTCTCCCGCACCACGGATTCCTTCCTGGAGAAACTCTTCGAGATGGAAGTGCCCGAGATTTACGACGGCCTCATCACCGTGAAGAAGGTGGTCCGCATCCCCGGCGAGCGCGCCAAGGTGGCCGTGGAGTCCTATGACGACCGCATCGATCCCATCGGCGCCTGCATCGGCGTGAAGGGCTCCCGCATCATGGGTATCGTCCGCGAACTGCGCAACGAGAACATCGACGTGATCCAGTGGAGCACCAACCCGCAGCTCATGATCCAGCGTGCCCTGAACCCCGCCCGCATCTCCCGTATCGACCTGGGCGAGACGCCTGCCGACAAGATCAAGGTC
>JAEEGK010015343.1_pt1 | contig 16996 bp, 10 predicted proteins | sample 8958771 | NCBI WGS metagenome assembly JAEEGK01 (sample SAMN16246547, study PRJNA631951) | gut metagenome | biome: gut microbiome; feature: rumen; material: SC-attached | host: Bos | place: Iran: Karaj | collected 2018-10 | reverse complement strand
TCATTGCAAATCCATCTTTATCAAATCCTCCTGTTATTTTAAATGTGTATCCATCAAATGTTTCTGATATTGTTGTTCCATTTATTTCATCTCCTATTTTTTTATCTATTATTTCCCCTAATTTCTCCTCATTCTGAAGTTCTACTAATTTATTACATCCTGTCTCTGGACATGATATATTAAACTATCAAATTGTTATATGATATACAATTTACCTTCATTTTTTCTCCTTAAATAAATTTAATTTTTTTTTAAGATATTTTAATACTTTTATTAATTTATTAAATATAAATTATTTTATTTTTTATATATTTATATTTAGAAAATAAAATTTTTTTAATGTATTGTTCAAGTTTGAATAGATTATATTTTTGTTTTTGTTTTTAATTTTTATTAAAAAAATGGATGAAAAATATATTGAAAATCAATCTTTTAATAAAATAAATGATAATGAAAAGAACCAAGGGGAAAAATATGTCGTAAAAGAATTGGGTACTAGTGTAATTGATTCAGTTTCATTATCATCAAAATCAAAAGTTATTTTGATAATTAGAGTTTTAATATATTCATTAATTTGTATTTTTTTTCCTTTGCAAAGTGTTGTTGGTAAAAAATTAGAAATGTTAGAAAATAAATTTTTGTTTCCTAAAATAAATAAAAGTCTTGAAAATAAATTTTATGGAAAAAAAACATTTAAAAAAGTAACTTATTATACATTTGAAATATTAGCAGGAAAAGACTCAATAATTATATATATTAGTATTGTATATTTTTTATTTCATCCTTTTATTGCTTTAAAACTTGTTTTTGTAACAGATTTAATTTATTATGGAATAGTAATTCTTCAAATTTTAATACAATCATATAGACCTCTTTGGCAAATTAAATCAGATTTTATATTTTGTAATACAAATTTTGGAAATCCTTGTATTCATTATTTTTTCATTTCCTTTTTTTTTCTTTATTTATTAATTTCATATAGACTTGTAGATAAAAAGAAAAAAATAAATATTTTTGTAAAAATACTTATATATATAATATATTTAATAGTCTTGTTTATACAAGCAGTAACATATATAATAAATCACACTCACTACCTTTATCAATTAATATTTACTTTATGCATTTCTTTAATATTACTTTGTATAATGATTGATTTAGATATAATTATTCATAATTTTATTTTTAAATCTCTAAAGAATATATATAAAAGTAGAAAATATAAAATGAAAATTTTTTTTTATGTTTTAGGAATGTCTCTTTCTGCAGTATTAATGTTATTTTTTATTGAAGATTTAAATTTAAATGAAATAAAAAGAAACTTAAATGATAGTGGAAATTGTATAAATTTTGATATTGAAAATTTTGGAACCATGAAATCATTTTTAGATATAGATTATATTTTTTATATAATAGGAAGTTTTTGGGGTGCTTCCTTTACAATTGAATATAACATTGAAAAATGGTGGGATGATAAATTTATCAATTCTTTTATCAAAATTTTAGTTTCAATATTATTAAATATTTTATTAATTTTAATTAATAAATTATTCACTTCTTTAGCTTATGAAATTTTATTTTTGATTCAATGTTTTTCATACTTTATAAGAGGATATTTAATTTTTGGAATTTTACCTTATATTTTTCAAACATCAAAAAAAAACAAAGAAATTGATGAAAATAATTTATTTAAAACTTCAATTTTTTACTCAGAAAATATTCCAAAAAATTACATTGTTGTTGATTATAATGAAAAATTAATTAATGAAGAAAAAAAAATGAATAAAGAAGAAGAAAAAAATAAAAAGAATAAGAGTAATTTATATAGTTCTTTAGTTTCAAATGTTAAAAAACATACTAGTGAAGATGGTTTGGAATTTACTTTAAAAGAAAATAAACAAGAAATTTCACCTCAAAGTGTTAATATTCCTTTATTTAAAGAAGATGATCTTAATAATTAATAATGGAAATATAATTACAAACCATTTATTTTCTTTTTTTATATTTATATATGTAATCCCTTCAAAAAATCTTTTAAAAAAATTAACATCATTATATTGATAATTATCTAATTCTTCAACAAGTAAATTTCATTTGAATTTTGAATATTTTCTTCTTTCTTTTCTTTTTCATTTTTTTCTTTAGTTAGTTCAGTTAAAAAATCATTATAAAATCTTTGGTCTTAATTTTTTCTTGATTATCTTTTTCTTTCTCCTCTTTTTTTGTTTTGACTTAGGATAAGAAAAAAATCAGACTGATTTGAATATCACAATTTAATAATTCAGATGCAAAAAAAAGAAATTATGTCCTTTAAATTGTTCTTCTTAATTTGGTTCTATAGTAATATAATCAATTAATACTTTATTTTTTTTTTTGAAAAATATTTAATAATTTGGATTTTGAATTTTTTAATTCTTGAATTTTCATCTCTTCAATGAATAAATCTTCAAGAGTTATAAACTTAAGTTAATTTTATATTTCTGAATGATAATCTAGAAAGAAAACCTAAATTTCCAAACATCTTTTTAATAAATATTTTATATAAAAATACAATGAATAAAAATATTTAAAGTATATAATATAATTAATTAAAACTATTTAAAATTTTGGTTTTCTAAAAGCAAAATAATAATTTTTTGGTGAATTCAATTATATGGTTCTCTCAATTTATAATAATTCTATAAAAAAATTATTTTAATTAAAAAATTAATACACATAAATTAAACTATTATTTAAATTTGAAATAATTATTATAACAATGGAAGATTTAGTAGATAATTTTTCCAAACATATAAGTAAAATGTTATCAAAAAGATTAGGTTCTCAAATAGAAAATATTGTAAGTAGAAATCCATTAAGAAATAATGAAGAAAATTATACTCAAATTGAAACTAGTATTAAATCAGCAATTGAAAGTTTTTTTTATAGAGCAAGTGATAAAGATTATCAGGATATTGCAACTAATATTTATAATTCTTTTGTAGAAAAAGATGATGAAAATATAATTAATGCTATTAAAAATCTAATAAGGACTTATTCATATTATGAAGAAATGAATTTAAGGAAAAAATTATATCAATGGAAAATTAATTCTAGTAAAAAAATTAATTATAATAATAATTCCAATTTTATAATTTCTTATCAAAATAATATTGAAGCACCCAAAAAAAAATCAAGTAGTTTAAGTAAAAAAAAAAAATTTAGTTTATTTGAAAACAAAGATAATATTGAAAATGAATCTAAAAACAATAAAACTAATAGAAAAGATATAAATAATTATAGAACTTTAAATAATTCAGGAAATAATGACATATTTGAAAGATTATATAATGATGGAATGAGAAAAAAAAATCAACAAAGAACTTTAGAAGAAATAAATGATATTAATAAGTTGAATACTAGATATACATAGTATATATTGTTAATTTTAAAAATAAATTAAAAAACAAATTAATTAAATTCAATAATTTTATCTAAACCCAAAAAAAGAGTCTGATTGATTGACAATTTCTTTTTTTTATAAATTCATTTTAGTTTCTAATCACTTTCTTTATTTAATTATGATTTTTATTAATATTTAAAAAGATTGTTATTTTAAATAGAGATTTTTAATTATAATAAAAAATGTTATCTTGTTTTATTATTTATTATTTTGTGTTTTTATACTCTTTTTTTATATTTATATTTCAATTATAATTATAAATTTGGTTTCATTCTAAAATATATTCAAAATATTAATTTAAGTCTTATTTATATTTTTTATTTATATTTTTTAGGATTATCTTATTATTATCTTATTTCTTTATTAGAAAAAATAATATATCAATTAATTATTCAAATTAATTCCAGTTCAATTTTTACTCTTTTATATTTTAATTAAATTTAAAACTATCTTTTGATAATCCAAAAAAAAATTAAATTCTTTGGAAATGTTTTTGTTGCTTTTTACACTATTTTAATGATTAAGTTTTATAAAATTTACATATTATATTAAAAAATATTATAAGATACTTTTGATTTTCCAAGTTGAGATAAAACATTGAAAATCAGAGATAAATTCAACTAGATAAAATAAATCTATTCCATATATTCACTCAACTTTTAATACATATTATTCTTATAATGTATTAGACTTTAAAAATTAAAACTACTTTATATTTACAAATACTTATTTTTATATATATAAATTATCATTCAGCTAATTTTTAATTTTACTTTATATATTCAAATTATATAAATAAGTTAAGCTGACTTAAAAGAAACTTTATAAAATTAATCTTCCTTAAATTGGCAAAGAATTATTGTTTTCCCTGTTTTAAAAATCATATCATTTTCAATAGGATATTTATTATTATTCAGTAAAAGCCAAATTCCATTTGTAGAAGGGATAATTTTTTTATCTTCTAAAGAATAAAAACCATCAAAAATATAATATTTATTATTATCTTTATCATAAAAAAAAGTAAATTGAACTCTACTCACACCTTCTTCATTTGATAAGATTATATTACAATTTTGACTTCTTCCAATAAATATTAAATTATTTTCTTTAAAATTGAATTCTCCTTTATTTTCACCATTATAATCAAAATAAATTAAACCTTTTTCTTCTTCAATTAAGGCATTTAAAAAAGATTTATGATTGAAAAGAAAAATATATTTTATTTCTTTTTCGATTTCAATTTTATTATATATTCTTAAAAAAACTCCATTTCCATCATTATAACCTTTCATATAATATTTTCCATTAATATATTCAATATCAAATTGATGAGGCTGAGTTTTATTATCGTCAAAAGTAAAATCAATATTTTCATTTTCATTAAAATGAGAACTTTGAAAAGAACTTGAATTAACTGATTTATTTAAATTTTCTGGAATTTCACCTCCAAAAGAAAAAATTGCATGTGTAGGACATTCTTTCACTATTTCAATGTCTTTATTTTTATTTTTTAAAACATTTTGTCTTATAGAAACTATTTCATAATCATGATTAAATTCTTTTGAAAATTTTAATATTAAAGTTTCATTTAAAGTATGAAATAAAGAAGTAGAACAATTTGTTTTTGAAACACTTAAAGTATTGGTAGTATTGTTTTTAACTTGGAATAAACTTTTTAATTTTTGATTAGAATATGAATAATTTGGATTCATAATTAAACTTCCATTATCTAAAGTTTGATTTGCATTTGTATATATTATTTCATTGTTTAATTCTACTTGATTTCCTTTTATATTACCAGCCCTTATTATACAACCCATCTTTTTAATAAAATTTTATTATTTAAACATTTTGCAAAAATAATTTAACTTTTTAAAGTTTGGTTATTTTATACTTATTTTATCATAAAATAATTTCAATTAAAAAATAGACTATGAATAAGAAATGCAGATTTTTTTTGGTTCGTTTTTTAAAACAATTTTTGTTTATGATATAAGAAATCTTATTATTTTATAATGAAATTCGTTAACTGAAAATAATTGTAAAATTAAAATTTATGATAAATAAAAAAAAATTAAAATTTATTCTTGTGGCTATTTAAAAATGATAAAGAAAATTTAATGAATTTTTTTTTTATTTATTTTATTAAAATAGCGTAATATTAATTTTTTAATTAAATGTTTATTTATGGAAAAGAAGATATTTTTTCATTAAATAGAATATATATAATATTTTATGAATTTAAATACATACAAAGAAATATATAAATAAATATTAAAGAATAACTCATTTTCAAGTAAATTATTATTATGAATTATATTTATATTATAAAATCATAGAGATTATAATTTTTCTTTTTTGTTTTTTTTTTGTTTTCTTCATTATTTATTTCCTCATTGTTAATTTGGTTTTTTGAAATAATTTTTTCCTTTTCTTTATTATTAGAATATTGAGTGTTAATATTCATATTATTATTATTATTATGATTATTACTATTGTTATCATCATTTTTATTATTATTTTTTATTTCAAATTTTGAAAAAGTTTTTCCTTTAATATCAGTATTTTGATTTAATAAATCTTTTGTTAATTGATTTATTTCTTCTTTATTATTTTCTTTCTTAAGATTATTTATAATTTCTTCATCATCAGAATCAATAAAATCTAATGATTGTTTTTTTCTAGTTGTTCTTTTTGATCTAGCTTTTCTTTCATATTCTAAAGTTTCTGTTTTATTTTGTTTTTCCCTATCATAATAATCAGTTTTATTATCTTTTCCTAATTTAATAAACTTATCATCTTGTTTTTTTTTAGAATAAAATTCATTCTTATTATCTTCTAAATTATTACTATTATTAACATCATCATTTTTTTTATTTGATATATTTGCATCATTATTTTTATGATTCTTATTGTTATCTTTTGAATGAGAACTAATAGGGGAAAATTCATCAAAATTTACTGAATATTTTTTTATGATTTTTTTTTTTTCATCACTCTGAATTTTAGTTTTTTTTAATTTTTCAATAGCTGATGATACTGATTTTAAAGTAATTAAATTTTCTGTTTTTCTTTGATGAATTGGAATTTCATTTTTTAAATTTATCTTTAAGGCTGAATTTAAATTTGCTTTTTTTTTCAAAGATTTTATTCCTTCATCTTCCTTATTATTCTTATTGTGAATAATATTTTTATTGCTATTATGATTATTAATATTTTCATTTATTTTATCTTTTTCTTCACTTTTTTTTTCTGAACTATTACTTTCTGTATCTTTATCATTTTTTAGAAACTTAAATTTACTTTTAATTTCTTTAGAATCAGAATTACTTTTTTTATCTAAATTAATACTATTATTATTACTATTATTATTTGTTTTTGGCTTATATATTTTTTTAATTGCACTAGAAATAATTTTAGGAACTGAAAACTCTTCTTTTTTTTCTTTTTTGGGTAAATTTTTATTTTCTTGAGAAGTATGATCAAATAAAAGAGGAATTTTATTTTGATTTTTTTTCTTTGGTTTCAAACTTATAATGTCTAAATTTGAATTATTTTGTTTTTTTTCTTCTATATTATTAACTGTTTTATTTATTGGTGTTATATCCATAAATTTATTATTTCTCGAAGTCAATCTTTGAATAAAATTTTTATCCATTATTTTTGGCTTTACTTCTAAATTCATAGTTTGATTAACTCTTTCACTTGTAATATTATTCCTTGTATTTCTAGTTTTAAATTCTTTTTCATTATATTCATCATCATCATCATATTTATTATTAGTATTAGTATCATTATTACTATTATTATCAGTGTTATTATTATCATTGTTATTATTATTATTATTGTTATTATTGTTATTATCATCATTATTATGATTGTTATTGTTATAGAAAGTGTTGTTTGAATTTTTCTTTATATTATTTGAATTTGTACTTAAATCATCACTATTTTTTTTATTTTTGGCTAAATTGTTGTTATAGATTGTTTTTCCTTTTATTGATTGAGCAATAGAAGGAATTTTGTGAAAATCAAAAGTTTTCATTTGTTTTTTATTTAAATTTTCTAATCCAGGAAGAAAATTTCTAGTTGAAGTTTTACCACTAATAATCGGTGATATTAATTTAGATTTTGATTGATTTAATTTTGAAGGAAAAGATAAATTTTTATGAGAAGCATTTAAATTTCTTTTTTTTAAAAGTTTAATTGTTTTTCCATTCATATAACTATTTATATTATTTGTTTTTAAATAAGTTTTATCAGAATAAGTGTAAAAATGATTAGGAAAATTTTCTTTATTGTTATATTCTATTTTAGGGAAATCATTAATTAATCTTTTATTTCTATACTGCTTTTTATTCAATGAATTATTTTGTTCTAAACTTATATAATCTGTCATGGTACTCCCATTTTCATTTGATTTGTTCTCATTTTTATCTTTATTATTTTCATGTAATAATTCTGTAAAAATATTATCTAATATTGACACTATATTTTCGTAATTTTCTTCATTTTCAATTTTAGAAAATTTAATTTTTCCAAATTTTAATTTATCATTGAACTGATTTATAAAATCAAGTATATTTATTTGAAAATTATGTTGAGTTAATAAATATTTATAATTTATAACATATGATTCAATTTCATGATTTAATTCCTTTAAATCTATATCATTTATATTTTTTGAATTTTTGTTTTCTTCAAAAATTTCTTTTAATTTATTATAGCTTTTACTACTATAAAATTCATTTAATTTTTCGTTTACTTGATTAATATTATTTTCAAATATTTTAATACTTTGAATAATTTTATTAATTGTTGATTCTAATAAAGAAGAAAAATTTGAAATTTCATTAATAATTTTTGAATATGAAGAATTAAATTTCTTAAATTTGTTCTTAACAGATTGAAAATGTTTGTCATTAAAATTTGTGTCAGAAGTAGAAACATTTGAAGAATTAATTAAATTTTTTCCTATTATTTCCTTTTTTTCTAAATGAATAGTAATTGTTTTTTCACCTTTTGGTACTATAGAACTTAATAAAACTTTATTATTATAATTTGATAAGTTTTCATCATTATATATTAAGTTAAATTCTTTTTCTTCATTTTGACATATTTTTGAAGATAAATCTTTGATATATTTTATTGTGACTCCATTGGGAATATCAAATTCAAATTTATTTCCTTCATATATTAAATTCATATTCATTTTTTTTTTTTAAGTAATTTTTAATTTTTTATTTTCAAAAAAATATTTTTTAATAAATATACATCTTTTTTTGTGTTATTTTAAAATATTTTAAATAATAATTTAATTATTCATTTTTGATTGAAATATTATCAAGACTAGTTTTTCTTTATAAAACTTAATTGAATTTTTAACACAAATACATTAAATATTTCAAATTTTTTAATTTTTATAGATATCATATAAATTAATTAATAATATTATATTTTTAACAAATTATTTATAAATAATATTACTATTTTAAATTTTTATTTTAAATGAAAAAATATTTAATGAAATATTCTTTAATAGAGCAAGAATATATTTAAAATTAAATAGTTTATTTCTTATAAATATCAAATCCAAATAAAACAATTAATAAAGAAATTTAAAAATTTTAATAAAATAAAAATCCAACGTTAAAAATAATTAAAAAGATAATACAAAATAACATTTAAAAAAAAAATTTAAAAAAATGTTAAAAGCCTGTGACAGTCTCTCCCCTCCAATAACCCTATATTACAAAAACGGTGATCGTCACGCTTCAACACTTTCTGGTATCTTAACAATAATAGCCTATATAGCAATAATAGGATTAGGAGTAGTATTTTCTTTAGATTTTTTATTAAAAATGAATCCAACATCCTTTTTCTATAATAAATACCTTTCAGACACAGGATATTTTCCTTTAAATTCATCAGGAATTTTTCATTTTATAGTAACAGGTGAAGAATATAATATTATATATGATGATAGAGCTTTTTCAATTTTTGGTGTTTATGATAATGCTGATGTAATTGAAGCAGATACAAATATGATTAATTATAATCATTGGATTTATGGACCTTGTACTAAATCTGATATTGGAAATTTAAAAAATTATTTAGATGATTATGAATCTTCTTTCTCTCAAGGTATGTGTATTCAAAAATATTATGATGCTGAAAAAAAAATTGTTATTGAAAAAACTGATTCTAATTTCGAATATCCTGTTTTAAAACATGGAAATTCGAATCCTAATGGTAATACTTATGGAATTTTTTTAGTCAGATGCCAAAATCATTCTGAGATAGGAAAAACTGATTGTTATGATATTAATACTGCTGATCAATTTGCTCTTGATTCTTTTTCTTTTGCTATTTATTTTATTGATCAATATGCTGATATTACAAATTATCATCATCCTTTAACTAGATTTTATAATAAAATTAGAAATCAAATGATTTTAGAGTCTTTTACAATTAATAATTTAAATTATAAACCTTTGAAAATCGCTACTCATGCTGGAATTATATTTAATGAAGAAACAAATTTAGATTCTTTTGCTTTAGATGTAAATGAAAAATTTACTATTGAAATGGTTAATACTGGGATTTATGGTGTATTTTATTTTTGGATGGGAAATCAAGCTGGAGTTTATGATAGAACTTATCAAAAAGTTCAAGATATTTGTGCGAGTGTAAGTGGTGTAAGTAAGTTAATAATGATTATGGGTTATATTGCGAATTATTTAATTCATGAAGTTACTTTGATTACAGATTTGAGAAGTGATATTTCAAAAAAAACTGGAAAATTTGGAAAAAAAACAGGCACTAAAGGTTTAACCTCTGTAAATTTAACTGAATTTTTAAATACTCCTACTACAACTCCTATTTTAACTAATAAAAATAATAATAATAAAAGTCCGAACGGTACTCAATTTAATAATTTTATAAATGACACAAATATTTCGAAATTGAATTTAAAAGATTCGAATATAAAAAAAGGTCTGAAATTGAGAAGTTTGACTTGTTGTGATATTTTATGTAATAAATTAAATTTAAAACCTAGTCAAACTATTAGGCAATTATTAAACATTAGAATGAAAGTTTTAAGTGAAGAAAAACTAATTACTGAATATTATATAATTGGTATGATCAGTGATATTGTTTTAAAACATGGACAAAATAACACTCAGAATATGAGTAATTTAGGAGATATAAATTATAGGAAAAAAGTCGATAATTATTATAATAAACAGAAACAAATTTCTCTTCCTCAGAATAAAATATTTTTATCAAGAGAATCAAATTTATCATGATTATCATATATATATTTTTATTTAGGTAAAAATAATTTTTTGATATTTTAACTATTTTATAAGTTTGTTCTTTAACTTTATTCCTTTATTAGATGTTCTAATAAAATTATGAATTGCTATAAATAAATAATTTATAAAAATAAATAGTTATAAAATTAAAAATAAAATTTTGGAAATCTATAAATTATGAAATAATTTAAATGACTTATTATTAATTTTTTATGCATCATAAAATATATATTCAAAAATAATTAATTATAGAAAAACTAAAATAAATTACATTTGTTAAAAAATTAATTATTTGAATAAATAAAATATTTCAAATTTTTGATGATATAATAATCAAAAATAAATTTGTGAATAATAATAAGAAAAAATTCTAATCATATTATAATATAAAAGAATTGACTGATTTTAAAAAGTATAAAGATATTACATTTTAAAGCTAAAAATCTTAATATGGAATAAATTATACATAAAATAAAAGGAATAATAATATTGATAATAATACTTATCATAGTTGATTGAAGCCAACTTAATTGGTTATCTTTATATATTGAATTAAAGATAATCAAAAAATACCACATTATTAAATTACAAATTATGATTATTATATAAATACAATCATTTTTCTTTTTATTGTGATTATTAAATTATGTAATTCAGTTATCATAATATTTTCCATTTATAATTTCTCTATAAGTTCGTGAAACTGCTAATATCATATTTATTATTTTATTTATAAAAAGCGTAATTATTGAAGCATAAACGCTTTTTGTAATTTCATTTTTTAAAATAAAAAAAGTTTAATTTAGTTTTTATAATATTCCTTTTCATTAATATATTCTTCATTGAAAAATAATCCATTTAGAAAAAGAAAAATGATAGTATAAAGCATAAAATTAATAATCTGAAAAAAAAAGAATTTGTTGAAAAAAAATTTCTGTTTTTCACAAAAAATAAAAAAAAATTATTTGAAACAATTTCTATTATCTTTCTTTATAAATTCATCGAATTCTAATTCATTTAATTCATTCTCAATTTCATTTTCATTATTAATTTCTTCTTCATTCTTTGAAGTTGATGATTTGAATTTATATTTTTCTAGAATAAAATTTTGACTTTTTTAAAAATCATAATTGTTTCTTTTAAATTTCTATTAGAATTTATCTTTCATCATTATTACTGTTCATTAAATTCATTCCAGAATTTTTTAATTTTTAGGAGGATTATTTGCATATTTTATTTTTTGAATTGCATTATTAATGATAGAATTAATTTTAGTCACATTTAAGCTCAGAAAGAAAACAATGTTAACAAACTAAATATTGTTCATCCATCATTGAATAATTATAAAACTTATCATTTCCATAAGAGATAACATATGTTATATTGGTAATATCAAACATTAATAAAGGACAAATTGAAACAATATGACATTTTGGAAAATTATCATTAATTATTCTAATAAATGTTTTTTTTTCTAAATCATATATTCTTTCTTCTTCTTCTTTTCTTATATATAATAAATTTGATGTTCTTGTATTTCTTATTGAAAAACCAGTGAAAGAGTGTTTTTGAATATTAAATTTTTCATAATCTATTGTAGATAGAGAGAAATAAGGAAAAAAAAAGACAATAAGAAAAAACAATTATTAATATATTCATTTTAAATTTAGCCATTTATTAATTTGATTAATATAGTATTAATTTTTTAATTAAATTCATATTAATGTTTACTGACCCTGAAAATTATAATCAAAGAGATACCCTAAGAGAAAGTGAAAAAGAATTTTTTCCTTTTGAAGAATCAACAAATAATAAAAATATAACCCAAAATAAAAATAATCACAATATATATGAAACAAATTTAAATAATCCATCATTTGGTCCAACTAATCAAAATAATTTACAAAATACAATAAATAAAATAAAACAAGAAAATAATGATTCTATCAACAATAACAATAATAATTATTTCAACAATCCAAAGGATAATTATGGTCAAAACATAACGACAAATATAGAAGAAGATAAAAAAGGAAATTGGTTAGATAAATTAAGATGTAATTTATCATCAACATTTCTTCAAAAATACTTTGATATAGATACAGAAGAAATAAAAGATCGTTTAATTTCATCATTAATTCCTTTAAATAGTAGATTTTATAATTTAATAGAAAAAAAGCCAGATTTATATGGTCCTTTTTGGATTTATACTACATTAATTTTTGTAATTGCAGCTTCAGGTTCAATGACTAAATATTTACAAGGAATAACAAATGAAGATTATTTTCAAGAATTTATTCCAAAAGCTGCTTATATTATTTATGGAATTGGATTTTGTCTTCCTCTTATTATTTATGTTTTAATGTATTTTTTTGGAAGTGATACTTCTTTTATTTTAATTTTATGTATTTATTCTTATTCTTTCACTATTTATATTCCTATTATGATTTTATGTATTCCTATTGAACAGTTACAATGGGAATTATTATTTATTGGTGTTTTACATAGTACTGGATTTTTAGTTATTAATTTTTGGAATGAATTAGATAAATTTGTTGATAATAGAAAGTATTTTGTTTTGGGGGTGATTTGCATTTTTCAAATTTGTTTGTTTTTGCTTTTGAAAATAAAATTTTTTAAACATATTAATAAAAGTTTAATCACATATAGTTAAGTCCTTTTTTGATATAATAATATATAGATTATTTTTTATTATAAAAATTTGAGAAGTTATAAATATATATAATAGTAATTTCAATTTTTAAAATTTTTTTATTTATATTCCTTCAAACTCTTTCTATATTAATATAAATAAAAACTTATTTTTACAAATATTTGTCATCCATAGATTTTTTAATAAAAACTTTTATAATCCATAAAAAGCATTTTTTTGAAGGAATTTTCAATTTATATTAGAATAAATTTATTTATTTGAGCAAATTCATAAAATTCTTCTAAATTTATAAGAATATTCTTATAAATAATAAGTTTCAAAAACATTCTTCCTTTTGTTTTTAATATTTTTATTTTCTTTTGAAACACTTTTTTTATTGAAATTAAAAGTATCTTTATTATCATTATTAAAATTTAATCTTTTTCTAATTTTTCTTTATTACTTAATATATTTACTAAACTTGTTAAAGTATCTTTTAAAAAATTATATTTATGAATTTTTTTTCTCAAATTCAATCAATTTTCATCAATTTTTGCATTAATAAAACTTGTTTTATTTTAATAATAAGCAAGAAATTAAAAAATTTTATTAAAATATTATTAAAAAAGAAAAATATGAAAGTAATAATAATAGTTTAATTTATTATTGAATGAATAATTAAATAATAATATATATAAAGTAATTTCAATTGACAAATAATATTATTTAAAATATAATAATGGAATGAATAATATTATTAACTTTAAAATACCAAAAAATCAAAAGAAGAATTCAAAATTTTTGGTTGTCGAAATTCATGACTTAACTAAAATATAATCTATATTTGCTAAATTTTAACTGTATAATATAATGAGTTTTATAAGTAATATTTTTATTTATAAAGAGTTTATATTTCAATTTAATAAGTATAATAATTAATTATTTTATTATATATCTCTTCAATTTTTGGTATTTCGTTTTTGTTTTCTTCTTGTTTAATTTTTTTTATGTCATTATCAACAATAGATTTGAAGTCTTTTGTATTAATAGAAAAATATTTTTTTGATTTCATTAAAAGTTCATGTCTATTTTTATGTAGAAAAAGATTATTAACAAATTCTTTTAAAAACGTAAATTTTTGGTCAAATGATATAAATTTATTTCTTGTTAAAAATATTAAATAGTCACAAAAAGTTTGAAAATCTAAAGACATTCCAAAAATAATTTTAATACTTTTTAATAATATATAAACTAAATCTTTGTCAGTTTTAAAGGATAAATCTTTATGAAAAAAAATAAATAAAATCATAAATATAAAAGAAATAGAAATTTTTTCTTTATAATTACTCATCATATAAATAAAATTATCTTTATGTTTTATACTTATATTAAACTCTTTAAAAATATCATTAATAACTTCCCTAAAATTTCTAATATTGAATATAAAATTAAAATTATTGTTTTTATCATTTCTATATGATTTATAAAAATTTTGGCAAAACTCATTTTGTTTCTTTTCTAAATTTTGGCTTAAATATGAATAAAAAATAAATTGTTTTTTTAATTTAATAACAGGAAAATCTGACATTTCATTGGTTAAATTATAATTTAAACTTAGATCTTGAAAATTTGAAAGATTTTCATCACTAATAAATTCATTAATTTGATTTATAGTAAAATCTGTTATTTTTTCATTAATTTCATTTAAAAATTTTTTATTTTGAAATATATTAAATTGAATATCATTCAAACTTTCATTATCATTCACTTTATCATTTTTATTTTCATTAGTGATAGTATTATTAATATTGGAATTGTTATATTCAAATTTATTATTATTTTTTGGTGATTTTGTTATAATATATTTATCATTAGGCTCAGTATGATATTTTCTTGGAGAAACTTTTCCTAAATTTTGAGGAGAAATTATAATTTTTTTGATTTTAGTTCCAATATTATTATTGTTATTATTTAAATGTATATTACGAATAATTTTAGGAGAAAATATTTTTGAAGATTTATCTGAATTTAATCTTGAATTATAAAAATTTTGCATCAAAGCACTAAAATCATAATCTCCTTTATCAGTTTCTTCTTTAGATAAAGAACTAAAAGTATTTTTTTTAAAATGTTCTCTTGCTTTAATTTTTGGAAAATTATTATAGCTTATTTCATTATTATTAAATTGAAATTTTTTTTGAGTTAAAAAATTAGTTTCTGTAAGGTTATAATTAAAATTAAATTTATTTTGTCTGGTTTTAAAAAATTGTTTATGTGATAATCTGAAAAAATTAGAAGAAGTATTAAAACATTTTGGTCTTGGATTTCTATGATATTCACATCTATCAAAATTTCTTAATTCTTCATTGGGATTGAATTTTGTAACTTTAACATATATAATATTATTTTTATTTTCATAATTATATAATTGATCATCTGATGTCATTAAATTAAAATTTTGATTATAAATATTTAATTTATATGAATGTTGTTCAATATCTAAATCAATAATTTTACACACTTCACAACAAATATCACTTAAATTATTTGTTATAATAACGTTATTTGAAGGATTAGGAAGGGAATATTTATTATTAATATTATTTATTTTTGATACTGGATAATAAATATTAAATGAAAGTTCATTTTGAAAATTTGGAAAAGAATCTGATAAAATTATAAAAACTGTTCTAAAAGAATATATTTGTTTTCCTTTTTTCACCACCTTTGGAAGAATGTTTAATAATTTATTTTTAATCAAATTTGGATATATTTGAGTTTGATAAAAATTTTTCTTCAAACTTATTTGTTTATACATTTATATTTAAATTTTATTTATGATTAATTATTCAAAAAATTAAAAAAAATTTTGTTATTTCATTTTAAGGAGAAAGAAAATAATTTTATATTGTATTGAATTAAATATGAAAAAGAAGATTTTTTAATAAGTAATAAACAAATAAAATAAACATATAATTTAATAATTGAAAATTTTTAATCATTGAATTATTAATAAATAAGTTGAATTCAAATCTTAAATATATTAAAAATAAAAATTATAAAATCTATATATAAAAATATCCTAAAAATAATAAACAATTACAAAATCAATTTTTTTAAATTAAATTTTGAACAATTCATTTTTTATTTGCGTTTTGAGTTTTTTCAAACATTTGTAATGTACTACTTTCTCTATATTTAACATTATAATTTTGTTCTGATGAGGAAGAACTTATTAATATTGAACAATCATCATTATTTTGAATATTTATATCATTATTAATCGAATTTGGAGGTTTTTTTGTTAAATCATTTAAATTAATCAATCCTTTTTGATTAATTAAATTTGAAGTGCAACACATTCCCATTGATTAAATTAAATTAAAATATATTAATTAAATGTTCCATTATGAAAATATATAAATTAATAAATGAGATTTGTATTCTAAAACTGTAATAAACTCAAATAAAAAAGATAATGAAAATAATAATGTTAATAATCAATATGAAAAAATAAGTCAAGAAAAAAATAAAAAAATCGAAAATTAAATTAAAAAAAAGAATAATAATACAACAAATATA
>JAEEGK010015342.1_pt1 | contig 16996 bp, 12 predicted proteins | sample 8958771 | NCBI WGS metagenome assembly JAEEGK01 (sample SAMN16246547, study PRJNA631951) | gut metagenome | biome: gut microbiome; feature: rumen; material: SC-attached | host: Bos | place: Iran: Karaj | collected 2018-10 | reverse complement strand
AGAACGACGATGCTAACCGTGCCCTCATGGGATCAAACATGCAGCGTCAGGCAGTGCCGCTTCTTACAACAGAAGCACCTGCAGTAGGAACAGGTATGGAGCGCAAGGCAGCCGTTGACTCAGGTGTTTGTGTTGTTGCAAGAAAAGCCGGAACAGTTGACTTTGTTGACAGCAAGCTCATCCAGATGACTTATGACGACGGCGAGAAGGAAGAGTTCCATCTTATTAAGTTCCAGAGATCTAACCAGAGTAACTGCTACAACCAGAGACCTATAGTATTCAAGGGCGATCATGTTGAGGCAGGACAGGTTATTGCAGATGGTCCTTCTACTTCACAGGGAGAACTTGGTCTTGGTAAGAACCCTCTTATAGGTTTCATGACATGGGAAGGTTACAACTACGAGGACGCTGTTCTTCTTTCAGAGAGACTTGTTCGTGACGATGTATTTACATCTGTACATATTGAAGAGTACGAGGCAGAAGCTCGTGAGACTAAGCTCGGACCTGAGGAGATCACTCGTGATGTTCCCGGTGTCGGAGATGATGCACTTAAGGATCTTGACGATCGCGGAATCATCCGTATCGGTGCAGAGGTTCGTGCAGGTGATATCCTTGTTGGTAAGGTTACTCCTAAGGGAGAGACAGAGCTTACTGCAGAGGAGAGACTTCTTCGTGCGATCTTCGGGGAGAAGGCCAGAGAGGTTAGAGATACATCTCTTAAGGTTCCTCACGGAGAGTATGGTATCGTAGTTGATGCCAAGGTATTTACAAGAGATAACGGTGATGAGCTTTCACCCGGTGTTAACCAGGCTGTTCGTATCTACATTGCCCAGAAGAGAAAGATTTCTGTAGGTGATAAGATGGCCGGACGTCACGGTAACAAGGGTGTCGTTTCAAGAGTACTTCCTATCGAGGATATGCCTTATCTTCCTAACGGTAGACCTCTTGATATCGTGCTTAACCCCCTCGGCGTTCCTTCCCGTATGAACATCGGACAGGTCCTCGAGATTCACCTTTCACTTGCTGCAAAAGCACTTGGATTTAATATCGCAACACCTATCTTTGATGGTGCTAACGAGATAGATATTCAGGAAACTCTTGAGATGGCTAACGATTACGTTAACAGCTCATGGGAAGAATTTGAAAAGAAATATAAGGATCTTGTACATCCTGAGATTATGGATTACCTCTATGAGAACAGAGATCACAGAGAGCTCTGGAAGGGTGTTCCTATCAGATCAGACGGAAAGGTACAGCTCCGTGACGGTAGAACAGGACAGAAGTTCGACAGTCCTACAACTATCGGACACATGCATTACCTCAAGCTCCACCACCTTGTTGACGATAAGATTCACGCACGTTCAACCGGCCCTTACTCACTTGTTACACAGCAGCCTCTTGGCGGTAAGGCTCAGTTCGGTGGACAGCGTTTCGGAGAGATGGAGGTTTGGGCTCTCGAGGCTTATGGTGCTGCATATACTCTTCAGGAGATTCTTACAGTTAAGTCTGATGACGTTGTTGGACGTGTTAAGACTTACGAAGCTATCATTAAGGGAGATAACATCCCTGAACCCGGTGTACCTGAGTCATTCAAGGTTCTTTTGAAAGAGCTTCAGTCACTCGGTCTTGATATCAAGGTTCTCCGTGAGGACAACACAGAAGTTGAAATCAAAGAGAGCGTAGATTACACCGATTCTGATTATCGCTACGAGATCGAAGGTGATACTTCAGGACGTGATTACGGTCAGGAATCATTTGAGGCAAACGGATATACTCAGCAGCGTTTTGATGAGAGCGGCGAGCTTGTATCAGAAGTTGAGAACTCCGGAAGCTTTGATTCAGATGAAGATTTCGATGATTTTGGCGATGCATCTGATGACGAATAATTTGCAGTAACTAATAAAGCAAAGAAAAGAGGTTACGAATGTCTGATTCAACTATGAATAAAGCAATAAATGAAGCTTCAAGCGGAAGATCAACACAGCAGCAGACTTATCAGCCGATGACTTTTGATTCCATCAAGATCGGTCTTGCTTCTCCTGAGAAGATCAGAAGCTGGGTACATAAAATTGACAACGATCCACTTAGTGGACAGGTTACAAAGCCTGAGACAATCAACTACAGAACACTCAAGCCCGAAAGAGACGGTTTGTTCTGCGAAAGAATTTTTGGACCTACCAAGGACTGGGAATGTCATTGTGGTAAGTACAAAAAGATCAGATATAAGGGTGTTGTCTGCGACCGTTGTGGCGTAGAGATCACCAAATCAAGCGTACGTCGTGAGAGAATGGGATACATCGAGCTTGCTGCTCCTGTATCACACATTTGGTACTTCAAGGGTATTCCCAGCAGAATGGGACTTATCCTTGACCTTTCACCCCGTGTTCTTGAAAAAGTATTGTATTTTGCTTCCTATATAGTACTCGATCCCGGTGAGACAACACTTGAGTACAAGCAGGTTCTCTCCGAGAAGGAATATCAGGATGCAAGAGAAGAGTGGGGCGGCAAGTTCCGCGCAGGAATGGGCGCTGAGTCCATCAAGGAACTTCTTCTTGATATCGATCTTGAGAAAGAGTACCAGGAGTTAAAAGAGGGACTTGATACTTCAAGCGGACAGAAGAGAGCTAGAATTATCAAGAGACTTGAAGTTGTAGAGGCATTCAGAGAGTCAGGAAATCTTCCTGCATGGATGATCATGGACTGCATTCCGGTTATTCCTCCGGATCTTCGTCCTATGGTTCAGCTTGATGGCGGACGTTTCGCTACATCTGACCTTAACGATCTCTACAGAAGAATTATTAACAGAAACAACAGACTTAAGAGACTTATGGATCTCGGAGCTCCCGACATCATCGTTCGTAACGAGAAGAGAATGCTCCAGGAGGCTGTTGATGCACTTATCGATAATGGTAGAAGAGGAAGACCTGTAACAGGACCCGGTAACAGAGCTCTTAAGTCTCTTTCAGACATGCTTAAGGGTAAGTCAGGACGTTTCCGTCAGAACCTTCTTGGTAAGCGTGTAGACTATTCAGGACGTTCAGTTATTGTCGTTGGACCTGAACTTAAGATTTATCAGTGCGGACTTCCTAAGGAAATGGCTATCGAGCTTTTCAAGCCTTTCGTTATGAAAGAGCTTGTTTCCAGAGGAATCTCACAGAACATAAAGAACGCCAAGAAGCTCGTTGAGAGACTTGATGAGCAGGTTTGGGACGTTCTTGAGGATGTTATCAAAGAGCACCCTGTTATGCTTAACCGTGCTCCCACACTTCACAGACTTGGTATTCAGGCATTTGAGCCTATCCTTGTAGAAGGTAAAGCTATTAAGCTTCATCCTCTTGTATGTACACCTTTCAACGCCGACTTCGACGGAGACCAGATGGCTGTACACCTTCCATTGTCAGTAGAGGCACAGGCTGAGTGTAGATTCCTTATGCTCTCACCTAACAACCTTCTTAAGCCCTCTGACGGTGGCCCTGTAAACGTTCCTACACAGGATATGGTACTTGGTATTTACTACCTTACTCAGGAAAGACCCGGAGCCCTTGGCGAAGGTAAAGCTTTCAAGAGTGTAGACGAGGCTATTCTTGCTTACGAGAACGGTTACATTACACTTCAGTCAAGAATTAAGATCAGAATTGAAAAGAAGAATGCTGATGGCGAGGCTGTATATGGCTTTGCGGAGTCAACACTCGGAAGATTCCTCTTTAACGAGATCATTCCTCAGGATCTTGGATTTGTAGACAGAACCAATCCTGAAAATCTTTTCAAACTTGAAGTAGACTTCATGGTTGGTAAGAAGCAGCTTAAGCAGATTGTTACCGCTATGATCAATACACACGGTACATTCGCAACTGCAGAGGTTCTTGATAATATCAAGGCAACAGGTTATCACTACTCAACAAGAGCAGCTATGACCGTTTCCATCGCTGATATGACAGTGCCTCCTCAGAAGCAGCAGATGCTTGATGAGGCTCAGGCAACAGTTGATAAGATCGCTGCTAACTATCGCCGTGGTCTCATCACAGACGAGGAGCGTTATCGTGCAGTAGTTGATACTTGGATGGAGACTGATAAGGAGCTTACAGAAGTGCTTCTTGCAGGTCTTGATAAGTACAACAACATTTACATGATGGCTGACTCAGGAGCCCGTGGTAGTAACCAGCAGATCAAGCAGCTTGCAGGTATGCGTGGACTTATGGCTGATACAACAGGTCGTACCATTGAGCTTCCTATCAAGTCAAACTTCCGTGAAGGACTTGATGTTTTGGAATACTTTATGTCAGCTCACGGTGCTCGTAAGGGACTTTCCGATACAGCTCTTCGTACAGCCGATTCCGGATACCTTACACGTCGAATGGTAGACGTATCTCAGGAACTTATCATTCGTGACATCGATTGCTGCGAGGGTAAGGAAGTTATCCCCGGAATGACTGTTAAGGCATTCATGGATGGTAAAGAGACAATTGAGCCTCTTAAGGACAGAATCACAGGAAGATATTCCTGCGAGACGATAAAGGATAAGGACGGCAACGTTCTTGTTAAGAAGAATCACATGATCACTCCTTCAAGAGCTGAGAAGATTCTTTCAATAGGTGTTAATGCTAAGGGACAGCCTGTTGACGCAGTTAAGATCCGTACAATCCTTACTTGCCGTTCACACAACGGTATCTGTGCTAAGTGCTACGGCGCTAACATGGCAACAGGTGAGGCCGTACAGGTCGGTGAGGCAGTTGGTATCATCGCTGCTCAGTCAATCGGTGAGCCCGGTACACAGCTTACCATGAGAACATTCCATACCGGTGGTGTAGCCGGTGGCGATATCACACAGGGTCTTCCCCGTGTCGAGGAGTTGTTCGAGGCCAGAAAGCCTAAGGGACTTGCAATTATTTCCGAGCTTGACGGTCAGGTTGAGATCAGAGACACCAAGAAGAAGCGTGAAGTTATCGTAACAAACGATGAGACAGGCGAATCAAAAGCATATCTTATCCCTTACGGCTCACGTATCAAGGTTCAGGACGGAACAACAATTGAAGCCGGTGACGAGCTTACAGAAGGTTCCGTTAACCCTCATGATCTTCTCAAGATTAAGGGAATCCGTGCAGTTCAGGATTATCTCTTAAGAGAGGTTCAGAGAGTTTACCGCTTACAGGGTGTTGATATCTGTGACAAGCACATTGAGGTAATCGTACGTCAGATGCTCAAGAAGGTTCGTATCGATGAGAGCGGAGATACAGATTTCCTTCCCGGAACACTTGTTGATGTTCTTGATTTCGAGGAGAGTAATGAGGCACTTATCTCTGAAGAGAAGAGACCTGCAGAAGGTAAGCAGGTAATCCTTGGTATCACCAAGGCAGCACTTGCAACAAACTCCTTCCTTTCAGCAGCATCCTTCCAGGAGACCACTAAGGTTCTTACAGATGCAGCTATTAAGGGTAAGGTTGATCCTCTTATCGGACTTAAAGAGAACGTTATCATCGGTAAACTTATTCCTGCCGGAACAGGTATGAAGAGATACAGAAATACAGCTCTTAACACCGATGCTAATTTCGAAGATGCTGAGAAACTTATTCTTAAGAAAAAGAAAAAAGACATAGAGAAAGAAGTTGTCGATGAAGATATCAATGTCGACGATGAAGTTTCCGTATCAGATGACGAAGAGTAATTAAAAATGTTTTATCGTTCCTGCGAATCCCATTGATTCGCAGGAACTTTCTTGAAAAATATTGTTGACAATAAAAAAAATTGTCTATATAATTCATAATTGCGTGTATAGGCAAAGGGGTGATACTATGCCCTTTTGTTTTATGCTATAAATTGCGGGTTATTTACTCGCTCTTTATGTTATTTTTTTTATCAAAATAGGAGGTGAAAGGAATGCCAACATTTAACCAGTTAGTTAGAAAGGGACGTCAGACATCTGTAAAGAAGTCTACGGCACCTGCGTTGCAGAAGGGTTTTAACTCTCTTCACAAGAAGGCAACTGCAACAGCTTCTCCTCAGAAGCGTGGTGTTTGTACAGCTGTTAAGACTGCAACCCCTAAGAAGCCTAACTCTGCTCTGAGAAAAATCGCCAGAGTACGTCTTTCTAACGGTATTGAGGTAACAAGCTACATTCCCGGAGAAGGTCACAACCTTCAGGAGCATAGCGTTGTTCTTATCCGTGGTGGAAGAGTTAAGGATCTTCCTGGTACAAGGTATCACATCATCAGAGGTACTCTTGATACTGCAGGTGTAGCCGACAGGAAACAGGCTCGTTCTAAGTATGGCGCTAAGAGACCTAAGGCTGCCAAGTAATTTATTTTAAGTAACAGATCTAATTTTAAAAGTGTTGGTGTTCTATTCTATATATTAGGTAGTAAAGAAACCGCACGTACACTAAATTAGTGAGTACCGTTGATTTTAGCAATTCTAAAGGAGGGAAGAACCGTGCCGCGTAAAGGACATATTGTAAAACGTGACGTATTAGCAGATCCTTTATACGATAACAAGGTTGTAACTAAGCTTGTTAATCAGGTAATGCTCGATGGAAAGAAGGGCGTTGCTCAGAAGATCGTATATGGTGCATTTGCACAGGTAGAAGAGAAGGGTGGAAAGCCCGCTCTTGAGATTTTCGAGGGAGCTATGAATAACATCATGCCCGCTCTCGAAGTAAAAGCAAGACGTATTGGTGGTGCTACATACCAGGTTCCTATTGAGGTTAGACCAGACAGACGTCAGGCTCTTGCACTTCGTTGGCTTGTAACTTTCTCACGTGCAAGAGGCGAGAAGACTATGGTAGATAGACTCGCTTCAGAGATTATGGATGCATACAATAACACTGGTGCAGCTGTAAAGAGAAAAGAAGACATGCACAAGATGGCAGAAGCAAACAAGGCATTCTCACATTACAGATTCTAATTGTGTGAGATTTCAGATTTTTAGGAGGAAGAACCTTTGGCTGAAAGACAATATCCATTGGAGAGAACCAGGAACATCGGTATCATGGCTCATATTGATGCTGGTAAGACTACACTTACAGAGCGTATTCTTTACTATACCGGTGTAAACTATAAGATTGGTGAGACCTATGAAGGTACTGCTACCATGGACTGGATGGAACAGGAGCAGGAAAGAGGTATCACAATCACATCTGCAGCTACAACATGCCACTGGACACTTCAGGAAAACGGTAAGACTAAGCCCGGCGCTCTTGAGCACCGTATCAACATCATTGATACTCCCGGTCACGTAGACTTCACCGTTGAGGTTGAGCGTTCACTTCGTGTACTTGATGGCGCCGTAGGCGTATTCAGTGCTAAGGAAGGCGTTGAGCCTCAGTCTGAGAACGTTTGGCGTCAGGCTGACGGATTTAATGTTCCTCGTATGGCATTCATCAACAAGATGGATATCATCGGAGCAAACTATTACGGAGCAGTTGAGCAGATCCGTAACAGACTTAAGAAAAATGCTATTATGATCGAGATCCCTATCGGAGCTGAGGATCAGTTCCAGGGTGTTATCGACCTTTTCGAGATGCAGGCATACATCTACAACGATGATAAGGGTGAGGATGTTACTATTGGTGAGATCCCCGCTGACCTTAAGGATGACGCTGAGCTTTATCATGGCGAACTCGTTGAGAAGATCTGCGATCTTGATGAAGATCTTATGATGGAGTACCTTGAGGGTAATGAGCCTTCTAAGGAAGAGCTCAAGGCAGCACTTCGTAAGGCTACTTGCGAGTGTAGAGCATTCCCTGTTTGCTGTGGATCTGCCCACAAGAACAGAGGTATCCAGAAACTTATCGACGCAGTTATCGAATTCATGCCTTCACCTGTTGATATCCCTGCATGTAAGGGTACTGACATGGATGGCAATGAGATCGAGATTGAGTCAACAGATGATGGCCCGTTTGCAGCACTTGCATTCAAGATTGTCAGCGATCCTTTCGTAGGAAAGCTTTCATTCTTCCGTGTATATCGTGGTACTGCAAATTCAGGTTCATACGTACTTAACAGCTCAAAAGATAATAAGGAACGTCTTGGACGTATTCTTCAGATGCATGCTAACAAGAGATCAGACCTTGATAAGGTTTACTCTGGTGATATCGCTGCTGCAGTTGGTCTTAAGAACACTGTAACAGGTGATACACTTTGCGATGAGAAGAACCCTGTTATCCTTGAGTCTATGGAATTCCCTGATCCTGTTATCGAGCTTGCTATCGAGCCTAAGACTAAGGCTGGTCAGCAGAAGCTTGATGAGGCTCTTCAGAAGCTTGCTGAAGAAGATCCTACATTCAGAGCACATACTAACTCTGAGACAGGTCAGACTATCATTGCCGGAATGGGTGAGCTTCACCTTGATATTATCGTAGACAGACTTCTTCGTGAGTACAAGGTTGAGGCTAACGTTGGTGCTCCTCAGGTTGCATATAGAGAGGCACTTACAAAGGCATGTGATATCGAATCTAAATATGCTAAGCAGTCCGGTGGACGTGGACAGTACGGACATTGTAAAGTTCGTTTCGAGCCCATGGATGCCAACGGAGACAATCTTTACCAGTTCGATAGCGAAGTTGTCGGTGGTGCTATTCCTAAGGAATTCATCCAGCCTATCAGCGAAGGTATCGAAGAGGCTATGAAGGCCGGAACACTTGGTGGATATCCTGTTGTAGGTGTACACGCTACTGTATACGACGGATCATATCACGAAGTCGATTCATCAGAAATGGCATTCCACATCGCCGGATCTATGGCGTTCAAGGATGCTATGGCTAAGGGATCACCTGTTCTTCTTGAGCCTATCATGAAGGTTGAGGTAACAATGCCTGAGGAATACATGGGTGATGTTATCGGTGATATCAACTCACGTCGTGGACGTGTAGAGGGTATGGATGATCTTGGCGGCGGTAAGATCGTTAGAGCTTACGTTCCTCTTGCTGAGATGTTCGGATACGCTACAGACCTTCGTTCAAGAACTCAGGGTCGTGGTAACTACTCAATGTTCTTTGAGAAGTATGAGCCCGTTCCTAAGAATGTTCAGGAGAAAGTTCTTACAAATAAGGCGAAATAATTATTGATAAAACGCCGAAGTTTTAATATAATCGATGTAGTCGGTTAAATTATGTATGTAAATGTTGATTAACATTTAACCCTAAGGAGGATATTTAGAAATGGCAAAAGCTAAGTTTGACAGAAGCAAACCACACGTTAACATTGGTACAATCGGACACGTTGACCATGGTAAGACAACTCTTACAGCTGCTATCACAGCAGTTCTTGCTGACAGAGGATTCAGCCCTGCAGTAGCATTCGATCAGATCGATAAGGCTCCTGAAGAGAAGGAGAGAGGAATCACAATCAACTCTGCACACATCGAGTATGAGACAGAGAAGAGACACTATGCACACGTTGACTGCCCTGGCCACGCTGACTATGTAAAGAACATGATCACTGGTGCAGCTCAGATGGATGGATCAATCCTCGTTGTTGCTGCTACAGACGGTGTTATGGCACAGACTAAGGAGCACGTTCTTCTTGCTCGTCAGGTTGGTGTTCCTTACATCATCGTATTCATGAACAAGTGTGATATGGTTGACGATCCTGAGCTTCTTGACCTCGTTGAGATGGAGATCAGAGACCTTCTTACAGAGTATGAGTTCCCTGGAGATGACACACCTATCATCCGTGGTTCAGCTCTTAAGGCTCTTGAGGATCCTAAGTCTGAGTGGGGTGACAAGATCATCGAGCTCATGAACACAGTTGATGAGTACATCCCTGAGCCTACTCGTGAGACAGATAAGCCTTTCCTTATGCCTGTTGAGGACGTATTCACAATCACAGGACGTGGAACAGTTGCTACTGGTAGAGTAGAGAGAGGTTCACTTAACCTCAACGACGAAATCGAAATCGTTGGTATCAAGGAAGAGACATCTAAGTCTGTTGTAACAGGTATCGAGATGTTCCGTAAGACAATGGATTACTGTGAGGCTGGTGACAACGTAGGTCTCCTTCTTCGTGGTGTTGATCGTGAAGGTATCCAGAGAGGACAGGTTATCACAAAGCCCGGCACTGTAACTTGCCACACAAAGTTCACTGCTGAGGTTTACGTTCTTACAAAGGACGAGGGTGGCCGTCATACACCTTTCTTCACAAACTATAGACCTCAGTTCTATTTCAGAACAACTGACGTTACAGGTGTCTGCAATCTCCCTGATGGTATTGAGATGTGCATGCCTGGTGACCACGTAACAATGTCTATCGAGCTTATCCACCCTATCGCTATGGAGCAGGGTCTTAAGTTCGCTATCCGTGAGGGTGGACGTACAGTTGGATCAGGTAAGGTTGCTACAATCGTTGAGTAATGTTCACGTTAGCAATGAGCTAAGCGATTAAAAAGCATATAGAAACAGCCCATCGTGCTTGCACGAAATGGGCTGTTTTTTATTTGCTTTTTAGGCATTCAGCGAATGCCGTGACCGAGATGGAGCGAAAGCGGAATCGAGGTTCGCTTAGTTCATGCCCCGCGCTAGCAAGCGAAATCTATGATTTCGGTTGCGGAGCGGCTTAAAGCAGCGAGCGAAAGCGGAATCGAGGTTCGCTTAGTTCATGCCCTGCGCTAGTAAGCGAAAGCGAAGCTTTCGGTTACTATGCGGCTCAATGCCGACATATCAGATCGCATGATCACTGAATTTAAAAAGGTTTTCAAGCCATGTGCTTGGAGCTCTTTTTTGTGTGCGTAATGGTATTGAAATATTGAATGCCGTTGTCATGAAAGCTCTATTCTGTTCTAAAAGTGAAAAAGTGACTAAAAAATCTCTTTTTCATGTTCTTAGACACTGTTTTACTTTCATTCATCCCTGTTCTTGGAGTCACAGGTGACTATGATGTGTTTATATCATTTTCTTAGTCATTTTTTCTCTTGAGGAGTGTAAGAAAAAGACAAAGAATGTTGACTAAATCACATCAAAAACGTCTATATGGGTCACTTTCAAGAAAAATCAGAGATAGAGGTGATGTAATTTATGGCACCAAATATGTTATTATTTAAGCATGTGTCTGAGGAGCAGCATTAGCAAAGCTGTCTCAATGATAAGTTGGGTGATCGCATGCTAACAGGAGGAGATCTTTACAGGAGTGAAAAAAGATATAGATATGAATAATAGCTTTAGAATAACTTCCGATGGAAATGAGCAAGATATTCAGGAGATATACGTGATGCTTAAAGCGTACAATTTAAGTAATCGCGAAAAATCTGATAATGTACCATTAGGAATATTTTTGGAAGATGAAAATAAAAAGAAAATCGCTGGACTTATAGGAGAGACTTTTGGGAATTGGCTTTGTATTCATTACTTCTTCGTTGCGGAGTGCTTGAGAGGACAAGGAATTGGAAGAGAGATAATTGAGGCTGCAGAGTGTGAAGCGAAGAAAAGAGGCTGCAAATATGCTTTTGTAGATACCTTCTCGTTTCAGGCACCCGGTTTCTACACGAAAATGGGATATAAAGAAGTATTTACACTGGAAGATTACCCATATACAGGGAAAAGACATTATTATACAAAAGAACTGGTTGGAAATAATAAGGAATAATTATTAAATGAGAGTAGTTGTAATTAGGCATGGAAAAGTGCTTCATAATTGGAAGAATTGGTGCACGTCTGCAGAGTTTGATGAGCAGTGTGCATTGTATGATAGAGCTCAGATTGACATACATTCGGTAGATGCAGTAATTGACGATGTACAAACAATTTACATAAGTACATTGGACAGAACATTGCAAACTGCTAGACAGATATTTGGTGAAGTGGATTTCAAGCGAACACAGGATATAAATGAGGTTCCGCTTCGCTCAGCCTTTGATACAAAGATAAAGATGCCATTGTGGGTTTGGAATATTTTGGGAAGGCTTCAGTGGCTTACCCGAAGCAAAAGACAACCCGAAAATGAGATGCAGACCACTATGAGGGCTGAGAGGTTTGCATCTTTAATTATAAGTCAAAATGAGGATTGTGCCGTAGTTACACATGGTTTCTTTATGCACTCTTTGATCAAGGCGCTGGAGAAGAAAGGATTTAAGGCTGATAATAATCATCTTAGTTACAGTAACGGTGAAGTAATAAAGTTGACACGAGAATAATAATTGAAAATTTTTAGCTAATCCATATATAGATATTATTTTTTATTATCGATATGCCGATATAAGATTTGGATAAGTGTAAGTATACACATAGGCATTCTTATTATAGTAAACAGCTGGTGCGAAAAGGAATTCGTTTTTATTTACATGGAGGTAGTTATGAAGGTACAGCAGAACACGGATGTAAAAAGTAATCTATACCCAGCACAGGGAAGTGAGCAGATAATACCTGATCCCGATAAAATTAAAGCAGCGGACAATGGTAGCGGAAACCTGTCTGTTTCCGGAGCGGATCTTAAGATTCAGAGCATTCTGGAACAAAGGCAGGGAATTGCAAGAAAACATGCATATAAAATTGTGGCTGATGCATTTGAGGGCGAAAAGAAGCTAGATGCCCAGATGCAGTCAATAAAGGATAGAATTCATTCTCTTGCAGATGAGATCAATGAGATGAAAAATGAGTATAAAAGCAGCAAAGCGGAGCTTAAGAATCTCATGGTTGAATACGGTGTTGAGCCATATAGCAGAGAGTATATGGAATTACAGCAATATGCTAAAAGAACAAGAAGTTCAGACCCTGAAAAGAGCCTTTCTGTTGAGGAATATGATAATCTGACAGAATTTCAGAAAAAGGCATTATATTATGTGGCTAACGTTCAGGATAATGATGATGAAATAAAAAGAAAAGAAGGTGAACTGGCAGCAACTGTTACCGGTTATGCGGACTTTAAGAGAGAACGACTTAAATCACATGACATGATCGATGCGCAGAAAGAAGCAGAGAATATAATGGATGCTTCTACCGAAGAGGCGATAGCTCTTTTGACAAGCGACGCAGTCGAGAATATTGATGAAGAGCAGAAGGAGCGTGAAGAGGAAGCCAAAGAGGCCGAGGAGAAAAAGAAAGAGGAGAAGAAGAAAGAAGCCAAGAAGCTTGAAAAGGAAGCTCAGTGGCAGGAACTTATCGAGGATATAAGAGACAAGGTCGACTTAGGCGAAGTGTCATCTTCGGATGCTAAAAGAGCTGCAGCGAGAAGAGAAAGGGCAGAGGCAGAAGAATCAGATCCTGAGAATTATAACAAGGTGGTCATAAATGAGGAGAGGACCCTTGAAGATATGCAAGAGGGCGTGAATACTGAGATAACCAATATTCTTAATAAGCTGGCTCTTTTGTCTAATGATTTAAAAGGAACTACCATAGACGATCAGATATAAATACAAAGCAAAAAGCTGAGAATCTCGCAAGATTAGCAGAATTTTTATAATTAGTTCATAGAACGTTTAAGGTCTGCTGATATACTGAATTCATGAGAAATACACGAAAAAGGAGTGAAGTCTATGGCTCAAAAACGTGTCGACAATTCCGAGATAGATTTTACTAAGACGGGGGAACCCGAGATTCTTTCCCACAGCGATATAGAGAACCTTCTCAAGAAGAAAGATAAGTACAAAGAATTTCAGCTTCTTATGATGAAGTATGATTGTGCTTTGTCTGAAGTAAGAACCAAGCTTGATGTACTGAACAAAGAGTTGTCTCTTAGGAACAACAGAAATCCTTTTGAAGCAATCAAGATGAGGATCAAGACGCCTGTGAGCATATACAATAAGCTTAGCGGCAAAGGTCTTGATTTTACACTTGATAATATAAGGAAAAACGTGTCGGATATAGCCGGCATCAGAGTAATATGCTCTTTTGTGGATGATATCTATATGCTTGCGGATTGTCTTGCCAAGCAGGATGATATCAATGTGATCCAGAGAAAAGATTATATTGAGAAACCCAAGAAGAGTGGGTACAGGAGCTTACATCTTATCATAGAAGTCCCGATTTTCTTAACTCAGGAAAAAGAGTTTATGAAGGTTGAGGTTCAGTTTAGGACAATAGCTATGGATTTCTGGGCTAGTCTTGAGCATAAGATGAAGTACAAAAAGAACATAGAGAATCAGGAAGTGATATCCGATGATCTTAAGTTTAGTGCTGATCTTATAAATCAGCTGGATCTTAGAATGCAGCAGATCAGAGAAAAGATTGATGCAGACGAGGAAACTACGGATAGTAACAAAACGGAATAGAAGACAAATACAATAAGAGAATAAAATAAGACAAATATGATAAAAGATCGGGCAGATTACTGCTCGATCTTTTGTATTTTTATTTGGCGGTCCATCTACCGCTTGCTCCGCACGGAAGTACAAGACCGTTTCCTTTAACGGGAAGTCCAATTTCTGAAGCTTCAATGTTGCCGGGATGAATCGGGTCGAGTACGGTATGAAGCATATAGGAAAGAACTGCGGGTTGTAAACCTGTTGTGTATGAGTTTATAAGGAAGAACAAGGGATTGTCCGAAAGGAGTTTGGAACTTAGCTGGATAAACGGGAATACAGACTCCTCTATTTTCCAGATCTCACCCTTGGGACCTCTTCCGTAGGAAGGCGGATCCATTATTATTCCGTCATATTTATTTCCTCTTCGTATTTCTCTTTCCACGAATTTTACACAGTCATCCACGAGATATCTTATGGGGGCATCAGCAAGCCCTGAGGAAGCCGCATTTTCTTTTGCCCAAGCTACCATACCCTTGGCGGCGTCCACATGTGTTACGTGTGCGCCGGCTTTGGCAGCTGAAACAGTTGCTCCTCCTGTATAAGCAAAAAGATTGAGGACCTTGATGGGACGATTTGCTTCTTTAATTAAAGAAGAGAACCAATCCCAGTTAGCAGCCTGCTCCGGGAAAAGACCTGTGTGCTTAAAGCTGAAGGGCTTAAGGTTAAAAGTCAGTTCCTTATAATTAATAGTCCACTCTTCGGGAAGTTTATGAAATTCCCATTCTCCACCGCCCTTATTACTACGGTGATAATGACCGTTGGGTTTCTTCCAGCCAAAATGCTTTTTTTCTGTATTCCAGATTACCTGAGGGTCCGGCCTAACGAGTAGGTAGTCGCCCCATCGCTCCAGCTTCTCACCACTTGAGGTGTCGATGACCTCGTAATCTTTCCATCCATCTGCGATCCACATATAATATTGCCTTTCTATATATAAGAAATTATTTTCTCAGTGTATTTACATGATAAGTATAATGTAGATAAAGCATAGCAATTATACCCTGCTCATGTCCAGAGTGAATGATATCACGATAACTGCATGGGAACCAATAGAATGGCAAAAGAGATTAAAAAAGATCAAGAAAAATAGGTGAAAAACATTGAATTTGTGATAAAACTGATTAATTTACAAAAGGGTATTGCATATATCGAAAAAATGTTTTATAGTAATAAACGCTGTGACATGATAGCTATGAAGCGTGAGGTTGCTGCTTTATCCAGTTAAGCAGGTTTTCCGTGGAGCGAATGTCTAGAGGCTGCCTAGCGGCCAAACAAACTGACGACAAGTCACTGTACAGTAATTTAAGTCTGCCGACTAACCCAAGGCAGAAACGACGTGTAGAAGTTTTACAGCTTTAATTTGGTTTATCGCTTAGGACACACACGGGAGAGTGTACAGTCACCGCTTGTCGTACTTAATACAAAAGTGCGAAAAGGAGGCGACTTTTTTTATGGCAAATCAGGTAATGAGAATTACACTTAAGGCATATGATCATCAGCTTGTTGATGCATCTGCCAAGAAGATCATCGAGACAGTCAAGAAGAACGGTTCTCAGGTAAGCGGACCTGTTCCCCTTCCTACTAAGAAGGAAGTTGTTACTATCTTAAGAGCTGTTCATAAGTACAAGGATTCCAGAGAACAGTTCGAGCAGAGAACACACAAGAGACTTATCGATATCATTACACCTACTTCCAAGACAGTAGAGGCTCTTCAGAGACTCGAGATGCCTGCAGGTGTAAATATTAACATCAAGATGAAGTAATACATATAAGAAGTATTACATTATCTAATAAAGTAACTATTTATTTTAAACCTCTACTAGTATGATGCGAGACGCATGATGCCGTGATAACTGGAGAATTGTTCATAAAACGTTGCGGAACAATTGAAACGACATTGCGAACGAAGTAAGCATCCGCTGTAGACGTAATAAGGAGGTAAAAAACATGAAGAAGGCTATTTTAGCTACTAAAGTCGGAATGACTCAGATCTTCAAAGAGGACGGATCACTTATTCCTGTAACTGTTCTTCAGGCTGGTCCCTGTGTAGTAACACAGATCAAGACAGTTGAGAACGATGGATACAGTGCCGTTCAGGTTGGTTTTGTTGATAAGAAGGAAAAAGTTGTCAACAAGGACAAGAATGGAAACAAGACAATCTATCATCGCCATGGAGCTACAAAGGCTGAGCAGGGTCACTTCAAGAAGGCTGGAGTTTCTTGCAAGAGATATGTAAGAGAGTTCAAGCTTGAGAACGCTGCAGATTATGCACTCGGTGCAGAGATCAAGGCTGATGTATTTGCTGAGGGCGACAAGATTGACGCAACAGCAATTTCAAAGGGAAAAGGATTCCAGGGCGCTATCAAGAAGAATGGTCAGCACAGAGGACCTATGGCTCACGGTTCCAAATTCCATCGTCATCAGGGTTCTAATGGTTCAAGTTCAGATCCCAGCCGCGTATTTAAGGGTAAGGGAATGCCCGGTCACATGGGTAGTGTAAAGGTAACAGTTCAGAATCTTGAGGTTGTTAGAGTAGATGCCGACAAGAATCTCATTCTTGTTAAGGGTGCTATTCCCGGACCTAAGAAGGGACTTGTTACTATCAAGGAAACCGTTAAGGTTATCGGTTAATAGAACGCGAAAGGAGGCCCATACAGATGGCTAATGTATCTGTTTACAATATGGAAGGCAAAGAAGTTGGTAAGCTTGATTTAAGCGATGCTATCTTCGGAGTTGAAGTAAATGAACATCTCGTACACATGGCAGTTCTTCAGCA
>JAEEGK010015340.1_pt1 | contig 16997 bp, 14 predicted proteins | sample 8958771 | NCBI WGS metagenome assembly JAEEGK01 (sample SAMN16246547, study PRJNA631951) | gut metagenome | biome: gut microbiome; feature: rumen; material: SC-attached | host: Bos | place: Iran: Karaj | collected 2018-10 | reverse complement strand
CGATCCCGACTCGGACGTAGAGGAAGAGTGGGGCGTGAATGGCGATCCGGTCTTCGTCCGGTTCTCCGGCCTGGATGTAACCACCGGAAGCTACACGGGGGAGCCCTTCACGATCGAGCGGGGACCGCAGGACTATTACCTGCTCGATAGCGGCAACAACAGCGATCTTACGCTGATGGAGGAGGATGTGGTTGAAAAGACTTTCTTTGTGCCCGTCCGCTTCGACAGGGATCTCGAGGCGGGTTATGAGCTGTGTCTCCAGTTCGGCGGAAACTATTACGACGACGAGGAGGAACGCCGGAATAGTGTCACCGTGTTCCCCGGCTGTGACATGCGCAAAACGATAACAAGCAAGCTCCCGCTCCGGAACGGCAAAATCTACGACTTCGAAGTAACTATCTAAGTATTAATCCTTTTTCGCGAAGGGAATCGAGTGTAGCCGACATGTTCCGGTAGTCCGCTTTGTCTTTCCAGAGAGATTCGGGGGCGGTTACCGGGACTGCGGAATAGGAGTCTTCCAGCATGCCGGGTTTGGTGCACCAGAGGTAGTCGAACTGCAGGGGGAGCAGCTTCAGCGGTTCTCCGAAGGTTCGGACTACGCGGAGGGTCAGGGCTGCTTCCAGACGGGCGGGAAGGTCATTCTGGTTCGACAGGGCGTTTCCAAGGGAATATACCACCGGAACGCCGTCGAAGGTTTCCACATCCTGAATCACGTGGGGGTGTGCGCCTATGATGGCATCGGCCCCGCAGGATATCAGCCATCGGGCGAACTCTTCCTGCTCGGCATTGTGGAAATGTTTATATTCAATGCCCCAGTGCGGGAACACCAGCACCAGGTCGGCGTTGGCGCGAGCGCGTTCCATCATCGGCCCGATTCTTTCCTTGTCCTGGTAATTCACTTTGGGCCAGCTGGCGTTCGAGCCCACGTTTGTCCCGTAGGTGCAGCTCACGAGGGCTATTTTCACACCTTTCACGATTAGGATCGTGGGATTGACCAGCGTGTCGGAGGCGGCGTCGGCGGCGATTCCCGTGTAGGGGATGCCCAGTTTTTCCAAGGCTCGGATGGTGCGGCTCACGCCCGACGGTCCCTTGTCCAGGATATGGTTGTTGGCCGTAAGCAGCAGGTCAAAGCCGATCCGGGAGAGATATTCCGCATAACTGTCCGGCCCGGAGAAGGTGGGATAGCCGGAGTAAGGCTCGCCTGCAAGGGGGAACTCCATGTTGCCGACGGCCATGTCGGCCCGCTCAATCCTGTCCTGGATATGCTTGAAGAAGCTGTCGTAGCCGTGCTTTTCGGCGCTCTTCCTGACGGCGCCGTGGCTCATGATGTCGCCGATGAAAAACAGCTCCAGCGTATCCGACGGCACCTCCCGCGAAATCTCTACAGGGAATTGGGCCGATGCCGAAAGCGGCAACAGCAGAAGCAGGAACAGGACAAGGCGTTTCATTGAATAGTTCATTTTCCGGGGATATATCATATGCAAAAAAGACGCCGTCCCTTCGCCCAAGCACGCGAAAAGCCGGCCCGAGAAGGCCGGCTCGCGTGCGGGCGAAGGGACTCGAACCCATACGCCGTGAGGCACCAGATCCTAAGTCTGGGTTGTCTACCAATTCCAACACGCCCGCAAAAGGTGACTGCAAATATACGAAAATCGTTTGTTAGATTCCAAATTAGTTCGTAAAATTGCAGATACTAAGCCACGGACGAATGCGAAAACTTCTAACAATCCTTTTTTTACTGCTTCCCCTCCTGAGCCAGGCCCAATCCCCGGCCAAACACCTGGTCCGCCTGGGTTGGGGAGACATGTTCTACGAATCGCTGGCCTTCCCCTCGGCCGGGCGTGATATGGGCGGCCACGGCTATACCGGCCACATTTTTGCCGAATACCAGTACCGCATCACCCGTGTCGTCAGTGTCGGCGGGCAGATCGACTTCGAGGGCATCTTCACCCCGGAGATGGACAACTACGACCTCGTCCTCATGCCTGCCGTCCGTTTCACCTACCTGAACAAACCGATGGTCAAGCTGCATTCCGGCGTAGGAATCGGCCTTCTGGTCGCCTTCGACAACCTGGGCGGCTGCGAGCCGGCCCCGGCCGTGGACCTGAACTTCATCGGCGTGGAACTGGGCGAAGGGCCCCTTACCCTCGGCCTGGACCTGGGCATGATGAACGCCCTGCTTGCCGGCTCCCAGGTCTATCTGCTGGGTGCCCGCCTGCTGTCCGTGAGCCTTAACTACCGATTCTAAAGACCATGAAAAGACTCCTCCCCATATTGCTTCTGGCCGTAGCCTGCACCAGGCCCGCCGTGATAGAAGTGGACTTTGACACCTTCCAGGTCATCGACGTCAAGTCCTCCGACCTGTTCATGGAAGACGGCAGCCTGAATCCCGAAGTCCGGATGATGGAAGACGCCGAACTCCCCGACGGAGAAGACACCAAGGTGGCCCGGACCGACATCGCCGGCATCGCCCGCAACATGCTGGGCGTGATCAACTGCAACCGCCTCATCCAGGTCTCCGGCATCTTTACCGGCCATGACGTGGACGGCATCACGCCCTTGAAACAGAGCGGAAAACTGGTCCTTCCGGCCGATGGCCCCATCCGGAACCTCATCCTGGTAAGCCACTACACCATCGGCGCCAACTTCGAAGCCCCCTCCGAGACCTTCCCCTTGGAGGCGATGTTCGCCGCCAAGGGATACGCCGTAATCATTGCCGATTATATCGGCTACGGCGTCACCGTGGACCACATCCACCCCTACATGCACACGCGCAGCACCGCGCAGAGCGTAGTGGACATGGCCGTCGCCGTGAAACCCTACCTGGAGCATATCGGCCGAAAACCCGAAAGCGACAAGGTCATCCTGGCCGGCTACTCCCAGGGCGGCTCCACCACCCTGGCCGTGATGAACATCCTCCAGGAACAGTATGCCGACGAATTCCCCATCCTGAAAGTCTATGCCGGCGGCGGTCCCTACGACCTGGCCGCCACCTACGACTATTCCATGGAAGTGGACGTGACCGGCATCCCCTGCGCCATCCCCATGATCGTCCAGGGCATCAACGAAGGCGAGGACCTGGGCCTGAAGATGGAGGACTTCTTCAAAGGAAACCTGCTGGAGCACTACAAGGAATGGATTAACAGCCGGCAGTACACCGTGGCGCAGATCAACAAGAAAATCGGCTCCCGTTACCTGCACGAAATCATGACCGACAAAGGCCGCGACAAAACCAGCCGCGAGACGGCCAACCTGTACAAGGCCCTCCTGAAGAACTCCGTGCTCAACTTCACCCCGCGCGCGCCCATCTACATGTTCCACAGCCGCCAGGACCAGACCGTGCCCTTCATCAACGCCATCAAGGCCGAGAACTACTTCAAGCTGTCCGACATCCACTACAACTTCGGAGACTACGGAAAGCACTCCACGGGCTGCGTCCGCTTTATCCTTCTTGTATATAACGAACTATGAAAAAGATAGTTGCCATCATAGGCTGCGCCCTCACCCTGGCCGCATGCCATTCCCTGGACAAGACCGCCCTCGAACCCGCCACGCTGGAAGTGATCATCGACAAGGTGGGCGCCACCAAGCTCAGCTTCTCTGTCAAGACCAGCAACCAGGACGCCGCCTACATCCATCTGGGCGTAGGGGAGTGGGAGGATTACTGGTATCCTCTCACCGACCAGCAAATCGCAGAGGACTACTTGAAGCAGCTCATCGAGATCGACGAATCGGATGACATCGACCACGGCACCATCTCCAGCTTCCAGGACCAATTCTGTTTCAAGGGAGACCGCTCCTTCCGTTCCCAGTTCCTGGGCAGTGACATGGATTACCGGATGATCGTGTTCCAGGTGGATCCTTTCAAGCGGGAGATCATCGGAAACGCGGTGAGCACGCCTTTCCATACGCAGTCCCAGCCCGCCGTGGACCTGGACTGGAAAGTGGAAGTGGACGGCGACGTCCTCACCATCATCCCTACGGATAACGACGTCCCTTACTACTGGGATTACGAGTCCATCGGCTATTACTGGGGAGACCTCCTATCCAGCGTCTATTACTACCTGTATGAGGTGACCGACATGTACGAGGAATACGACTTCATCGACCAGGTCCTGTCCAAGGGCCCCCAGACCTACGTCTTCTCAGAGAACGACGAGGGCATGGTGGAGGGAGATATCATTGTCGTATCCGCCGTGACCTATGCCAACCACGAGTTGGCAGGCACTCCTAAGATCTGGGAGTTCGAGTATCACAAAAATCAAGGCAAGACCACCCTTCGCGCTGCAGGTGCGCCTGAAGCGAAAGCCCCAGTTCCTCTGCGGCCTTCGTTATCGCGGGAACGTCCGCTTCGTAGAAGCCGCTGAGCAGCATGTGTCCGCCGCGCCGCAGGGAGCGCCGATAGGCCGCCATGTCCTGCAGGATGATGTTGCGGTGGATGTTGGCCAGCAGCACGTCGTAGCTGCCCATCTGCAGCAGGGACGCGTCCCCGCAGGCCGTCTCTACGCGGGAGCCCACCTTGTTCCACCGGCAGTTGCCCCAGGCCGAGCGGGCCGCCACGGCGTCGATGTCCACGGCAAACACTTTCCCCGCCCCCATCTTCGCGGCCAGGATGGCCAGGATGGCGGTGCCGCAACCCATATCCACCACAGAGCGACCCTTGATGACCGGCTCCAGCGCCAGCATGCGCTGCATCATCATGAAGGTAGTATGGTGATATCCGGTGCCGAAAGCCATCTGCGGGTCTATCCAGATATTGAAGCGCGTCCGGGGTACATCCCCGTTGAACGGCGCCTTGATGGTGACGACGCCATCCACGACGATGGGCTGGAAGCTCTCCTCCCAGGCCTTGTTCCAGTTCTGCCCCTGTACGGGTACGGCCTGGAAACCGGCCACGAAAGGATACCCGCTCAGGACCACCTTCACATCGGAAGCGCGGTACTGGTCGGTCTGGATATAGCACTTGAGGAAGGGCTCCTCGGTGACAAAGGAATCGAAGGGAAGGTCGGACAGTTCGGCCATCAGGACCTCGGCCCCTTCTTCGGTGAAAGGGTCCAGGCGGACGGCTACTTCCAGGTAGTCAAAACTATTCATGCGCGTCTTTTTTGGCAGCCTCGGCCTGCAGGCGGATCACCTCCTCCTTCAGGGCCTCGCGGCGGCTGGCGGTCTGTTCCATGACATCGGAGAGGAAGGTCTCCATGCCCTGCAGGGACGCTTCGGAAACGGCGGGCTCAGACGATACAAGCGCTTCGGAACCCTGCGAAACGTCTCCGAAATACTGGCCGGTCCGGTTCTCCTCCATGGCCTTCTCCACGCCCAGTTCGAAGATGTTGTGGATGGCGGCCACCAGGCTGTACTGGACCGTATCCAGCTGTTTGGTGAACACGGGCACGTTGGCGCTCTTGTACCGGGCGCGCCCCAGGCCGTAGTGGATATGGTCGAAGTCCTCACCCCAGGCGTTGAGGCCGAACTTGAGGATGAGCGGACTCTTGATGACGGAAACGTGGTAGTCGAACTTCTGGTCCAGGTGCTGGGTGCCGGAAGCCGCCAGCAGGTAGCGGTCCACGCTAAGGACGAAGGGGAAGATCTCCAGGACATTGTTCTGGACGATACCCGTCACGGACATGTTGTCGATGCGGGCCTCCTTCTTGTTCTTGAACATCAGGAGCCTGGAAATCTTGGTCAGCTCGGCGCTCTCCTTTAGGCCCAGGTCCTTACCGGAAATCTTCATGACGCCGTCCACGGAAGGCAGCACCACCTGCATGAGGGTGTCGATATCCGTTGTGATGGCCAGCTCGCAGTCCAGGTCTCCCTGGAACGTAGTCAGGAGCGGCATCAGGGTGTCGATGGCCGGGAACAGCGTAATCACCTTCTGGGCGGTGATGTCCACCAGGTTCAGGTCGAAGCCGGCCTTGAGCTGCTCCTTGGAGCGCGTACTGTAGAAACCCTCGAAGTAGATGTCACCCATGTTGGAGGCGGCCAGGGCGTTGGTCACCTGCAGCGTGCGGTCCCGCATGGCCACATCGGCCGATGCCCAGCTCACCAGCAGGGAATCGTAGCGGATGCCGTTCGCCTCCAGGCTGAAGTCCACCTGCAGGTTGGAAGGAATGATCAGCAGCTGGTCCGAGGAGGCCGTGGTGTCCGGCAGCTCTACGTGGCTGATGGCTTCCTCCACGGCTTCGTCGGAGGCATCGGCCAGCTTGTCGGAAGGCTTATAGTTGGCGTAATACGCATAGCCGCGCATGAGCTCGTTGGCGTCGATATAGTCGCTGGTGACGGCAGCGTTCAGTTTGAGAAGCGGACGTCCGCGTCCCAGCATCGCCCTGCGCAGGCCGGTCAGGTGCGCCCGGGCCGACAGGTCGGACTCGCCGGCTTTCAGCGTAATGTTCTTCAGGTCCAGCGTATCGTTGTCGAAGGAACCCTTGACCGCCGACAGGGAAGTGCGCAGCGGGAAGGCCGGAAGCATCGCACGGGCGCTTTCCAGGCCGATGTTACCCTTGATGTCCCAGTCCCTCACGTAGCCGCGGATGGCGTCGGAGAGGCTGATCTTGATGTCGGAACCTGCGAAGGCGTCCTGCTGCTCCCGCGCCATGCGCGAACGGAGCGACATCCGGAAGAGGGAATCGCGCGGTACGCCGGGATAAACGCGCTGCAGGGAATCCAGCATGCGGTTGCGACGCTCTGCGCTGGGCATGCGCCGCGTATGGCGGGTGGCCGACAGATCAAAGCTCAGATCCCTGAGGCCGAGCATGTTGGCGTCCATGCGGGCGCGCATGCGGCTGCTCTTGGAGCGGAGGGTGAGCCGGGGCGTCGGGCGCTCCTTCGAGGCGGGCTCGATGCGGAAGGTCTCCGTATTGTCCCGCAGGCTCACGCTCATGCCGTCTCCGTCTCTCATGCGCAGGCTGCTCACCTTGAGGATGCCCATCATGGAAGTGAGGTCCTTGCCGCCCTTGAGGATATCGGCCGAGTTCTGCGCCAGCAGCTGCATCTTTCCGCCGCGGACGAACATGTCCCCGAGCGCGACGTCCAGCGTGTCCACATCGGCCTTGAGAGCCAGCACGCGGGCACCCTGGCGGATATTCTTGTCAATCTTGTTGCCCTTGGCCTCCAGGTTTACCGCCAGGCGGGGGATGAGGGCCGATAAACTGTCTCCCTTGAGATCCAGGTCCTTCGCCTCGAGGTCGCAGCTGAGGTCGGCGTTGCCGATGCGGCTCATGTCCAGCTGCGAGAGGCGGGCCTTGGCGCTGAGCTTGCCGTCCAGCGTACCCGTGCCGGAGATGCCCATGTCCTTCGCAAAGACGCGCGCGAGGGAATCCACGCGGGCCTTGAGCGTAGCGTTCAGGCCGATGAGGGGATCCTTGCCGAGGGCGTCCTTCACGCTGGCCTTAGCCAGGAGGCGGGCTCCCCAGACATCCACCTGCAGCTTGTCCACGGTGGCGTTCACCGTGGGCATGTGCCCGTTGCCGTAAGGGCCCTTCACCGTGGTGCTCAGGCTCACCAGGATGGCGTCGGTGGGCAGCTGTTTCAGCGCCGGGACGTTGTCCTGGAATTCCCGGGCCATCTCTCCCAGCGGGCAGTCCTTGATGCCGGCTTCCAGATCCAGGTCCAGCAGGCCTTCCTTATCCTTGAAAATGCGTCCCTTACCCGAAACGTGCAGGGCCGACAGACTCAGGTTGAGGCTGTTCACCAGGGCCTCCATCTCCCCGGAGGGATGCTTGGGGAGGTCGGCGTCGGCATCCAGGTGGATGGGCAGGCGCATGCGGCCGTATTCACCGGTGCGGAGGCTGGCCTCTGCGTCGGCGTCCAGGGTGAAGTGGCGCTCGGCGATGGCGGAGCGCAACTTCTGCAGGCGGAAGGCGACGGTATCCGAAGGAAGCCGTCCGGAGATCATGAGCGAATCAATGGCCAGGCGGGCTTCGGAACGGTACATCTGGTCGGTTTCCACTTGTCCTTCCAGGGTGAAGCGCCGCATGGAGAACATGCCGTGCAGCGTATCGGCCGGATTGGTGTAGATGATCAGGGGGCGGTCCGTAAGGGCGATATGGTTCACCACGATCGGGGGCAGCGGTTTGCTCTCCTTCGTGGTGTCCTTGGGTTCGCCGCCGATGGGGAGAATGTCCCAGTTGGCGGCGGTGGAGTCATAGTAATGGGCGAAGATGCGGGGACGCTCCACTTCCAGTCTATGTACGTGGATGACGCTCTTCCCCAGCAGGGCCATGTAGTTGACGGATACGCTCAGGCGGCGGAAGGCCATGAGGGTGTCCACCCCTTCCTTGCCCTGGCCGGCCCGCAGCAGGTTGAAACGGCGGCGGGTCTCGGAGGGATAGAGGGTGTCGTATCTGGCGTAGCGCTCATGCGGGTAGGTGATGGAAAAGTCATGGGCGTCGATGTTCAGGTAGGGGAAACTCTTGATGACATGGGCCCTTACCTCCCGGAAGTTGACCTGGCCTTCTACATAGTCGGCCGCGAAATCGTTCACAAGGCCCGTGAGTACTTTGGGCCGAAGCAGGATCTGCAGGGCGACGAGGATCACGAAGACCAGCCCGACGATGACCAGCAGCGAGTTCCGTATGACTTTCCCGGCTTTCATGGCTTGTTACATGACGTAGTCTTTCACGTCCTGGGCCGTGACGGGGTTGCCGCCCAGGATCAGGAGGCGTTCCACCACGTTTCTCAGTTCGCGGATGTTGCCCGGCCAGGCGCGCTCCTGAAGCAAGTTCAGGGCTTCCTCCGAGAAAGCGGTGACGGGCTTGCCGCTTTCGGAGCAGATGCGTTCGGTGAAGTAGTTGACCAGCAGGGGAATGTCCTCCTTGCGGTCATCCAGGGCGGGGACCTTGAGGACGATGACGCTCAGGCGGTGGTACAGGTCCTCGCGGAAGTTGCCGTTGGCGATTTCCAGCTGGAGGTTCTTGTTGGTGGCGGCGATCACGCGCACGTCCACGGTGATTTCCTTGTCGCCGCCCACGGGGGTGAGCTTGCGCTCCTGCAGGACGCGGAGCACCTTGGCCTGGGCTGCGAGGGACATGTCGCCGATCTCGTCCAGGAAGATGGTGCCGCCGTCGGCCTGTTCGAATTTTCCTTTGTGGTCCCTTACGGCCGAGGTGAAGGAGCCTTTCTTATGGCCGAAGAGTTCGCTGTCGATGAGTTCCGAGGGAATGGCGGCGCAGTTCACCTCCACGAACGGCATCATGGAACGGGTGCTGAGCTGGTAGATGCCCTGGGCCACCAGCTCCTTGCCGGAGCCGTTGGGGCCGGTGATCAGGACGCTGGCCTGGGTAGGGGCTACCTTTTCGATCATTTCCTTGAGGTGGGCCACCGGCATGGAGCCGCCGACCATCTCCTGGCCGTAAACCTTCTTCTTGAGGATGCGGGTTTCCTTGACCAGGTTGGCCTTGTCCGTGGCGTTCTTCAGGGTGATGAGGATGCGGTTCAGGTCCAGGGGCTTCTCGATGAAGTCGAAGGCGCCCTTCTTGATGCAGTCCACGGCGGTGGTGATGTCCGCGTGGCCGGAGACCATGATGACCGGGGTCTCGATGCCTTCCTCGATGAGTTTGGACAACATTTCCGTGCCGTCCATCTCCGGCATCTTGATATCGCAGAAGATGGCGTCGTATTTCTCCTTTTCCGCTTTCTGCAGACCTTCCTTGCCGTTTTCGGCGGAATCTACCTGGTAGTTTTCCATCTCCAGAATTTCCTTGAGGGAATAGCGGATGGCACGCTCGTCGTCAACAATCAGAACTTTCATGACATATAGTTTTACGCAAATATCGCAAAAATATTCTATATTTGTACCCTTAACAATAACCTTTCTATGGGCATTCCGGACATCATCATAGCCGTTGACGGCTATTCCTCCACCGGCAAGAGCACTTTCGCCAAGCTGGTGGCTCAGGAATTCGGTTTTCTGTATCTGGACAGCGGCGCCATGTACCGTGGCGTGACGCTGGCCGGCATCGAAGCCGGCGTCATCGGAGACGGAAAGATCGACGAGGCCGGAGTCCAGGGAATCATCGGCCCGCTGGACCTGCACTTCCGCAAGGTGGACGGCGCCACGATGCTCTTCCTCGGAGACCGCTGCATAGAGAAGGAAATCCGTGGCTGGGAAGTCTCCCAGTACGTAAGTCCCGTGAGTGCCATTCCCTTCGTGAGAAACTGGGTGGACGACAAACTCCACGCTTTCTCCGCCGGCGGCCGCGTCATCATGGACGGCCGTGACATCGGCACCACCGTTTTCCCCAACGCGGAGCTCAAGATCTTCATGACGGCCGATGAACAGGTCCGTGCGCAGCGCCGCTACGAGGAAATGGCCCAGAAGGGAGAGAAGACCACCGTCGAAGAGGTGGCGGCCAACCTCCGGGACCGCGACTACCGCGATTCCCATCGGCCTACCTCTCCGCTGCGTCAGGCAGAGGATGCCTACGTCCTGGACAACACCCACATGACCCTGCACGAGGAAGTGGTGTGGCTGCTGGGCCTGATCCAGGGGAAATTCGGTCTGTTGGAAAGCCCCGGCCTGTCATGCTAAGAGTAGAAATCGATCCCGGTTCCGGCTTTTGCGGCGGCGTCATCCGCGCGATTACGCGGGCAGAGGAAGACCTCTCCCGCAGCGGCCGCCTGTATTCGCTCGGAGCCATCGTTCATAACGAGGCCGAGCTCTCCCGCCTCAAGGAGAGGGGCCTTGTGACGGTCCAGTCCCTGTCGGAGGTTCCGGAAGGGGAGACCGTCCTCATCCGCGCCCACGGCGAACCGCCCTCCACCTACGAGGAGGCCGCCCGGCGCCATCTTTCCGTCATCGACTGTTCCTGCCCGGTGGTGCTGCAGCTGCAGCGCAGCATCCGGGAGGCCTACACCCGTCTGCACGAAGGCGGCGGCAGGGGACAGGTCCTCATCTTCGGGCGGGTCGGCCACGCAGAGGTCCTCGGCCTGATGGGCCAGGTCGGCGGCGACGCCCTGGTGGTGGAAAACGCCGCCATGCTGGAGGAGGCTTTATCGGCCCGGAAGATCGACCTCTCGGAGCCGGTGGAGATTTTCTCCCAGACCACGAAGAGTCCGGCCGAGTATGCCGTGATTTGCGAGATGCTCCGCGCCCGCGGCGCCTCTCTCACGGTGCACGACACCATCTGCGCGCAGGTGGCTTCCCGTCACCAGAAGCTGGAGGCCTTCGCCGCTTCGCACGACGTCATCCTCTTCGTTGCGGGCAAGTCCTCTTCCAACGGCAAGGTCCTCAGCGACCTGTGCCTGCGCGTGAATCCCCGCACCTACCTCGTGGGCTGCGCCTGCGAACTGGACCCTTCCTGGTTCACCGACGGCCAGAGCGTGGGCGTCTGCGGCGCCACCTCCACCCCCAAATGGCTGCTGGAAAAAGTAGCCGAAGCTGTAAGACAATTAACTATCTAATTCAATATGGCAGAATTCAAATACGCACCTATGTTCCAGCTGGGACCGGATACGACCGAGTATTACAAGATCCCCGGTTCCGAGAAGCTGGTCAAAACAACTACTTTTGGAGATAAGACCCTCCTGGAAGTGTCTCCCGAAGCCCTTACGCTGGTGGCTCAGCAGTCTTTCCACGACTGCCAGTTCATGCTGCGCCGCGCGCACAACGAGCAGGTGGCCAAGATTCTCAGCGATCCCGAGGCTTCCGATAATGACAAGTACGTGGCCCTGCAGTTCCTGCGCAACGCAGAGACGGCCGTGAAGGGTATCCTGCCCTTCTGCCAGGACACTGGTACGGCAATCATCCACGGCGAGAAGGGCCAGCAGGTCTGGACCGACTTCGAAGATGAAGAGGCCCTGAGCCTGGGTGTGTTCAATACCTACACCAAGGAGAACCTCCGTTACAGCCAGAACGCTCCGCTCGATATGTACAACGAGGTGAACACCAAGTGCAACCTCCCTGCCCAGATCGACATCGAGGCTACCCGTGGCAGCGAATACCGCTTCATCATGGTGGCCAAGGGCGGCGGCAGCGCCAACAAGACCTACTTCTATCCCATGACCAAGGCTACCATCCAGAACGAGGGTACCCTCATCCCGTTCCTGGTGGAGAAGATGAAGTCCCTGGGTACCGCGGCCTGCCCGCCTTACCACATCGCCTTCGTGATCGGCGGTACCTCGGCCGAGAAGAACCTCCTCACCGTCAAGCTGGCCAGCATCAAGTTCTACGACAACCTGCCCACCACCGGTGACGAGACCGGCCGCGCCTTCCGTGACATCGACCTGGAGGAGAAGCTCCTGAAAGAAGCCCAGAAGATCGGCCTGGGCGCCCAGTTCGGCGGCAAGTACCTGGCCCACGACATCCGCGTGGTCCGTCTGCCCCGTCACGGTGCCAGCTGCCCCATCGGTATGGGCGTGAGCTGCAGCGCAGACCGTAACATCAAGTCCAAGATCAACGCCGACGGCGTCTGGATCGAGAAGATGGACACCAATCCTTCTTCCCTCATTCCGGAAGAGTTCAGCCGTCCCGGTGAAGGCCCGAAGGGTATCGAGATCGACCTGGACAAGGGCATCGACGCCGTACGCGCAGAACTGACCAAGTACACGGTGGGTACCCGCGTCAACCTGAAGGGAACCATCATCGTAGCCCGTGACATCGCCCACGCCAAACTGAAGGCTCGTCTGGATGCCGGTGAGGACATGCCCGCCTACTTCAAGGATCATCCGATCCTGTACGCCGGCCCGGCCAAGACTCCGGAAGGATACCCCTGCGGCTCCATGGGCCCGACCACGGCCAACCGTATGGACCCGTACGTGGACGAGTTCCAGGATCACGGCGCTTCCCTGGTGATGATCGCCAAGGGTAACCGTTCAAAGGTCGTCACCGACGCCTGCCAGAAGCATGGCGGTTTCTATCTGGGTACCATCGGCGGTGTCGCCGCCGTCCTGTCCCAGAGCAGCATCCGCAGCATCGAGTGCGTCGAATACCCCGAACTGGGTATGGAAGCCATCTGGAAGATCACCGTCGAGGACTTCCCGGCCTTCATCCTGGTAGACGACAAGGGCAACGACTTCTTCAAGTCCATCGGCCTGTAATCTCGCTAGCCAGCCAACTCGCTGGCTATTAACTTTTTAGGTTTTTCTCTTTAGGCCGAACCGCCTAAAGAGAAAAACCTAAAACATTAATAACTAATTATTTAAGCCGAGTGCGAAAAACTAGCACGAAGTCATGTATCCTTTCACCAGCTTCCATTTGCCGGCTTCGAAGTCGGAGGCCTTGTACAGAAGGTTGAGCATGCCCTCGTCGTAGAAGCGGAGGCCGGCGGTGTCGGAGTCAATTTGCAGGAAGTTCACGCAGCCTTCCATTTCGCGCGCCACTTCCTCGAAGAACGGGATGCCCAGGAGTTTGGTGCAGTCTTCGTTGTCCGGGCACGCCTCGAAGGTCATCCGGAGGGCGGGCTGGGTGAGCGGCTCGTCGTTGTCGTCCACCAGCTGTGCGGCGCGGAAGGTCTCGAAGTTGATGGTCTTGGTGTACTTCACCACCACCTGCTTGCGGTCCCACTGGCCGATGCCGTTGTGCCAGGGACTGTCGTAGCCCAGGTATTCGTCCAGGCCTGCGAAGATGTAGAACATGCCGTGGTGCGGCAGTTTTCCTTCCGGGTCAAAGGGGGCGATGTCTTCGCAGTCTATCTGGCACACGAATGTGAGGGGATAGTCGAAGGTTTCGCCGTCTTCCTCGGCCACGGCCGTAGGATATTCCATGTCGGCGGGCATGTCGGGGTCTCCCCACCATTTGGAGGAGCAGAAAAGCTCGTTTTCAGTTGCTTCCAGATTAATCTTGATAGCCATAGCATATATAGTTTAGAAGTCCATGAGGTCTGCGTCGAAGTGGAAGTAGCCGGAGGTGATAATGCCAGCTGTGAGCGTGACGCCCAGCGCAACCACTACCATGAGCCAGAGCACAAAGATAACCAGGCCGGGCTTCCAGGAGGGCGATTTGAAGTTGAAAAGCATCTGGATGCCGCCATACAGGATGCCCACGAAGGGGAGCAGGACGGCAGCGCCGGTGAGTGCAATCACCCAGGGCTGGGACAGGTAGTCGGCCAGCATGGGAAGTTCCTCCACAATTTCATCGGCCATCATCTGCCAGGTGAGGCCGACGGTCTGGAGACCGTTGAAGCTGAAGATGGAGATGGAGGCAAGGCCGGATGTGCCGATGATAAGGAGCACGATACCGACTGCGATCATGATGAACCGGCCAAACTTGCGGAAGAAGTCGGAGTTCCCCACTTCGCGGGCCGTCTGGCCAATCTCCTCGATCCCGGCCTGGATGTTGCGGCTGATTTCGTCGGCCGTGACGCTTGTCCCGCGCATGGACCAGCGTTCCTGTGCCGTACGGGCGGCGGGCATGCAGACCCACAGGATGCAGTAGATGAAGGGGACGGTGACGACGAAGGCGCCGCGGGCCGATGGAATCGTAAGGCCCAGGACGCTCAGGACGACAAAGGCGAGGCGGAAGATGACGACATCGACCTGGAGGTAAGCAGCCAGGCCTGCGCACACGCCTCCGAGGCGCTTGTTCTCCAGGTCCCGGTAAAGGTGCCGGGGGTGTTCTCCGGGCTGCGCTTCCTGGGAGCCGGGGTCATCGGCCTCGATCCTTTCCGGCCGGCCGATGACGTGGATGACGTGCTGCACGTGGGGGAGCGTGACTACGCCGGTGCGGCCGCATTGGTCCAGGAGGAGTTCGGCGGCCCGTTCCTCGATTCCTTCCATGATTTCCTTGCCCCCTTCCTGCGGCAGGTAGTGCTTCTCAAGGGTGGCGATATACTCCTCAAGCGCAGCAGAAGCGTCTTTTTCCAGCGTGAAGGCGTAGCCGCCCACACTGAACTGTTCGGTTTGTTTCATAGGTTACTTCTTTAAGGTTTCAATGCTGTTTCCCAGTTCCTGCCAGGCGGCATCCATCTCGGCGAGCTGCTCCCGGCCCTTGGCGGTGATGACGTAGTATTTACGGGGCGGTCCCTGCGTGGATTCTTCCCATCGGTAGCTCAGGAGTCCCTGGTTCTTCTGCCGGATGAGCAGGGGATACAGGGTACCTTCCACCACCAGCATATTGGCGGCCTTGAGCTCTTCCAGGATGCTGGACGCATAGGCTTCCTTGCGGCTGAGAATGAGGAGGATGCAGTATTCCAGCACGCCTTTGCGCATTTGGGAGCGGACGTTTTCGCTGTTGCTTTCCATATTCTATCGGGTATAGGTGGTGAAACGGGACATGTTGGCCGGGGTGGGCGGGATGCCGCGCATGGCGCACTTCTTGGCGGGCGTATCGGCCAGGGGAATGGCAATCCAGAGGATGATGTACACCCAGAAACCGGCACTGCCAAAGATAAGGGCCAGGAGAAATACGATACGCACCAGCGTTACATCCACATCCAGGTGCAGGGCCAAGCCGGAGCAGATGCCGGCGATCTTCTTGTCGTCGGGATCCCGGTACAGCGTTTTCTCTGCGGCAGGGGTGGGACCGGTCCAGGCCGAGGCATTTTCATCGGCCCCGTCGGGCATTCCGAGCGTAGCGGCCACGCGCTCCACGTTGGACAGCGTGACAACCCTTCCCGCCGCACCCGTCTCTTCATAGAAGAGCTCGGCGATGCGGCCCTCCATCTCCTCCATCACTTCCTCCTTCTGGCTCTCCGTGACGGTAAGACGGGCCTTATAGTGCTCCAGGTAGCTTGTGAGACGGTTGTAAGCGTCTTCCTCCAGCGTGAAGCTGCGCCCTGCCAGCGAAACATTGATAACTTTCTTCATCTTGCAAAGTATTTTTCAATGCAAAGATATAAATTTTATTTGGTACTTTGCAATACAAGGTAGTAAAAATTTGCGATATCTTGTTAAATTGCTGTCTATTAACGTTTTAAGTTTTTCTCTTTAGGCCGATGAGCCGAAAGAGAAAAACTTAAAACATTGGCGCTGAGCCGATTAGGCGGGGTGCGCGATTATTTCAGGAGGGCGTGGCTGGCGGTCATGGCCTTGGGATCCAGGGCTTCGTCCAGCTTTTCCTGGGTCATGAGGCCGTGCTCCAGCACCAGGTCGTAGACGCTGCGGCCGGTTTCCAGGGCTTCCTTGGCCACCTTGGTGGAATTTTTGTAGCCGATGTACGGATTGAGGGCCGTGACAATGCCGATGGAGTGCTTCACCATCTCGTAGCAGTGGTCCGCATTGACGGTGATGCCGTCGATGCACTTGGTGCGAAGGGTGTTCATGGCATTGATGAGCCAGGTCTGGCTTTCCAGGATGCACTGGGCAATCACGGGCTCCATCACGTTGAGCTGCAGCTGGCCGGCCTCGGCGGCGAAGCACACGGCAGTATCGTTGCCGATGACCTTGAAGCACACCTGGTTGGTCACTTCGGGGATCACGGGGTTCACCTTGCCGGGCATGATGGAGGAACCGGGTGCCATGGCGGGGAGGTTGATCTCGTGCAGGCCGCAGCGGGGACCGGAAGCCATGAGGCGAAGGTCGTTGCAAATCTTGGAAAGCTTCACGGCCAGACGCTTGAGGGCGGCCGAGTAGCTTACGTAGGCGCCGGTATCGGGCGTTGCCTCCACCAGGTCGGGGGCCTTCTCGAAGGTGTCGCCGGAGAATTCGCTCATGCGGCGGGTGCAGAGCTCGGCAAAACCGGGAACGGCGTTGAGGCCTGTGCCGATGGCGGTGCCTCCCATGTTGATCTCCTTGAGCAGAACGGCGTTGCGGTTGAGGTTGGCGATTTCTTCTTCCAAGTTGTTGGCAAAGGCGTTGAACTCCTGGCCGGAGGTCATGGGCACGGCATCCTGCAGCTGGGTGCGTCCCATCTTGATGATGTCCTTGAATTCCTCACCTTTGGCGCGGAAGGCTGCGATGAGCTCGTTCAGGGCCGTTTCCAGATGGCGGTTCATGCGGAAGAACGTGTAGCGGAAAGCCGTCGGGTAAGCGTCGTTGGTGCTTTGAGCACAGTTGACGTGGTCGTTGGGGGAGCAGTACTGGTACTCGCCCTTCTTGTGACCCATCAGCTCCAGGGCGCGGTTGGC
>JAEEGK010015338.1_pt1 | contig 16999 bp, 8 predicted proteins | sample 8958771 | NCBI WGS metagenome assembly JAEEGK01 (sample SAMN16246547, study PRJNA631951) | gut metagenome | biome: gut microbiome; feature: rumen; material: SC-attached | host: Bos | place: Iran: Karaj | collected 2018-10 | reverse complement strand
TGAATTAAATCATTTAAAAAAAGATTATTTAAATACATTTGAATAAAATAAAAAAAGTATTAAAATTAAAAATAATTTAAAAGAAAATAAAGAAGAAGAAAATAAAAATGAAATAGAAAATAATAATTTAAATGAAGAAAATGAGAATAAAAAAAATGAAGATAATTCAAAATTAATAAATGAAAAAAAAGATAAATCAAGTGATAATAAAATTGAAAATAGTTTATTATCAAATGATAAATTAAATACTCCTTTAAGAGATTATAATTTTAATTTAGAAGATTATGGAATTTATAAAGAAAATGTTTATTTTAGAAATGAAACTGATTTTTTAAAAGCAAATTATGATACAGACTCAAATTATTTTTTTGATAATTTAAATAAAAACTATAATGATTTAAGTGACAATAATTTTAAAAATGATAAAGAATTAGAATTACAAAATAAATTTGATGAAAATATTAAAAAAAATATATTTGATAATGATATTTTAAATTCTGATGATAAAGAAATTGATGTTAATTTAATAAAAAAAAATGAAATTTCAGTGATAAGTGAAAATAAAGACTCAAATGAAAAACAAATAAAAAATCCTTTTAAAGAAACTATTAATATTTTCACATTTGAACAAAATAATGAAATTGATGATAAAGAAAAAAATAATAAAGAAATAAATGAAAATGATGAATTTAAAAATAAAAATTTATTTGAGGAAAATAATTTAATAGAAAGTGATATTTTAGAAGATAAAAAATTTGAACAAGTTCAAAAATTTAAAAAGAAAAATAAAGTTAAAAATCCTTTTATTAATGAGGATGAAATAAAGAATGAGAATGAAGAAAATAATTTATTATATAGTTCAGATGATGAATATAATATAGATATAATAGAACAAAATAATAAAGAAAAATCAACAAAAATTGATACAAATGAATTAAATTCAAATATAAAAAATCTTAATTTAAGTGAAATTGAAAATTAAATAAATTTAATATTTTATATATAAAAATATAAATTAAAATTTATAAATTAATCCTTTAATTTTAATCAATAATTATTCAATCTTTTAAATTAAAACGAATATTTATTAATTTATTATATTTAATTTATTAATTTCTTTAACAAAATAACAATACCAATCAATAATTGAAGTTCATAGTCTTTTTAAACATATTTAAATTAATATTTCAAAAAAAATAAAAAAAAATTATAATTTGATATTTAAAATTCTATTTTTTAATATAATAAAAAAAATAATATGGAAAATGTGTCAAATGATAAAAATATAAAATTTTGGATAAATGGCAAAACTGAAAAAAGTTTATTTACTCTAAAAATAAATCAAAAAATTAATACATTAAAAAAATTAAAAGAATACATAAACTACGAAAAAAACACAAAAAGTATAGAAAAAATAAAAATATATAACGAAAAAGGAATGGAAATAGATGATGCAGATGTAGAAAATTTAATAAACGACGAATTATTATATATAAGTTTTGATAATTCAAAATTTAATATATTAAATTATGTAAATCAATATGAAATAATAAAACCAATAAAATCAGGAGGATATGGTGAAGTTTTATTAGGAAAAAATGTATTATCAAATAAATTAATATCAATAAAAAGGATAAATATAAAAGGTTTTTCAACAAATGATTTATATAATTTTTCAAGAGAAACATTATATCTTTCAAATTTAAAACATAAAAATATAATTAAAATGTATTGTAGTTATCAATATAAAGATTATTTATATAATGTAATGGATTATGCAGAAGGAGGAGAATTAACACAATTAATAAATTCTGATATTGAAATACCAGAAAATAAAATTAAAGATATATTCAAACAAATAATTGAAGGAGTAAAATTTATTCATAGTAAAAATGTTATACATAGAGACTTAAAACCAAATAATATTTTATTTTTAGATAAAGAAAAAACTCATGTTGTTATTATTGATTTTGGTATTTCTGGAATTTCAAATGGTTTAAATAAAGAAATTATTCAAGCAGGAACTTTTAAATTTACACCTCCTGAAATTTTAACTAAAAATAATTTTCAAAGTTCTAATAAAATTGATATTTGGAGTTTAGGTGTTATTTTATATTTAATGTATTTTAAAAAATACCCTTTTGATGGAATAAATGATAAAGAAATTAGAAAAAAAGTTGAAAGAGATGAATTAAAATTTCCTATTGGAATTAAAATTAGAAAAAGTTTAGTTAATTTATTAAGAGGAATGTTTGAAAAAAATGCTAAAAGAAGAATTGATTGTAATGATATTTTATTTGATTTATATTTTAATGATGATTCTGATGAATTTGAAATTTTTAAAAATGAAGTTAATAAAAGGAAATTTAGAGTTATTCCTGATTTGAATATTAATATTAATGATTGTTCTCAAGTAAATACTGATAAATCAAAAAGTAGTAAAAATTCTAATGTAGGGTCTTTTAGAAAAAAAAATCCTTTTAATATTTAGGTTTTTTTCTTTTTTTTATTTTTGAATTATTTATTTTTATTTATATTAGATGTTATTTATTGGTATTTTTATATTTTTATTAATTTTAGTAAATTCATTTTTAAATATTTTAAATTTCTTTATTTTTTATTTACGATTTTAATATTTATAAAAGGAATTAATATATAAAAATAGAAATTTAGTGAAATAAAAGAAAAAAATAAAAACATATAAATTAAAATAAATTGATTTTGTCAAAATTTAAATTTATTATACATTATTTATTTACAATCAAATTTTTAATTTTAATTATACTAAATACCAAGATTTTTTATTAAATTTGGATTTATTGTTGCACTTAATTTATTTTCTTTTCCTCTAAATGGAATAATTTTATTTTCAATTTTATCAATAGGAAAAATTTCATTTTCATTACATTTTTTGTCATTCGATTTACCATAAATTTGAAAAATAGAATTATAATTTAATTTCTTAATTGGTATTTGTTTTATACAACATAAACATGAAAAAAAAATTTTACAAAATCTAATTTTTAATTTAAAAGAATATAAGTAAGTTTTATAAACAATAAATAAAGGTTGAGAATAAGATAAATAAATTTTATTATTTCTTCCTATATTTACTAAAGTTCCTCCATCAAAATTATGATCATTAATATAAAATGCTCCTTTATCTAAATAAATATCACATTGATAATAATTAATTAAATTATCATCTAAAATTAAATCTACATTTTCTTTTCCAATTGAAATTTTTTCACTTTTATTAAAATCTAAAACATAAAAAGCAATTTCATAATTTTTATTATTATTTGAAATTGATTCCATAAAAATAAAATTAGTTAAAGGTAAATTAAAATCAAAAATTTGAAAAGATATTTTTTTTTCTTTTAAATAAATTGATTTTGGATAAATCATACCACATAATTCACAAGAAAAATTAGAAAAATAATATATCCTTATTAAATCATTTAAATTATCAAATTTAATTAATTTGGATTTAATATTTTTTTGTAAACAATGTAAATGTACAAATTCCATTGTTCCTTTACATAAACAAGGAGAAATAAAAGGATTTTCTTTTTGGAAAAAAGTTCCTAAACAAATTCTACAAATTTTTTGAGATTCAATATAAGTTTTTAAAGGATATTTATTTAATTTATTATTATCTAAATTTAATTTAATAAATGAAGATGAATTTAAACTTAATTTTTCATGTAAACTTGAACTATTATTATTACTATTATTGTTATTATTATAATTACTATTATTATTGTTGTTATTATTATTATTAATATCTGTATCTATTATTATATTATTTGAGTTTTTTGATAAGAAAGTCATTTTATTTCCTAATGTTGTTGATCTTGCATTTTTATTTTTATTTTCAAAAGTCCTTTGAGACAATTTTTTATTATATAATATTGTAGATTTTATTTCTAAAATTTTAAAAATTTTAGAACCAATTTTAAATACATCATTATTAAATAATTTATATTTTGTTATTTCATCTTTATATGTTTTACTTATATCAATCCAATAATTATTCGATAAAGTTTTTATTTCTTTATTAAAATTTACTTCATAATTTAATCCTAAATTCTGGATTGTACATATTTTTCTACAATTTCTTAAATATGTTGTGGTTAAAATTTCTTTTCTTAATTCTAAATTATGTAATGTTGATATTAAAGTTATTTTTTCAGTATTTTTAAGAGAAAAAGATATCTTTCTTATTTTCCTATTATTTACTCTATCTAATAATAAGTTCCCTTTATTATTTGATAATAGTTCTTCTGTTATTATAATTTTATATTCTTCACATTTTCCTATTTTCATTTTTATAATTAATTTAAAATTAAAAAAAAATGTATTTTTTATAAGTATAATTTCCTAATTTTCAATAAAAGAAAAAATATATAACAAAAAAAAAGAAACAAAAAAAAATAAAATAAAAAAAGAACTTTAATTAACATAAATAAAAAAAAAATATTTTCCTAATTTTCATTCTCTATTTTCTCTTCATAAACATTATTAGAATGTCCTAATCTTTCAAAAATTTTATCATCAACATCTTTTCTTTGAAAAACAAAAGGTTTTTCTTCAAAAAAAATAATAAAGACTAAATTTAAAATAACAAAACCACCTCCACTAAAATATACAATTTTATAATCATTAACTCCATTATTCCTAATAAAAATTTTAGTTAAAACAGGTCCTAAAAAACTAGCAACTCCAATCATAAAACCTGTAATACCATAAATTTCAGCTCCTTTCTTTCCAAAAATATTAGAAAAAGTTGGTGTTATCATAGTAAAAGTTCCACTTAAACATAATGCAATAATTAAATTTTCAATAATGTAAATTAATTCATTTTTTAAATTATTTGCTATATAAAAAATTGTTAATGAAACAATTAATTCTAAAATTGATATTATTATCATTAAAAATTTAAATCCTAATTTATCCATTAAGATACCCCATATGAAACGAGAAGCTCCGTTAATTATACCAAATAATGTTCCTAATAATTGAAGTGATTTTTCATTTAATTTTGTTGCTTGACCAAAAGTTCTATTTGTGTTTGAAATTAAGAAACAGAATACTATATATTTTTTTTAAATTAAATTTTAATTATTATTCTTACCTGGACCTGCAAAACAAAATATTCCTAATTCTAAATTTTTATATGAACATAATGCTTCCATTATATTATCATCAATATTTTCTTTATCAATTATATTATAATTTTCATTATTATTATTTTCTTTTTTATCATTTGTTTCATTATTATTATTATTTTTATTATATTTTTCATTCTCAATTTTATTTTTATAATCTTCTTTTTCATTTTCTTTATCATCATTAATTAATTTTTCTTTTTCATATTCTTCATCATTTTTCAAAATATCTTTTTCTTCTTCATAAGGAAAAGTAAATATAATAGAAAAAAATCCTAAAACACTAAAAATTCCAATCATAGCATATAAAAAATAAATTAATCTATCAGCAATTTCTTTATCATAAAAACCATCATCATTAGTTTTAATTCCATTTTTATTAATAATATAATCAGCGAGAGGAGTAAAAAAAGAAGAACTTAAACCTAAACCACCAATAATAATTCCATTAACTAATCCTTTATTATTAGGAAAATATTTCCACGCATTTTTAATTGCACTTAAATTACCTAATCCATCTCCTAATCCAAAAATTCCCATTCCTAATAAAACTAAATAATAATTTTTAAATAATATTAAAATTATATATGAACTTATCATTATTGTTACTCCTACAATTGTACTAAAACGAGGAGAAGTTTTATCTCCTAATTTTACTCCTATTGTCATAAAACAATATTGTACTAAAAATATACATGGCATTAAGAAAAATGTATCTGATGGTTTTATTGAAGGATTTCCATTGTGGTGAAGATATGATGCAAAATATGAGTTTATTGATGACCATGTGTAGAGACTTCCGTTTATCTATTTTTTAATTTTTTTTAATTTTTTTCTTTTTTTTTTTTTGAAAGAGGTTATATAAAGTTTTTAAAGGGTATTTTACTAGTTGGATGCAGAAACCACCGATTAAGGAAAGAATTCCTTTTGTTTTGTTGGAAAACATTTTTTTTTATGTATATATTTTTAAATATATTTTTTATTTAAATTTTTGTATTTTTGATAATTAATTAATTATATTTTTTTGTTTATTTCAAAAATTAAATATATTTTATTGCCTTTTATTTAAATATTATAATTAATTAATTTGATTTAATTGGGATATATTATATATTTATTTATATAATAAATTAATATTGAAATGTAGAAACAATATTATTTTTTATTAATCTTGTTTATTTAAATAAATTTTATTCTATTAAAATATTTTATTAAATTTATTCTTTTTATCTTATTATTTAAATAATAAAATTAAATATTAAAACATATTTTTAATTTTTTATCATCTATTTTGCAAATTTAAATTAATTCATAATATATATTCTTATCTTTTTTGAACTAATAATTCTTTTTTTTTTTATTTCAGTGGAAGATATATTTTTATAATATTAATATTAAGAAAAATATATATTATTAATGAAAAAATTAATACAAAGTAAAAACTGAAAATAAAATTTAAAATTGAAAGGCATTTCCTAATTAATTAAATATAACTATTATTAATAATAAAATTGCTTTTTTATGATTAACATTATTAATTTGAATATATGTTATAGCAGAACAAACGGAATTTTTATTGTTTATTTTTATAAAATAAAATTTATATGAGTTATTTACGAAAATAAATAAATTATTTTCATATCAATTATGTTCTTCAAATATATTGTTTGGAAATATTTTTGTTTATTAATATTAGAAGAAAAATTAATATTTATTTCATATTGATTTTTAATTTTTTAATTTTAAAAGTGTTAAATTGTATAAAATTATTATAATATAAATTAATCAAATTTATTTTTTCCCATTTCTTTTTTAAAAATATAATAAAATAAGAAAATTCCTGCAATAATATAAATATATTTTTTTATTTTTTTCCAATTACTACTTTTAAATTTAAAATTCATTTTTTCATGTTTACATAATATATTAATAATAAGATTATTAACAGCAAAAAAAATTTCTTTTTTTCTTAAAATATTATCCATTCCATTTATTGTCTCATTTACTTCTCTATCAGTAATAATACCTATTGTATCTTTTCCTCTAATATAAGAAAATTTAACATCTTCAACAGAATAAAAGAAAATTAAATATCTATCTTCATCTTTTTGTTTTTTAGTTTTATTTTTTAAAAACTTTTCTACTTCTAATGTAAAATTTGAAAAATTTTTATATTTTTCATTTACTTTATTTATAATTATTACAAATGTTCTATAATGATAATATTCATATACTTTTTTTAATCCATCAAATAAAATAATTTTTTCAAATTTTGTTAAATAATTATTATCATCTTCAATATAATATAAATCTGCTAAATTAAATTTATTTTTTAAATGTTTTGTTAATGAATTTATTGTCCAATTTGTTTTATTATTCAATGAAATAAATGAAAATAAAAATATGAAATAAAATATTTTCAATAACATTATTTAAATTTTAATTAATTGAATTTTAAGATATATTTTTCTCTTTTAAAATTAAGGTTATTAATCTAAATTCTTTATCAGTAATTTTATTTGATTTCCCGGAATAGTATCACATAAAATTTATTTTAAAAAAAAATTTTTTGTTTTTGAATTTTTTTTATATTAATTTAAAATTAAAATTAATTTTAATATATTAATTTTATATATTAATTAAATTATTATCCTTTTTCATTGATAGAATAATTATTTATTTGATCATTCAAATAATATTAAATAATCAATAGTGTAAAATTTAATTTTTTAATCCATTTATTTCTTTCTCATTTTTATCATCTTCATCTACAATTTTTTTTTGAGAAAAACTTAATCTTTTAGATTCCAATAAATTATTTTTATTTTCTAGAATAATTGATGATAAAATATTTTCATGATTCTTTTTCTCAGTTAAAATTAATTTATTATTGTTTTTTCCATTTTCCTTATTTTGACTATTTTTTTCACTTTTATTCATTTCATAAAGACTTTTATTTTTTAAAAATGAATCATTTAAACCGAATATTTTATTATTAGATTTTATTTCAGAAGCATTCCTTGATTTCATTAAACTTTTTCTTTGAACAGTAACATTTTTAAACATACTTTCAACAATTTTTTCTTTTTCAATTTCATCAACGACACTTTCTTTAATTTTATTCTTTATTTTAGAAAAGTCTTTTAAATTAAATATAGAAGATAAATTATCAAATATATTTTCATAAATTGTTTTTATCAAATCAACAATTAAATCATAATTCTTATTTATCTCAATAAATTTATTATAATTTTCTTTAAGAATGTCTTTACTATTACTAATTTCATTATATTTTTTATCCAAAGTTAAAAATATTTCATCATCAATTACAATTTTATTTGTATTAATATCATTTTTTAAAGCAATAAAAGCATCAATTGAATATTCTTGTAATAAATCAACATTTTTATTTATATTATTTTTAGAATATAAAACCTTAGAAAGGAAGAAATTAATTAAATCACTTAATTCATTATTAATAAATTCAATCATTTCTTTTAACTGATTAAAGAGATTATTTTTAGTTTTTTCTTTTAATTTTTCAATAAGTAAACTTTTATCATAAGTTTCATCAACAAAATATTTAAAAGAATCAGAAAATAAATTTTTAATTAAAAACTTACTTGGAGCTAAATAATCAGCTTTTTCTTTTATTTTATGTTCTTTATGTTCTTCATCTATACATTTTATACAAATTGATTTTTTACAAGTTAAACAATAATAAATTGTAAATTTATCAATATGTTTTTCACAAGGATTATTTAAATCAATTTTTAAAACTGTTTCTTCTTTTTCATTTTCATTTTCTTTTTCATTTATTATTATATTGAAATATGTTTCTTTTTCTTTTGGAAATATATCATATATTGTTTTATTATCATATTCTTTTGAATAATCTATTTTATTATTAATTAAGGAAAATGAATTTTTTGGAAGATGTGCTGCATTTTTTATTATTTTTTTTATTTCATAAAATGTTGTTGTTTCGTCTAAGTCAAAAGAATATTTTTTATCTTCATTTTGAAATATTATTTTATGAATCATTGTTTGTTTGGTTTTTAATTTAAAATTTGTTTTAATTTTGAACTTAAATATTAAGTGAAAAATAAATTTTTTATAAGTTTAATTTTTAGAAAAATATATTTATTTAATTTAATTATTTTTTATTTGTTTTTTAAATTTAATTTTTTTATAATGGAAAATAAAGAAGTTAAAAATAGATTTAATATTACAAATTTTAATGATGATTTTTTTGATTTTAAAAATGAAATTTTAAAAGGAGAAAAGGATTTTAAAATGAATTATGATTCAATAATGTTTTACTTGATTAAAAGGGAAATAAATTATTTAGAAGAACTTTTTCTAAATTCAAGTGAAAAATTAAATGAAAAAATGAAAGAATGTATTCTTTATGAAACATTAACAAAACTTCATTTTTTCCAAGAAAATTCATCAAAAATAAACTTTTTCCTAATTTACAAAAATAAAATAAAATCCTTAGATTTAAAAACTCAAAATCCGATTCAATTTTGGAAATCTCTTTTAACATTCTACGAAAATAAAAAATAAAAATTTCAAAATAAAAGAAAACTTAAATAAATAAAAATAAGAAAAATAACTATAAAAAAATTTACATTTTAATGAATAAAAAAAATAAAAATAAAAAAATAAAATACAATAACTTAAAAAAAAATAAAAAAAAAATAAAAACATATCAATCATTATAATTTTCATTTTCCGCTTGACAATACTCTTCTCCAATAGGTAACCAACTAGTATCATTTTTAGGTATTTTTCCCCAAATAAAAGTTTCCAAACTTTTAAAATTTCTTTCATTATTAATATGTAAATAAGCTAAAAAATTAACATAATTCCAAATATTATGAATATTATTAACATGTCTATCAAAATTAATATTATTATTAAGTGCACTATCTCTAGTAATTTGGCAAATATAACAAGTATTATTTTTATCTTCTTCAATTTGATAAGTTTGTTCTCTTAAAGCAGCAAAAGTATCAACAATAATACCAAAAAATAAATTAATCATAATCCAAACAACAAACATATGAAAAAGAACAACAAAAAAGAAACCTGCAATATAATAACCAGGAGCAACTTTATATGATAACATTGGAATAACATCACCAATTCCACCTCCGCTACGAACACCATAACTTAACATTGTTAAGTAACATTGTACCATACTTGAACATAATTTTTCTGTTGTTGTATCATCTGTTTTTACATTGTATAAATTTGAAAATTCAAATAATTCTGGAAAGTAATAAAATGCAAACCAAGTAAATAAATATACTATTAAATACATAAATATTAATACAAAGAATAATTGTTTTATTCTTAATATTAATGAATAGACTATTCCAAAAAGAATGTTGTTTACATTTGCTATAAATAATAAGGGAAATGATAAAAAAATACAATTTGGAATATATATGTAAATTAATGTAAAAATAAATGAAAATACAAATATATTTACTTCTCTATTTGCTATTATTGTGTTGTATAATATTAAAAATGTTTTTTGAGTTAATGTTAATTTTGATCCTACTTTGTTTATTAATTCTTCTTCTTCTAATATTTCTTCATTTGATTTTTCACCTGCTTTTAAAAAAATAAAACGTTCTTTATATTTTTTCATTATTTGATGTTTAAATTGTAATTTAAATTTATATATAAACCAAACTGATAATACGAATATTATAAATATCATGTGAATGAATGATATTATTACATTGTCTAAAAATTTTTTGTTTTTATCTTTATTTTCTATTGGAGTTTTTGAATAATAATGAATTACGACTAAAATATTTTGAACAACTATAAATATGTAATTTATATATTCTAAATTTTTAATTTCTAAATTAAATAATTTTAAACTTATTTTTGAAAAATTTTCCATTCTCATTTTATTATAAAACATTTCAAATATAAAATAATCACTTTCTTCAAATAAAGATAATATTTTTGTTGCTACAGTTTCTCTATTAACTGTTTCATTAAAAGTGTTTTTTGTAGATTGACTTAATAATAAACATAAAGGAGGAACAATAAAAAAAGAAAAATCTCTATTTGATTGTACATTTTCTGTTCTTATTTGAATTCTTGTCATTATTTCACTTAAAAATTTATAAATTACATAATTTGTTTTTGTTTTATTTAATATTGAAATACTTGGGATATTAAAATCACTATTTCTACTTTTTTGGGATAATTTTTTTTTTAGAAAAATTGTTATTGATTGTTTTAATTGAGGTTTTTGTAAAGGTTGTTCTAAAGTTTTATTTGGTTTTATTATATTTATTAATTTATCATCTAATTTATCATTTAATTGATTTTGTTGTTTTTTTTTAAATAAATTATGAGAATTATCAGAAACTAAACTTACATTACTATTAAATTGCATATTTTGTCTTTTATGTTTTGATGAATTATTACTTTGATTTTGTTCTTCTACATTTTGTGAATTATTATCATTATTTAAATTATTGTCATTTAAATTCATATAATTATTATGAATAAAATTATTATTATTACTATCATTAATTATTTTATTTTTCTTTATTTCTTTTTGTTGATTAATAACATGATTATATTTAATTTTAAAATTTTTAAACAAATCAATAATTTCAATTCTATTATAAACTTCAGTTAAAACTTTTAATAAATAAAAAATTTTAAAAGCCAATTTCAATTCAATATTATTTTGAAAATCTGAATTAAACTTATATAATTCTTTCAAATAATAAATTGCATTTAAATTATCTAATTGAATTCCATTAAAACTACTTTCAAATTCTTTATGAATAGTAATAAAACATTCAATAATTTCATGATATAAATCCATAGGTTGAAAAGTAACCATAATATCTTTTAAACTAGAAATTTCAGGATCATCTGAAATTCCTTCTTCAATCATAGAAGAAATTAAATCTAAAATAGAAGTTTTTAATAAAATAATAAATTTTCTTCTATTTTTTTCTTCACTTGGAGGAAGTTTTAATTGAATTATAGTTTTCATTGAATTAAAACATAATTTAACTTGTCTATACATATCAATATAACTTGTTTTAGTTGTTCCTTGAAAAAATTCAACAATACAATCAATAATATTATTCATTAATATTATTAATTTATCATATGGTAATTCTCCATTTACTGGCTCATGATATATATTTAACATTTTTAAACTTGAATCTAAAGTTATGCACAAAACATTAAAAATTGATTCTGGATAATTTTTTGAAAAATTGAATATTTCATTATTTTTTAATAAAAATTTTGAATTTGTTTTTTTTTGAGGATTTGCACCATTTACTAATAAAGATTGAAATACTTTATTATGTCCTTCTCCTAATAATTGAAAAAATTGAATCATATTTTTTGATAATAAACATAATTTTTTAAATCTTTCATCATGATAAATGTCTCTTGAAAATACTATTTGAAGAGATATTATTTTTCTAAGAAGATTTTTATTATTTTCAAATAATTCTTCATTAAAAGATTTTTTATGTGCTAAAACTGTTATATAATTCTTATTTTTTTTTTGGAGATTATTTATTAAGTAATCTTGTCCTTTTTCAAAGTCATAAAATAAAATTTTATTTATGAATATAAATAAAGATATTAAATTACAATCTTCTACTTCATTTATATGATAAAGTGATAAAATTATATATTCAAAAATTATGTCTTTATATTCAATTGATATATCATTTGATTTTGTAAATATTATTTGAATAAATGATGTTTTTGACATATTATTAAATTGTTTTGAATATAATTGAGTCCCTTTTATAAATCTACCATAGGCTTTTTCAATTGGTTCTTTTTCAGCTTTTATTTTTTTATTTTCTTTTGTTTTTTTCTTTTTTATACTTTTTTTATTTTTTAAATTGTTATTTTGAGTTTGAATTAAACATGTATATTCATCTACAACTGGATTTAAACAAAATAATTTAAAATCTTCATCATTTCTTGATTTATATAATTCAATAAATTTTGTTAAATTATATTGTTTATTAAAACTTGTTAAGTCATAAAAATTTTGAATTTCTCTAAAAAAAATTGAATATAACTTTTCTTTATCATATATATTAAAATGTTTAGAGTTCAATTCAGTATCTTTATAACTTTTATATAAATTTTCTTTATCTAAATCAATTGAATCAATATTTTGATGTTCAAGAACATCTTTAAAAAATTTTATAAAGAAAATATTATATTTTTCAAAATTTTTGACTAATTCATAAAACCATAAAGTAACATGTGAAGTAATATCATAAGTTATTATTATATCTCCAACATATTGGATTAAATATATTAATTGAGATAAATATTTAATTCCATTAATTACTTGATTATTATCATATTTTATTACTTTCATCATTATTGACATTTCATTATTTATTTCTTCAATTATTGTTTTTAAAGAATTAACTTTATGTAATTTATTTGTTATTTTTTCTCTTCCCATTTCTTCTAATAAAAATTTATTTTCGAATTCATTTTTTGTAAATTGAATAATTTTAAAATATTCTTCAGAATTAGGATAAACATCATAATTAATACTATAAGTAATAGGATTAATTTCATCATTTAAATAAAAATTTTTTAAATAAGAAAGTAATATAATTCTATATTTTAACTTTAAATATTTTCTCCTTAATAAAAAACTTAAAAAATCCAAATCAAATAATTCATTTAAAGTTAAAAAGGTATCATTTTTCGTACAATAAAAAGTAGTTTCAGCAAAAAAATTAATAAAAGAAAAAATAAACTTTTCATTTAATTTTGTAACAGTTTTTGGATCAACTTTTCCTAAATTATCTAAATAAAACATTTCATTTTCTTTAATATCTTTAATATTATTACTACTTTCTTTAATAGTAGGTATATTAATATACATTTTATTATGATTAATTTTTCTAGGACTAAAACTTTTTTCATCTCTTTCTCTTTCTCTCTCTCTTTCTTTTTCTTCTTTTTCTCTTTCTTTTGCCTTTAAAGCATATTTTTGTTTAACAATATATTGAGCAAATAATTCTGCTTTATAACTTTCTAACATATTAACTCCTCTTTCATTAATAGATTCATTATCTTTTTTTGATTCATCATTTTGATAAGTTAAATTTTCTCCTTTTTGTATAAATTTAAATCTTTCACTTATCATTTTTATATTAGTATCTGCTTCTCTTTCAATATGACCATCTTTTGAATAAATAAAAAATAATGGAATTAATCTTCCTAAATTTTGAGATTCTATTATTTTCTTTTCTTTTATTATTTTACAAAACTTTAATTGTATATTATCAATATTAATAAATTCTAAAAATTTACTTATATATATAAATATTTTTGATATTTTTATAAAATCATTTTTAAATTCATTTTCATCATTTATTGTTTTTATTTTATAAATTTCTAAATATTGAAGTAAGTCATTTATTATTTTTGGAATCTTTTTATGATGTTTTATATCTATTTTATATAAGTAAATTCCTTTAAAAACTAATTTTAAAAAATTTAATGTAATTTTTGGAAAAAGTGATAATGTTTTTATTAATCTTCTAAAATTTCTTCCTAGACAAAAATTACTTAATCCTTCTTTTGATAAACAATAAATTAATAAAAAATCTAAATATATTTTACTATTACTTTCTTGTAGTAATTTATTTGATTTATCTATAAAAAATATTTTAGTTAATGTTGTATCTAAAGATGATAAAATTAATTCATGTATTAATAAATTAATATTTGTTACTTTTCTAGTAAAAATTTCTGAAGAAATAAAAGGAAAAGTTTCTGAAATTATTTTTTCTATTTTTTCTTTATATTTTTTTATTTCTTTTCTTTGTAAAATTGTCTCATATGTTTCTTCAACAATTTCTTTATCAAAAGTTATAGTTTTTTTTAATTTTTCTTTTTGACTATTATAAATAGAACTTTCTTCATCTGTTTCTAATATCAAATTCATTTCATTATTAGAACAAAAATTCATTAAATGAAAAATAATATCTTTTTCAATATTTTCATTTGTTTGTTCATAATGGAAATATTTATTAAATAAATTTTCAATATTTTCTTTTAAATTATATACATTTTTTCTAATTATAATTTCTAGTGATTGTGGTTCTTTAAAATTTTCTATAATTTTTGGTTCAAATAAAGTTGTATTTAATTGATAATTTTCATTATTATCATCATATTGAATATTTTCTCTTGGTATATGTTTAACAATATTATCTTCCATTTCTTTTAATTTGTCAATTTTAGAAATTAATATGAAAAAATCATTAAAATTATTTTTCTTAATTTCCTTCAATCTTTTTCCATAATTATTACTTGATAATATAAAAATTTCAATTATATTATTTAACATTAATAAATAATTAGTATCAATAGATACATTATTTAAAGTAAAAATACCATAAATTAAAGAAGTTATTATTGTTATTCTAAAAATATTTTTTGAAGTTTCTGAGTTATAATGTATATAATTATATTCATTATATTTTTTATTTTTGTTAAAAATTATTTCTTCAATGATTAAATCATTATAATTTATAACTAAAGCACAATTTATTTTTGTAATATAATCCATTAAAGTAGATAAAATATTAACAAATTCTTTTTGATTTTTATCATTTTTAATTCTTTCATTAACAAAATGATAAATACTAGAAGAAATTTTCAAAAAAATATTAACAAATTTATTTAAAGCCTTAAAGTCAAAAACAAATCTTTTCAAACAAAAAAAACAAATTTTAAAAATAGTAAAATAATTTTTTAAACATTTATCTAATTTCTTAATAGTAAAATCTGCAAAGGCCTTATTTAAAACTTCAAATAATTCAACACAAATATCACCAAGACAATATCTTTGTTCTTCTTCATCAAAATATTTATCGTAAATTTGAGAAGAATATATATTTCTATTATGAATTAATCTCCTATATAAAATTCTATCTAAAGGAGAAGAAATAAAAAAATCAATAATACATAAACCTTTTATATTTTGAAAATCTTTTTTTAAATGTAAAAAATAAAAAAAAAAACACATTGAACAAATAAAATTTCCATATTTTTCAAATTGTTTAGGATTAAAAGAAATAATAGCATAAATTAATTTATCATAAGGATATTTGTCAATATATTTTTCTCTAAAATAAAAATATTTTTGTGAAGTAAAAACATATTTTCCTAATCTAACAAATCTATCACAAGCATTTAACATATTTTTCTTAAAATAATTATCGTTATGAAAATCACAAATTAATTCACTTGTTTCATTAAATAAATCATCAAAAATTTTAGTAGTACAAAAATTATTAAATAATTGTAATCCCCATATAAATTTAGTATCTTCAAATTCTTCTCTATCAATTATTTTTCCAATAATTTGAGTCATTGAAATAATATTTGAATGTCTTGGATTAATACAACCACAAAATAAATCAATTTTCTTTTCAATAATACCATTTTGATTATATACTTCAATTAAAGTTTTTGATACAAAACAACCATTTTTTCTCCTATGACAAATAATAGAACAATTATAACAAATATCAATTCCACATGTCTTACAATAATAACGATATTTTCTTCCCATATTTATTTCAAATTCTGAAAAAAGACATTTTTTTTCTAATTCTTTTACATTTTTTCTTTCTATTTCATGTTTTTTTTTACCACATTCACATTGAAAATACATTTTTTCTTTTTTTTGATTTTCTATAAATGAAGATTCTTCTCTTATTTCTTCACTTCTACAATGTTTGTGATATTGATTAAAACATTCTCTT
>JAEEGK010015337.1_pt1 | contig 16999 bp, 15 predicted proteins | sample 8958771 | NCBI WGS metagenome assembly JAEEGK01 (sample SAMN16246547, study PRJNA631951) | gut metagenome | biome: gut microbiome; feature: rumen; material: SC-attached | host: Bos | place: Iran: Karaj | collected 2018-10 | reverse complement strand
TAATAAAAGAATATTTTAATTAGTGAATTTAAAAATTTAAATATTTAATTTTTAAAAATAATTAAAGAATTAATTGTTATAAATAATTAAATTAAAAATAAAATATTTTTTAAATAAATGAAAGATAATTTGAAAATAATAAAACATCCCTTATTAATTAATTATCAATAATAAAATTAATAAGTTCAAATTTATAAAACGAAAAAAAAAAAAAATATTATAAAAAAATATACTATAAAAATCATATTAAGAGTAAAATAAATAATAATTTAAAAATATTAAAAAAGCCTTAATTTAAATAAAATGAAAAACCTCAAATCAAAATTATCATTAAAAGTAAAAATTCCAATAAACATAAATGAAAAACCTCAATCACTATCATGCACAGCTCCAATAACAGATTGTAGTCACATAATAGACAATATATATATAAGTGGTTATAGATCATCAATTGATTATGTATTTTTAATCCAAAATAAATTTACTCATATAATAAATTGTGCAGGAGGAAGTCAAACTTTTTCTCCTTTATATTTTAAAGAATTTCAATATTTAAAAATTGATTTAAGAGATGATGGTAATATTAATTTATTAGATGCTGTAAAAAAATTAATTTGCTTTTTAAGAGATATTTCAAAAGATGAAAATAGTAAAATTTTAATTCATTGTTCTGAAGGAATTTCTAGAGCTCCTGCTTTAGTTTGTTCTTATTTAATGTGGAAATGTAATATGGATTCTAAAACTGCTATTAATTTTATTAAGGAAAAAAGGAAATGTGTTGATATTAATTTAGGTTTTTTATTTCAATTAGAGAATTTAAGTTTACATAGGGAAATATTAAGGGCAATTTAAAAAATTGAATTTTGTATTATTTTTCACCCTTTTTTTATGTATATGAGATATAAGTTAAATAGAAAAAAATGCAAATTTAAAAATAGAAATTTTAATGGTAGAAATTTATAAAGTTTATGATTATATATATATATATATAGATTTTTTAATCAAATATTATATTAATATTTTTTATATATTTTTTACATTTATAATATTTTTTTAATTTTAAAAAATTTTTTTTGAATAATTATTAATATTATATTTAATATATAAAATAAAATAATGAATATTAATAAAATTTTATTTAATTCATTTTTGAGATTTAGGAGGTGAAATATTATATCCAATATTTTTATTATGAAAATGATTTTTTAAATTTTTATTAACAAAATAACCTTTATTAGAAATCCTTATATAAGGAGAATTATCTTTTTCATAAATATTTTTAATTTTTAAATTAGATTTTTGAAACAATCTATTTGAATTTAATCCATGACCATTTTTCATTATTTTTTCATTATTTCCTCCATTTAATGATATAAAAAATTTATTTTTCATAATTGAATCAAAATCATTTATTATATTAGTTGCAAAATTTTGGGAATTAGGAGAATTATTTTTATTTTTATGTTCTAAATCAGTATTCATTTTAAATAAATTTTGTTCTCTATTTCTTGAATTAACATTATTTTTTCCTTGAAAAGAACCTTTCTTATTATTTTTTGAATTCAAATTATTATTATTTAAACAAATATGATTATTAATATTAATATTAAAATTATTAATTGTAGGAGATGATAAAGTATGAAAATGTTTTGTATTATTATTTATTGTATTATTTATATTTTTTATATTTCTTGTTTTATAATCATAAACTTGAAGGGTTAGTTTCATTATATTATTTAAATCAATATTTTCACTATTTTTCTTTAAATGATTTTTTTTTGCTTTATTAATTGTGTTATCATTTTTATTACTTGATAAATTTTTCATTTTTGTTCTCTGAGATGAAATTGGTGAATTTGAATTTAAATACAGTTTATTATTTAAATACATTCCTATATTTTTATTAGAAATTGGAATTTTTAAATAATTTCTTGAAAAATTCGAATTTGACATTGTTGATGTCATATGATATAATTTACTATTTGAAAAGTCTTTTGATTTATTTTTAGTTCTATTACTTAAATTATTTTGTGAAGTTGAAGTTTCAATTTGTGTAATTTTAGAATTTTTATAATTATTTTTTTCTTCTTTATTTTGATTATTTGAATATAATCTTGCTGATGATGGAATATTTGAATTTGGAATAAATTTATTCATTGGAGATTTATTCTTATTTGAGTTAATCGTTAATGTATTAATTCCTTTTTTTGAATTTTGATTTTGTAAAGATATATTTTTCAATTTCTTTATTTTTCTCATAGATGAAGATGATAATGTTTTAAAAGAATTTTTATTTAATTGTTTAGAATTTTCATTAAAACAATTTAAAATTGAATTAATTGAACTTTCATTTGAAATTTTATTTTGATTATTCAAATTAATACTTTCATTAATTGTTAATAAAATAGTATTTTCTTTACTTGGTTTATTATTTTGATAATTAATTTCTTCATTTGATAAATCAGCAATTCCATCAATCTCAATATTAATTAAAGTATTTAAAATTGTTTTAGCAATTTCTTTATTAGTTTTATCTTTTTTTTTCTTTTTACCATAATTTTCATTATAATAAATTTCAGCTTTTGCTTCACCATATCCTTGAATAATCTCATTTGCATAAAAATCTGAAAAAATTGGTTTACAAAAGAATGTTAAATAATTTTTATAATATCCTTCAAATTTTGGAATTCTTTCCCATATTTCTTTTTTATGATAAAATCTTCTTAAAAATTCATCAATATAATCACTAATTAAATAATCTTTGAAAATTGCAACTAAACGACAATTTTTTGATTCTATTAAATCATTTATTGATATTATTCCTTTTGTTTTTTGATTTGAATTATGAATTAGTAAATTTCTTTTTATTATATTATTTAATGATATTTTTTTTGGATGCTCATTTTGAGTTTTATTTACATTATTAATTATTGTTAATTTATTAAATGGTATATTTAAAAAAGATATTGTATTTGATCCTTTATTTTTAATTCCACTTATTTGGTTCCTAGTTCTTTTATTTTGTTTATTGTTTATCATTTTTAATTATTATTTAATAATTTATTTTACATTTAATTTCATATTTAAAAAGTAAAAAAAAATTGTATATAAAATTTTCAAAAATAAAGAAAAAATTCGATTTTATCAAAATAAATTATTTAAATAACCAAATACCTCATTCCTCTAGCATTCAAATACTTTCTTAATTCACACATATCACCAGGATATTTAATATAATCTTTCTTATAAGTAGTATCAAAAGCACCAGGAGCATTATCAGCAGGAATTAAAGCAGTATTTTCTCCTTTAGCACTATTAATAAGAGGATCCTTAGGGAAATAATTAGGATCATTTAAATCTTTTTCAGTATAATCATCTCTATAAGTAGTTCTAGGATCTAAATCACCATAAAACTTCAAAGTTGCTTTTGCAAAATCTAAAGGTTCTCTTCCTTTATAATATTTAGGATCATAAGCAGGATAACTTTCAGTATAATTAGGAACACCTCTTAAAGGAACATTAATTTCAGGAATTTTATCTTCTTCAGAATCAGGAACAGGAACCATTGCTCCCCAATTAGGATATTGTCTTTTATATGTTGATTTACCCATAAATGGAAATTTATATGGTTCTTCTACTTCTTTTTCTTTTGGATCTTGTTTTACTTTAAATGGTTTGTAATCCATTTTCATTGTTGAGATTAATGATGTTGGAATATGTTCTTTATATGCTCCTTCAAATGCATTATGCTTTGAACGATTGTATACATCGTCTGGATTTTCTGGTTCGTTTGTTTTCCAGTCATAGTCATCTTTGTATGTTGTGTTTAAGTTCTTTCCATATGGTAATGGGTTGAAAAAATCCTTTCTAAGACGACGAACTATACATTTTCCACATGTACATGGTGGTACTTTTGTTTTTGTACCGTTTATTGTAACTTCCAACATTTTCATTTTTTTTTTGATTTTATTTTATTAATATTTTTTTTAATTATTTTTTTCTATAGATGATTATGTTTATTATTATTTTATACTAATTATATTTATGAAAAGAAAATATGAGGAAAATAAAAATAGTTTAGGAAACAATCATACTATTGATGAGACAAAACATTTAAAAAGAACTTTAAAACTTAAGAAAAATTATTTTATGAAATTTAATAATTATAATAGGACTATATTTAATGAATTAAATAAGAATAATTATTCAGGAGCTAAAATTAATTTTCCTATAATACAATATTCTTATACTATTAATAGAGAAAATGAAACAAAAGATAAGAAAAATAATAGTTTAAATTCATTTTATACAAAAAAAACTCAGCCTTTAAATCTTTTACCAGAATTTAAAAGAAAAAATAATATAATCAAATTACAAAAAAGGATAAATAATGATGTAAAATTTTCAAATCCTTTTATTAGTAATAATATTTCAAAACATTCTATTAACAATAGTTATAAATCTACATCTTTTACAAAAAGAGAACTTTCTTTACTCGATAATCCTGATAGTGTACTTTATGTAATGTTTCATAGTTCTAGAAAATTACAACATAATAAAATAAAAAAGGAGTTAATTAAAAAACATTTTTCTTTAAACAATAAACACAAAGAAGATATAAAAAAAAATAAAATTGAAGTTTTTAAACAATTACATTTATTAAATAAAGAAATTGCATTTCACGAACAAAATATACCAAATAAAAATATAAATAGCACAAAAACATTTATGGATTTAAAAATGAATATAATCTAAATCAAATAAAAATAATAAAGAATAAAAAATGCAATAATAGAAAAAAAAAACCTTATTTTATTTATTATAAATAAATTATAAAACAAATAAATAATATAATTAACAAAAAAATAATATTAAAAAAAAATGAAAAGAAAAGTCCTTTCACCAAACAAAGGTAAAGTTACCTTAAAAACACAAAGTTCAAAACAAGTTCCAAAATTTCAGAGAGTAACAACACGTTCAAAGACATTAAAAATAAACAAAAATCTTCCATTAGCTTTAACATTTAACATAACATATAAATACAAAGATTTCCAAAACGCAGATTACAATCAATACATGGAAGACTTTGGTTTAATAATCCCAGAATTTATGGGAGACAAAAAAAAATATTTATTCACAGTATTTGATGGTCATGGAGGAACAACAACAGCAAAAATTTCAATGGAAAATTTCCCTCAAATTCTTAAAAAATCACTAAAAGAAAATCCTCAAAATATAGAACAATCATTTATAAACACATTTAAAAAATTAGATGAAAAAATGAAAGAATATCCAGATCAAGGAAATACATTAACATGTGTATATTTATGTGATAATGTAATTCATTGTGCTAATGTCGGTGATTCAACTTGTATGCTTGTTAATGATAAAAAAGCATATAAAATATCATTTGATCATAAATGTACTGAACCAAGTGAATTGAAGAGAATTGAAAAAGAAGGAGGAAAAGTAATTGATGAGAGATTAAATGATGTTATTATGATTAGTAGATCAATTGGTGATTTTGATCAAAAAAATAAAGGATTGAGTTGTATTCCATCTTATAAAAAAGTCGAAATTAATGTACAAGATAATTTCTGTGTTATGGGCTCTGATGGTATTTGGGATTGCATTGATGAAGAATTATTATTTGCTATTTCTAATGAAGTTTTAGAAGATAATACTATTAAAGATAAGGCTGATGGACTTTGCCAGAAACTTATTGATAGTGCTATTGCTATTGGATCACAAGATAATATTTGCTGTTTAGTTGTTCATTTTGAATAATTTGGTTTTTTTTTTTTTTTTTTTTTTTTTTTTTTTTTAATAAGATATTTAATTTTTATTAAGAATATTATTATGATTATTTTATATTTTTATATTATAAAGAGATTTTTTTTATTTTTTTATTTTTTAATATTTGAAATTATATTAAATTATTGTTTTACTTTGTTTTTTTTATATGTTAATAAATAAACCATAAAATAAATGGTTGATAATACTAAAGAAAATGAAAGTTTTGATAGTTTTTCTGGGGATGGATGGGATGATTATGATGATGAAGTAGATTATGATGAAACTCCAAAAAATAATAATCAAGAAAATATAAATGAACAAAAAGAAGAAGAAATTGAAATTATAAATCCAAATTATCAAAAAAATTATTTTAAAAGTTTTGGAAATGGATATAATAAAAAATATAAAGGGTATCATGAATATAATAGTAATAAACCATATAATCATAGAAGTTATAAAGAAAATAATAATAATTCTTTTTATGAAAGAAATTATAGAGATAATATTAATAATTCATATTATGATAAAAAATATAGAGATAATCATAATAATTCATATTATGAAAAAAGCTTTAAAGACAACAAAAATTCATATTATGAAAGAAGCCATTATAATAGAAATAAAAATTTTTATAACAATAGAGAAAATAGGGATAATAATAACTTGGTTAATAAATCTTATAGAAAAGGAAATTATAATTATAAAAAAGAGCATAAAGATTATAAAGAACATTTAAAAATTCATGTTTTTGAAGAAGAAAATATTAAAAAACCTATTTTTTATAATAGTAAAAAACCAAGTAATAAAGAAGAAAAAAAAGAAAATTTAGAATTAAAAGAAAATGAGAAAGATGAAGATAATGAAAAGAATATAAAAAATAAAGAAAATGAATATGAAAAAGAAAAACAAAATGTAATTAAAGAAGAAAAAGAGATTGATATTAACAAAGATGAAAATAACAAAAATTATTTATTACTTGAAAATATTCTTCAATTAGATAAAATCAATGATCAAATATTAGCCAAGAAAAATGAACAAATTCAAATTGTAAAAGATAAAATATCAAAAAATTTAGAGAAAGAATATGGAACTTTGAATATAAATGCTAATGTATATATTCCAAAAAGAAAGGTTATGATGATAAGTCAAAATAAACCAAATTTTAATTTAATGAACCAACAAGGTCCAATTTAAAGTTTTATTTATTGTTTTAAAATATATTTTGGAGATGAGTTTTATTAAGAATATTTTATTAATGTGTAAAAATATTATGAATCTTTTTTGTAAATTATATAAGACTCTTTTAAAAATATATTAAAAGGAATAAGAAATATAATTTATTCAAAACATAGACATAGGAATTAAGTAATATTTATAAAATATATTAAATTCTTTTTTAATTTTTAATTTAAAAAAAATAAAAAATTTAAAATGAATCTAAGAGTAACTGCAAAATTTGGTGAAGATGATGATATTAATATTAAAAATATTAATAATAATGAAAATAATGTTGACCAATATTTATTTGAATTAGAACAAAATTCAAAATTATTTGATGAAAAAATAGAAAAATTAATTAGATATCAAAATAATCAAAATAATAATAATAATAAAAATAATGAATTTAATGTATTAGAATTAGAAACAAAAGAAATTGATTCAGATAATTTACAATTAGAAAATATTAATTATAATAATAATAATAATGAAATTTTAAAACAAACATTTAATCCTTCAAATAATATTTTTCAATCAATGATGAATCTTGATAAAAATTATGAAAATGATTATAATGAATTAAAGAAAAAAATTCAACAATTAGAAAATGAAATTTCATATAAAGATGAATTAATAAATGAATTAAAAATATCACATCAAGAAAAAGAAAATGATAATAATATTAATAATAATCAAATTGTAAATTTAAATAATGAAATTGATACTTTAAAAGAAGAACTAGATAATAATAATTTAGAAAAAAAAAAGTTAATAAAAGAAATAGAAATACTTAAATCTGAAAATGAAAATTTAAAAAATGAAAATTCTTCCCTTAAATATGAATATGATAATAAACTAAATCAAATAGAAAATTTATCAATAGAATTAGCAGAAGCAAAAACAAAAATAGCAAATTTAACAAGTAAAATAACAGAATTAGAAATATCAAAAAAACAAATAAATTTAAATTTTGAATCTTTAAATAAAGATTATTTAAATATAAAAAGACAAAATGATAATATAAGTTCTGAATTAGAAGAACAAAAAGCAATTGGATTAAATCTTCAAAAACAAATAATGAATTTAAAAAATAATCAAAATTACACAAAAAAAAAAATCCCATTTGATAATAATAAATATTAAATTTTTACAAACAAACCAAAAAAATTCAATAAAAAAAATAATAAAAAATGATTCATTTATATATAATTAAATTTATTTAACCTTATATAAAATTTTTTTTTACAAATAACTGATTAAAAATAAAAAAATTAAAATAAAAAAATGGATAAGGAAAGAAAAGCAATAATTAAGAATTCAGATATGACAGAAGATATGCAACAAGATGCAATTAATGTTGCAACAAAAGCAATTGATTCTTACAATATTGAAAAAGATATTGCTTGTTATATCAAAAAAGAATTTGATAGAAAACATAATCCAACTTGGCATTGTGTTGTTGGAAGAAATTTTGGTTCTTATGTTACTCATGAAACAAAACATTTTATTTATTTTTATTTGGGTCAAATTGCAGTTTTATTATTTAAATCTGGTTAAAACAATATAAAAATAAACAAAATGATTTTATTTTTGTTTTTTTTTTATAAAATTTTTTTTTTAAAAATCAAAGTTTTTTAATTTTTTTTTAATTTTTAAAATTTTTTTTTCTGTAAATGAGTGCAATAACAAATTTAAATTTTATAGAAAGAAATGTAGGAAGTAAAATAAAAAGTACAAAAAAACAATATATATGGGAATTTACACTTGATAATCTAAATCATAAAATTGAATATTTTGATAGCATATTATCATTAAAAAGAAAAGTAATAGTTGATGGAAAAGTAATATTTACAACAGATGATGGATATAAAGATTCTTTTATATTAAATTTTCAATTAGATAATCATAAATTAACAATAAATAGATCTTTTGATAGAGTTGATTTAAGAATTGATGCTGAATCTTTTGAACATATTTATTATATTGAAAAAAATAAATTGTTTTATAATAATAATCCAGAGCCTACTGTTTATACTACTATTGGAAAAACTATTGAAAATAATAATAATTTTAGCTTAAAAGATAATTTTTATAGTCATCAAATTAATCAATCACAAAATAGTAATCAAAAAAAATTGTTTAATTTTAAAATAAAAAATGAAGAAAAAAAACGACATAATTTTGCTAAATTTAAATTTGGTGGCGATGATAATAGTTTTCAAAATAATAATTTCCAACAAGTAAATAATAGTTTTCAAAATAATAATCAAAAAAATAATAAAATAAATCAAAACACACAACAAACTCTAAATTTATTGGATTTTGATATTCCTAATGATGAAAAGATAAAAAAAAATAATTTAAGTTTTCAACAATCTAATAATGATTTATTAAATGATATTTTTGGAGAGAATAATAATAATATAGGACAAAATTATGTAAATATGCAAAATCAATTTAATAATAATAATTATATGCAAAATATAAACCAAATGAATGATAATAATATTCTTTTACTAAATCCGCAAATGATAAATCAATATAATATAAATCAAAATGATATGAATAATCAAAATCAACAATTATCACAAAATAATTTTAATATGAATAATCAGTTTAATATAAATAACAATAATACTCAATTTCAAAATAATAATCTATCTAATAATAATAATTCTCAATATAATCTTAATAATAATTATAATAACAATCAATTTATAAATAATAATTCTAATATAAATCAAATAAATAATAATATGAATTATAATATGAGCAATCAATTTAACATTAATCAATTTCAAAATAATAATTCTAATTATCAAATGAATAATAGTATGAATAATCAATATAATAATATGAATAGCAATCAATTTCCAAATAACTCAAATTTAAATAATCAAAATTATAATATGAATAATAATAATAATTTAAATATTTTTTATTAAATAAAGTATTATATAAAATAAATAAATTAAATTAATAAAAATACGATAAAAAAAGTATATAAATTTTTTATCTTATTTATTAATTTTATTTAATATATGTCTTATTTTATTTTCTAAAGAACTTAAAAGAAATTCATCATCATTTTCAATCATATTTGATAAATTTTCTATTATTTCATCAAATCTTTTATCTGCTTGATTTACTTGTCTTACTTTAATAGTCCATCTCACAAATATTAATAATTGAGATAAATAACAACTCCTTTTTCCCAAAGCAAAAATTTGATCTTGGGTAATATTGTTATTAGCTAATTCTAATTTCTATTTTATTATATTATTATTATATTTACGAACTTATTCTTATATTCTCTTTTTGTTATTTCAATTTCTGAATTGATTCTTTGTAAAATTTCAGTTAATTTTCTTTCTTGATCTTCTCTATCAAAATTTTCATTTCCTTGTAAATTAACTTTTCCTCTTTTTTGTTTATTTTTACAACAACCCATATAATTATATTTTAATTTATTTAAATTTAATTATTTTTAATTTTTTATTTTTATCAATGTTTAAAAATGAAATAAATTTTACTCAATCACATCCTTTATCAAAAAAAGAAAAAAAAGAAATTTTCAAATCCTTATCTTCAAATTATGATGATGAATATATAAAGTATATAATATCTAATTTTAATGAATTATCAATTCAAAAAGGAAGCATACAAAATAAAAAAAGAAATGTAATTTTTAATGGAAATAATCCAATATTATTTGAAATAGATAAAGAAAAATATATTCCAACAGTTTATTTATTAGAATATTTTAATTTAGGTTTAGGAATAAATATAATAAAAAATGTTTGTATTATTTATGATTCAACTGCTTCATATATTATCAATGGTGCTGATTTAATGTTAAAAGGAATTTTAAATAGAAATTTGATTAAAAATTCAGAAAATAATTTTTCTTTTGATGAAATATTTTATGTTCAAACTATTACTGGAAAAATTATTGCAATTGGTTCTACTTTAGTTGATAAAAATTTAATGAATATTGAACAACCTTCTGGTAAATTTTTAAAAATTATTCAAAGAATTGAAGATTCTTTATGGAATATTGGATGTAAAAAAGAAATAAATCATGTTGATCTTCCTGTTAAAATTAATAATAATCTACAAATTTTATTTGAAAAAAAAAATAAAAAAAATATTATTGAAGATAATGAAGATTTAAAAAATGATAATGAAAGTGAAAATAAAGAAAATAATAGTTTAAAGAATAATGAAGAAAAAGAAGAGAAAAAAATAGAAGATAAAAAAAAAGAAGATAAAGATTTAGAAGAAATAAATACTAATAAAAATGAAGAAAAAGAAGATGAAAAAATTGATGATAAAAACATTGATGATATAAATTTAAATAAAAATGAAGAAAAAGAACAAGAAATAAATTCAAATGAAGAAATAGAAAATAATGAAGAAGAAGAGGATAAAAAAATAGAATTACCATCAGAAGAAGAAATTGATGAACATTTAAATATTGTTTTCTTAACATTATGTAAATTACATCTTCAAGAAGAACAATTTCCTATAGATCCAGGAAAATTATATAATTCATTTATGAAACCATTATCTTCAGAATTAAAATTATTTATTGATATTAAATTAAGTTCATATAAAAAAGTAAATGAATACTTTAAATATTTATCAAAAGAAAAAAAATATTTAACTTTTTCAAAAGCAAAAGGACAAAATAATTTATATATTCAATCAATTAATTTTGATAATGAAGAAATTAAGTCATTTAAACCAAGAATTAAAAAAATAAAATTTTTATCTCATCAAAATGATAATAAAGAAGAAGATAATATTTTATTATCAAAAGATGAAAAAATAGAAATTGTATCTTATTATAAACCACAACCAAAAATACATCCTTTATTTAATAAATATTTAGTTAATTTTTCAACAAAAGAATATTATCCAATGAAACAATGTAAAGAAGTTTTAATTAGTTATTTAAAAGAACATAATCTTTTTATTACTGGAACAAATAGTGTAAAATTAGATTCAGATTTAGAAAAAATGTTAAATGTTCATTATACAACTTTTTCTATTGAAGATAGAGAATATACAATGGATGAATTATTAGAAATGTGGAAAAATAATTTAATTGAAAAAAATTTTGTTATTAAAACTAATATTTCTGAAAATAAAAGTGAAGCTTTTATGAAAAAAAATCTTCAAATTAGAATTATATCAAAGAAAATACATAATAAAAATGTTACTTTAATTTCTGGATTAGAGAATTTTATTGATAATATTGAAGTTGTTTGTAAATCATTAGCTAAATATTTTGCTACTAGTGTTACAATTAAAGATGAAATTTCTGGATTGAAAAATGCTGTTTTTATTCAAGGTCATTGGGTTGATGAATTAGTTGAAAAATTAATTAATGAATTTAAAATAAATAAAAAAATTATTAAAATTGAAGATAGGTTAAAAAATAAAAAGAAAAAATAAATAAATCTTTTTAAAAATTATTTTTTTTAATTATTATTTGAATTCTATTTTTTTAATCTAAATGGTAAAAATATGATTATATGAATATATGAATATATTAATTGATTATTAAATCTAATAATTATTTCATAAAATATATTTAATATATATTCCCTTATTTAATAAATACTTTTATTATATTCCTTTTACTTTAAATAAGGAAATAATTTAAAGTTTTATAATAAAACACATTAAATTTAAAAAATAATATAAAACGAAAATATTAATTATATAAAAAAAACCTTTATAATTAAATAAAAATGTCAAATAATGAATCCGTTCACAAAACACAAATTCCTCATTTAAATGATAAAACAAAAGATAGGAAAAAAGAATCAAATTTTGCAGTAAAACGAGTTAATAATGATGAAGTTAATTCAAAAAGAACAGATGCATATGGAACATTAATAAATCATAAAAATAAAAGAAATGTTAAAGTTACTTTCAAAGATAGAGTTGAAGAAAAGCAACCTTTAATTGAAATTATAAATATTGAAAGTTATAAACAATATAATTTTATGGAAAATATATCTACTTTAAGTGAAAGGGAAGCTTTTCATAAAGAAAGAACTTGTTGTTCTTGTATTATTATTTAAAAAAAGATATACCTTGAAAATTGTAAATAATATTTTGAAGGTATTTTATTTCTTATTTTTTTTTATTTATTATTACAATTTATTTTTAATCAAATTATTTAAATTATATATAATTCAGGATTAATTTAATATTAATATATTGTTATTATTTATATTAACAAATTTAATTTCAATTATCTTTTATTTTTCACATTAAAAAATTAACTAAAGTTTATTTTTTTTTATTTTTACAATAGTTGTACCTATAACATTTCTTCTAGGTTTTATTTTTTCAATATTATTTTTTATACCTAAATTAGTATGAGAAGTATTTTTATATTTTATGTTTTTATTATGTTCTTTTTTTTGAACTCCATTATAAAGGATTTTCTTTTTCCTATTTTTTTGATTGGGAGAAATATTTTCTAATTTCATTTTAGATTTTGTTTTAGCAGAATTTGACCTAATAATTTTATTATATTCTATTTGAGATAGAAAAAAATTTTTTCTTACTTTATTTTCAATATTTCTCATTTTTTTAGGTGATAATAAATTTTTTTGACCTTTTTTCTTTTTGATTTCATTTTTATTTTTATCTAAAATTATTTTTTTAATTTTAGATGGGCTGATTTGTTTTTTTTTTGAGTCTGCCTTGTTTATTAAAATAGTATTTTTATCGATAAAATTAATTTCATCTAAAGTTTTATTTGAACTTTTATTTTTTAAATAATTTAAATTATGATTCTCAGAAATAATTTTACTGATACAATTTTGAAAATAAGTTACTGTTTTCAATTTTTGAGAAATTGAATCTTGATTTTTTCTTATTAATTTAAAATCATCTTCAATAAAATTTATTTTATCAAGTTCTGTTGTTACATCAAGTAAATTATCATATAATTTAGTTTCCATTGTTTTAATTAAATCATTTATTGGCATTGAATAAACTCTTGAAACTAATAATTCATTTTTAAATATTTTAGTTTCGGCTTTTATTTTTAGTAATAATATTGTTTTTTCTCTAAAATGTTTACTTCGATTAATAATTTTTTCTTTACCATTTTTGGCAATTAATAATATAGTTTTAATTACATTTGCTGCTTTATTTTGTGTATTTTTTGGAGAAAAAACTTTTTTTAATTTTAAATAAGCTTTTTTTTCATTTATATCAAATTCTAATTTATCTGTAATTGTTGCAACTGACATTCCAATACTTACAATTCCAATAACACAAACAATAAAATTTATAAATCTTCCTAAATTTGTTCTAGTATATTCATCACCAAATGCAACATTAAGGACTGTTATTAAGGTTAACCAATAATTATTTATATAATTTTGTAAATCATTTAATCCTTTTTTTCCCTCTAAATAAGTATTAATATCAAATGAAAAGATTTCAAAATATCTTGATAAAGCACTTAATAAACTACAAAATATAATCATTATATATAATATATTTCTTAACATTTTAGAATTTATTTCTGACCTAATAATAAATTTTGTATCTGCTTCAATTTTATAATTGTCACATATTGTTTTACTTATATTTGAGTTATATCTACTTTGAAATATAATTAATAAAACTAGATTATATCCTTTCAAAATATTGAAAGGTAATAAAATACTATTTAAACTATATACAAATACATTATTAATAGATTTTCCAAAAAAAGTAATATTTAAAAATGGAGGATAAAAAATGATACATATCATACATTCAATAATAATATATATAGTATAACCTGCAGATTTGAATCCATCATATTCAGATAACCTTTTATTTATTTTTTCTCCAATTAAATAAAATTTATATTTTATTATTACTACAATACAAAGTATAATTGATAATATACCATTTAATATTCTAATATAATTTTCTAATTTTGATATTTTTCTTTTACCTATTTGTTTTAATGAATTTATATCCAAAATATTGTCTTTAATATATGGTTTAATAAATTTTCTAGTATTTTTTATATAAAATTCATTATCTAAAATTCCAAGAAGTATTGAAATCAAAGAAAATAAGCCTAAAAAAATTTCACAAATTTTAATTTTATTTACATTTTTTCCATACATAGTTTTATCTTCATATATTTTAAGTTGTTTTAATGAATCAATTGCTGATAAAGGATTATATTCAATTCTTTCAAAAATAGACTTTCTTTTTTTTTTCACTTGATTTTCTTTTTCATCAATATCATCAAGAGTTATACTTTTTTTTTGAATACAATCATCAAAATAAATATCTTTTTGACTACGATTACTATTTGAATTAGTATTTTCTTTATTAAAATCAAAAGGTTGTTCTATTAAATTTATTTTTTTTATTTCTAATTTATTTTGATTAATTCTATCTATTAAAGGTGTTTGTTTATTTTTATTTTGATCTAAAGTAAAAAATTGAATTAATTTATCTTGAGAACTATTCTCATTTATAGTATGAAATTGGCTAATTTTATTCATTAAAAAATAAAAAAAAATAAATTTTATTAAAGAATTCATTTATATAAATTTAAATCTCAAATTTAAAAAAAAGAGTTTTATTTTTAATAAAAAAAATATAAATTATTTGTTCTATGATGCACTTAATTTCTTAAATTTCATTTCCTTATCACCAACTTTTAAATAACTTCTTAATTTTTCCCATCCTCTTAATCCTTCTTTATCATTTAAATACTTTTGAATATTTTGTTTAAATTTATCTTCAATAATAGAAGCTCTTTTATTAATATGTTTTAAATCATTTTCTATATTATTTGCTGTCTCTTCATCAATTTGACCTGATTGTATTTTATTAATTATTTCATTTCCATATTTTTTTTCTAATTTATTAATTGCATTTGAGTTAACTTTACATAAATTTAAAACAATATCTCTTAATCTTCTTGTTAAAGTTTTATTACTTGCATTTATATTTGATGATGTTGTTCTACTCTTTTTAATTTCACTATTTATACTTTGATTCATACTTTGATGAATACTACTTATTTCATCTTTATTTTCTTTATTTAAATTACTTACTGGAATACTTCTTAAGATATTTTCACTTGGTTTTGAAATTATATTATTTGGTTCTATTATATTATTCTTTATATTATTATTATCTTCTTTATAATCATATCCATAGTTGAAATTTGTTTCATAGTCTAATTTGTTTTTAATTTGGTTTGATTCTTCTATATTACTTTTATTAATGTTTATATTATCTCTTGGAAGAGTATTTGAATTTAAATCAGTTGGGAAATTTTCTGGTTGATTCATATTAATTCTTTTTACTCTTTCTGGAAGGATTATTTTATCATAAGTAGAGTAATCAATTATTAAATTGTCTTGTGGATTGTTATATGAACTTTTTTCAATTTCAAAGATTTTTTTTTTAAGTTTCAAAATAAAATTATCTTTTTCAAGACATTGCTTTTTATAATAATTAATTTGAGAATTTGAAATTTCATTTTGAAACAGTAAATCATTAATTTGTTCATTTTGACTTAAATTAATTTTATCTAAATCATCTTTCATTTTTGTTAATGAATCATAATTAAATTCAAGAGATGAATAATAAGATAAAATATCTTGTAATTTTTTGTTAATCATAAATACTGTTTTTTCATATTCATAAAGTAATTTATCTAAAGTTTGTCTAAATTTCCCAAAGTCATCAAAAGATTGAATAGTATTATATAAAATATTTCTTAATGAATTAATTTGATTTAAAGTTGTTTGAATATCATTTGAAAAATTTTTAATATCTTTAACATCTCTAATAGATGAATTATTTTCATCAACAGAATTCATATTTAAAACAATTAAAAAAAAAATTTTCTTAATTAAAAAATATAAAAAAAAAGGAAAAAAAAAAAAATAAAATTAAAAAAAAAAGAAAAATTTAAAAAAAATAAAAAAAA
>JAEEGK010015336.1_pt1 | contig 17001 bp, 12 predicted proteins | sample 8958771 | NCBI WGS metagenome assembly JAEEGK01 (sample SAMN16246547, study PRJNA631951) | gut metagenome | biome: gut microbiome; feature: rumen; material: SC-attached | host: Bos | place: Iran: Karaj | collected 2018-10 | reverse complement strand
CAATGGCGGTATAACTGTCCCGACGTTGATCGGGACATGGCCAGACATACGGGCACCTGGAGAAAGAGCATCAATCGAGGGATGTATACCATCAAAATCGGGAGTTAGAGTTTAAATGGTGGCATTTTGTCTTTTAACAACCTTATTTTCGTTCGTCATCGGTTAAGAAAGCCTCCGGCCATAATCTCAGCATGGACACGCGGACGACAGCTCTTTTAATTCCCCTGGCTCTGACGCTCGTCCTCGTGCTCCTGTTCGTATCGGACGATGTATGCTCTGAACCTAGGATACATGCGTTCGATCCGTATGGGGAGGCGATAGCCGTGTCCAACCCAGGCTCCTCCGCGGTCGATCTCAACGGCTCATACTTGACCGACGGCGAGGGGACCTGGGCTTTCACAAGATCCCTCAGGATTCCGGCGGGTGAGGCTCTGGGCTTCTCTCTGGACCCAGACTGCACCTCATTCGGAGGCAGCATTCGAATAGTGACGGTCGGAGAGGAGGGCGTCGTAAAGGGGAAAGGCTCGCTCATCCTCGGGAACACCGGGGACGACCTGTACCTGATGAAGGACGGCAAGATCATCGATGCTGTGTGCTACGGCGAGAAGAGGATAGAGGACAAGACCGTCTGGATCGGCCCGACGGTGGAGAACAAGAGGGGATACTATGCCATAAGGGTCGGAGGCGATACCAACGCCGCCGAGGACTGGGTCATACGCCGTCCTGGTGTGACGGAAATCGGATTCGATCCTGACAGGAGATATGACGCCGAGGTGATGCCGTTCCTGTTCCCCGACAGCGGGGGCGTCCCTGTCTACAGGGCTCTCGAGTCTTCGGAGAAAAGCGTCCTTGTGTCGCTCTATATCCTCAGCAGCAGGAACGTATACGCCCTTCTGTGCGACTTGGAGGACAGAGGGGTAGAGGTGACCCTCCTGCTCGAAGCGGCGCCTCTGGGGGTCGATCTGGTGCCCTACGTGCCATTAATGAAATCCTTGGAGGACCATGGTGGCGAGGTCTTCCTCATCGGAGGGACCGATGTGGACCGTTTTCCGTACATGCATGCGAAATACGCGATAATCGACGGCTACAAGACGGTCCTGACCACGGAGAACTGGACCGAGGACAACATGAACGGCAACGCCCGTCCCTGCACCTACGGGGACGACAAAGGCAACCGCGGATGGGGCGCGGTAGTCGAGAGCACCGGGTATGCCAAGTTCATGGAGAGGGTCTTCAGGAACGATTCCAGCCTTGCCTACGGGGACGTGAAGCGCTTCTCCGAGGAGTATCCGAACGCACGCGCCGCAGGGAATCTGGGCTACCAGCCTCCGACGGATTCCTACGGCAAGATGTACAGCACGACCGTGGTGCCGTTCCTTTCTCCGGACGGGTCATTCAGAGCGGAGACCTACTACATGGACAGGGCCATGGAGAGGCTGTATTCCGAGCAGCAGAGCATAGGGTCATCTTACAGGGACGCAGACGAGGGGACTCCGCTGTGGAACATGAAGCAGGCGGTGACCAGGGGGGTTGACACCAGGCTGGTTCTGGAAGCCACGTCCGCAGGGACCTATGCCTACTCGCTGTGCGCCAGCACGGGAATCAAAGCCGCTTCGATGATGTATCCGTACGTGCACAACAAAGGCCTCGTCTGCGACGATGTTGCCATCGTGGCTTCCGTGAATTGGACGGATAACTCGTTCTCATGCAACAGGGAGTTCGGGATAGCTATAGAATCCGCAGAGGTATCGGACTTCTTCGCCAAGGCGTTCATACAGGACCACCGGAGGCACTACCTGTACGAGGGTTTCGAGGTGGAGATCTCGGAGTTCAGTCCGGTGTACAAGGTCGGCGATGAGGCTGTCGTATCGGTGGACGTGACCGTCACCGGCGATTACAGCTACGAATGGGACCTCGGAGACGGGAGGACGAGAACGACCACGATCCCTCGCATGTCGTTCTGGACTACCGAGGGGGATCATTCGCTTTCCGTTAAGGTCACGGACGGGGACGGCAACAGCCGCACGGCATCAGCAGGATATTCGGTCCTGCGTCCCCAGATCGTGGAGTTCGATCTCGGGATCCCGGCAGAGGCCCTGATATCCCTCATAGTGGCGGTGGCGGGTGTCGCGCTGATGCTGGCTTTCCATTTCAGGCGCCCCCTGGAGCGATGAAGCTGGTGTGGGAAAGTGTATTATTTCATCCAACGATTAGGAGGCATGAACGCCAAGGAAGCCGTATCGCTGCTCGCGGTCGTCGTTCTTGCGCTTCTGGCAATGCAGGTCTCGTTCGACGAGTCCGATGCCAAGGGCGATCTGGACGGCGTTCTGATCAGCGAGTTCAGCCCTTACGATTGGGAAGGGGTGACCTTGAAGAACTATAGTTCTAAATCGGTCGACCTCAAAGGATACTATCTCTCTGACGGAGAGGATGAATGCAAGTTCACCAAGAGCCTGGTTCTGGACAGCAAGGAATCTATCACTATAGTGAGACCTGATTCCAGCGCTAAAACAGCTTTCGCGGACCGCGACAACGTCATCCACATCGGGAACAGCGGCGTGGAAGCCGGTGAGAACTATGTCTTCTCCAACAAGGGGGACGAGGTTTTCCTTTACAGCCCCTCCGGCAATTGCATCGACGCGATCTGTTTCGGCAGCAAGACCATCTCAGATTCCAGGTACTGGTCCGGCTCATCTGTGACCATCAACGGAACCAACGCCTACGTCGGAAGGATGGGCTCCACAGACACAGACACTGCCGCAGATTGGGGAATAGCCAAGCCGGGACGTACGTCCTACGCGTTCGACCCCTCGCTAGCATACAGCGCGACCGTGACTCCCTTCGTCTTCCCTGACAGCGGAGGGGTTCCCATCTTCGACGCCATAAGCGGAGCGAAGAAGTCCGTCCACATCGAGATCTACCAGCTCACCAACGCCAACATGTACGCCCTCCTATGCAACCTCGTCAAGAAGGGCGTCGAAGTCGTCGTCCTGATGGAGGCCAGCCCCAACGGCGGAGACCAGAGCGACATGGCCTCCAGGATGAAGGCTCTCGTCAACGCGGGCGGAGAGGTCAAGCTCATCGGAGGACAGTCCGGAGAGCGTTTCTCCTTCGTCCATGCGAAATATGCCATAGTGGACGGCACCAAGACCATCGTGACCTCCGAGAACTGGACCGCCGACAATCTCAACGGGTCCATCCACAACGGGACCTACAGCGGCGAGTATGGCAACCGCGGATGGGGAGCCGTGATCGAGAGCAAGGAGTACGGATCCTTCATGGAGAGCGTCTTCCAGAACGACCTCGACGACAGCTACGGCGACGTCAGGGACTTCTCCGAGATGAGCTACGCCAACGCAAGCGCGGCCACAATGACCTACAAGCCTGTTTCCTCCGGAAGCTTCCCCTCCTATTCCGCCAAGGTCTGCCCCATGCTGTCTCCCGACAACTCTTGGGACACCGAGATGTACTGGATCAGCAACGCCAGCGAACGCGCCTATGTCCAGCAGCAGAACGTCGGAGACTCATATCTCGACTATACAGAGTCCAGCTCTCCCTTGTACGTCCTGAACGCGGCTGCCACCTCCGGCGTAGATGCCAGGATAATGGTTACCTCCGGAGGCTCCTATGCGGCAGCCGCCAACAGCCTGGTTGACAGGCTGAACTCCGGAAGCGCCATCAAGGCGGCAGCGATGGACACTCCATACATTCACAACAAGGGACTCGTCTGTGACGACAGGGCTATCGTATCCTCTGTCAACTGGACCAGCAACTCCTTCAACAACAACAGGGAGGTCGGAGCGGTCATCCTCTCCTCGCAGGTGGCAGACTACTTCGCGAGCGTGTTCGAGAGAGATTTCAGCAGGAACTACGAGTACGAGGGGCTGTCCGTCAACATCCTGACCACCCAGAAGTCTTACGATCTCGGCGAGAAGGTGACCTTCGAGGTCGAAGTCAGGCCTGCCGGAAGCTACACCTACGAATGGAGCTTCGGAGACGGACAGACCGCCACCACCAAGGTTCCCTATGCCAGCGTCACGCCCAAGGCTGGAGCGCACGTCCTGGAGGTGACCGTCAAGGATTCCTCCGGACAGATCGCCAGAGCGACCATGGACTACGCTGTAGTGGACCTGAGAGTGACCCTCACCGCTTCCGCTTCCAAGATCACCCTCGGAGACTCGATCAAGTTCGAAGCGGATGTGGACCCCTCAGGCTCTTACACCTACAAGTGGACCTTCGACGACGGCTACAGCAAGACCACGTCCTCGCCGAGCTTCACCTACACTCCCACCAAGGCCGGAAGCAACGGAGTGATACTTGTGGTCACGGACGGATCGAACACAGGTCTGGCCGATGTAGATTTCAACGTCGTCAGCGGCTCCGGCTCAGGAGACTCCTCGTCCGAGGGCGGCCTGGGATCCATGATCTATGCCATCATAGCTGCCGTCATCGCCGCCATAGTGGCGATAATAGGCCTGGCAAAGAAGGTACTGAAGTGATCCGATGGCGATGGTCAGACAGGCTGGCGAGAAGGACCTCGAGGGCGTGTTCGTCCTGATGAACAGCAACCTCGACGAATTCTTCCCGCCGTCTGTCATAATGTTCTTTCAAGAGCAGTGGCCCCAGGGGCAGTTCGTCGCGACCGACGTGTTCGGCAACATCCTCGGGGCCATCTGCGGATCCCGGCTGGAGGGTGGAAGGGTTTCCATCTCCCTTTTCGCTGTGGACGAGAGCCGCAGGGGACAAGGCATAGGCCAGCAGCTTCTGGACACCTTCCGCAGGAGGTGCTATATGGATGGCTACAGCATCATCCAGCTGGAGGTCCGTACATCCAACCTCCTAGCGAAGAGATTCTACGAGAAGCGCGGATTCCGCGTCACAGAGCGTCTTTACGGATTCTACAACGACGGCGGAGACGGCTACCGCATGGTGATGTTCGTCTCCGGGTGCAGATCCGGGTGAGCCCTCCCCCGATAGAAGCGGAGGAGGGCGTTTCCCGTTTCAGGAGAACATGCTGTCGTCCAGATGTTCGGTTTGGCAATAGTATTCGGAGCGCTCCTTCTGCACTCCGGAAAGGTCCTTGGAGAGACCCTTGCTGTAGGACCCGTACCTGTCGCGGATCTGGTCCTCGACGGGGCGGGATCTCGCGAGTGCCCTGCGGATGTGGTCGGCCTCGATGTATTCGGCGCCTTCCATCACGGCGATGTCCCCGGCTGACCTTATCAGTCCGCCGAGCTCTCTGAGCCTGAGGGTCAGGGAGTTGCGCTGGTTGTCGTCCCTAGCGCGGCGCTTCCCCTCCTCGATGATGAGCTCCACGGCCCCGATCGTGGCGTGTGGGATGTGGCCGTCGAGGTTGACCTCCTGAGCCACGAACTGGGCGTATCTGGCGCGGTTGTGGGGAGTGTCGGGCATGGCGATGTCCACGAGGACCTCGTATCCGTTTCCGATGATCCTCGACCTCAGCGGGGAGAGGATGTTCTCCAGATCCTGGATGTTGCATGCGGCGACGAGGATGAAGTCGCAGGGGACGTCCTCGACCTTCACGCTGGCCCCGGCGGACTGGGGGTTCCTTCCCATGATGGGGAAGGTCTTCTCCTGCATGGCGGTGAGGATGAACCTCTGGAGGGATCCCAGATGGGATATCTCGTCCACGAACAGGACTCCCTCGTGGGCCTCATGGATGGATCCGGCGACGACCCTCTCGTAAGCGGGGGTTCCGAGCTTGTCGTGGCCTCCGTAGGGGTCGTGCCTGACGTCTCCCAGAAGCTCCGTCTCGGACGCTCCGGTGGCGAGCACGAACGGGTTCCTGTTCAGCTTGACCAGGACCTTCTCGCTCGACGTGCGGGCCAGCTCTCCCCTCTTGTCCAGGGCAGACTGGTCCAGCATGCGGATCTTGTCCCCGGCGCGCTCGAAGATGACGGTCTCCTCCTCGCCGTTGCGGGTGCGGGTTGTGTGGACCTTCTCCTTCCCTGCGGTCATCTGGGGTATGGAGTCGCCGAGCATCCCGCCCAGGCTTCCCATGATGTCCTGGAACGGGTTGCTCCTGTTCCCGCCGTCCATCTTGCTGTTGTTGCAGTGGGGGCAGTTGAGGTCCGTGGGAAGGGAGAACTTGCCGCAGCTCTTGCACTTGTACCCGAGGTGCTCGGCGACGTTGCCGGGCGCCTCCTCGGGGCGCATGAGCACTCCTACGGACTCCTTCTTGAGGTTCTCCTCCTTCTCGACCTCCTCTCTGTCAAGGACCTCGAGGAACGGCCTCTCGGAGTTCTCGGGGTTCTTGACCACTCTGATCTCGTGGGAAGGGGCGGGAAGGTTCATCGAGAGGGCACGTGCTATCATCGATTTACCTGTCCCCGGGGGGCCCACCAGCAGCAGGTGCCTGCGCTGGCGAGCGGCTATCTTGGCCAGCTCTATCGCCTCCTCCTGTCCAAGCACCCTGTCGAGGGGGTCGGACGGGAGGAGAATTTCCTCTGTGGACTGCATGCCTGCGACGTCGTCCCAGGTATCCACCGCTCTCTTCTCTGTCATTTCCAATCAGTAAAGGTCCTCTTTGGTGAGGATTGTGATCTCTGCGGGCATCTTGGAGACGTTTCCTCTGCGGGTTCCGATGACGGTACCGATGCCCTTCTCGGCTGAAATGTCCAGGATCCTCTGGGAGATGACGCCGTCGAACACGATGGCGACTACTCCGTCGGAATCCTCCTTGAGGGAGTTGACCAAGCTCTTCACGGCGACCTCCCTGATGACCTCGTTGCCCTCGCCCAGGACTTTGGCGTTGTGGGTGGTGGCGAGATCGAGGAGCATGTCGCGGTATTGGGTCTGCTCGGGGGTGAGGACCTTGTCCGAGCTCTTCTTTCCGCGGAGAGTCCTTCTGGTCTTGGGCTTGGCCTCTTCCTGGGGCTTCTCCTCGACAGGCTCGTCGACAGCTTCGACTTTAGCGGGGGCCTCGATCATCGCGGGCTCCTCGGCTGCTTCGATCATGGCAGGTTCTTCTGCGGCCTCGATCGCAGGGATCTCGGCCACGTCGTCCTTCTTCTTTCTGAACTTCTCGATGGCGTCGTTGTCGAAGCGGGACTTGCGCTCTCTGCGGTCGCGCCTCTCGTATTCCTCTTCCTCGTCGCGGTCGCGCCTGCTGGACCTGCGATCGCGTCTGTCATCTTCCTCTTCTTCGTCGCGGTCGCGCCTGCTCCTGCGGTCGCGCCTCTCGTATTCCTCTTCCTCGTCGCGGTCGCGCCTCTTCTCCCTGCGCTCCTCACGCTCTTCGCGCCTCTTCTCCCTGCGCTCCTCACGCTCTTCGCGCCTCTTCTCCCTGCGCTCGCGCCTCTCGTCCTCATCGTCCTCGTCGCGCCTGTTGGACCTGCGGTCCTCTGCGAGGGCGGCGTCGTAGTCGATGGTCCCCTCCTCGGTGATGAGGCCGTTCATCTCCATGTACTGGTCTCCGGGGACCTTGTTGCGGAGGCATTTGATGATCTGCTTAGCGGTGAGCTCCTCGACCTCGTGGGCACGAGGCGCGCGGGCGACGAAATCGACTTCGGCGACCTGGAAGAGCTCCCTGAGGATCAGCTCTCCTCCCCTGTCTCCGTCGACGAAAGCGGTAGCGACCCTCTCCTTGGAGAGCTCCTGGACGGTCTTGGGGATGTTGGTTCCCTCCACCGCGATCGCGTTCTTGATTCCCGCTTTGAGAAGGTTGAGGACATCGGACCTGCCCTCGACGATGATGATGGCTTCGGAGTCCTTGACGTTGGGTCCTGCGGGGCACCTGTCCTTTCCGTAGGAGGTGATCTCCTCCACCTGGACGCTCTGCCTCACGCTGTCCATGAGGTCGTAGCTGGAACCTTTAGACTGCTTGATGAGGTCGTTGAGGAGCTCTTTGGCGCGCTCGACGACCTTCTCCCTCTTGGTGACCCTGACGTCTTCGATGCCGAGGACGTGGATGGAAGCTTTGCAAGGTCCGACGCGGTCGACAGTCTCGAGAGCGGAAGCGAGGATGACAGTCTCCACCTGGTCGAGGCTGGAGGACATGTAGATGATGCCTTCCGATTTTCCGCCTTTCGAGACGACCTCCACCTCGATCCTTCCGATCCTGCCGGATTTCTGAAGGACCCTGAGGTCGAGATCATCGCCGAGGAGCCCTTCGGTCTGTCCGAAGATTGCCCCTACGACGTCGGGATTCTCGATGATCCCGTCCGCGTTGATCTTAGCTCTAACCATGTACTTTGTCGTGTTTGGATCGATATTCATGTGGACCCTCCTAAGGGTCTACGGAAAAGAATCTAGCCTATCTGCTCCACTGCACGCGCACGTTGTTCCAACCGGCCACCTGCCGGATTTTGTGATTTAGGCCAACAAGGGACTATCGCCTGGACATCCTCGTCCTATTATCTCCCTCTGCCAAGGCCTTTCGGCCAGATGATGATCGTGATATAGTGAACAGGAAAAGCTGTCTCTTCCTTGAGTGCCGAATGGTGAACTGATTTATAAATATGATTGGGAGTTTCGAAGGCTGTTAGGAAGCATCAGGTATCGTTTAGCTCTTCATCGTGATCCGCGGCCTTGTACGCATGTGTCAGGTTTATCAGAGTCACTTCTGGAAGCAGCGTCATGATCTCCTTGGTCTCCTGCTCGCCGGTCAGGAGTATGACCTGCATCTTCTTCGCGACATCCTTCAGAACCCTGCAGGCCGAGGACTTGCTCTGGGTGTCCATCCCTGCCAGGACCTCGTCCAGGATTATCGGGACCATACCGTCGCCTATCCTCTCCGCAGCGGCGATCTTCAGAGCCAGGGAGGCCATGGACCTCATCCCACTACCCATCTCCCTCAGAGGCCTCTCGACGCCGTTGCATTCCATCAGGAACTCCCTGTCGTAGCGGATCCTGCATTCGTATCCCGTCATCGCAGACAGGTAGGCCTCGGCGTTTTTCCATTCGCCGGAGCCGGAGTACAGCGCCCTGACGTCGACCTTCCTGGCGATGGCGCACCCTATGGCCGCGTCTATGCCTCTCCACAGGAGGGCGGACTTCCTGTTGGACAGCACGTTCTTGCGGTCCATGAGGGCCTCCAGCTCCTCGGAATCCATTATCCTGGCCATCTTGGAGTCAAGGTCCTCCAGCCTCCTCTTGAGGCCTTCCGTTCCGTCCACGATGCCTATGTACTCCACGGCGCAGATGGGCGCGTCCGGATCCAGGCCATGCCTGCTCAGTCCTGCCCTGATGTCGGTGATCTCGCTGTCCATCTCCTTGGCGGCCCTGGTCTTCCTCAGGCAGTCCAGGAAGCCTTCCTGTCCGCCGTAGCGCTCGGTGAGCCTCTCCATCTCCTCCAGGGCGGCATCGGCCTTCTCCTTGGTCGTCCTGAGCTTCTCCTCGTGCTTCGACACTATGGACGCCGCATCCCTGAGACGGACGAGCTCTGCCACGGCGTGAGCGGTCTCCGTGGCGTTTATCCCGAGGGCTGACGTGATCCTGGACACCATGCGCTCGTACGCTTCGGTCCTCCTGGTGAGGTCGTTCACGGTCTCTGTCATCTTCGTGACGTCGCACGAACGGGTGCTGCGTCCGAAGACTATGGACTTCTTCTTGCTGTCCGGGACCATCTTCGCTTCCGCCAGCTGCGCTCTGCTGCGGCGGAGCTCTTCGAACTGGCGAGCGTAGTCCCTGCGCCCTCCGTCCAGCCAGGTTATGTCGTCAGAGTAGAACAGGATGGACGACGGGTCCTTGTCCCCGAGCTCGTTGATGGGCTCCTCCATGTAGGCTTTGAGGGATTCCAGCTCCTCCAGGGAATCCGACAGCTCCTTCCTCAGCTTCTTGAACTCCGCCGCTTCGGAGTTCCCGGCCCATTCGAAGAACCCGAGCTCGGCGCGGGCGGACGAGAGCTCCTTCAGACGCTCGTAGTCGGCCTTGTGGTCCTCCCTGAGCTTCTGGTAGCGTCTCTTCTCCTCGGCCTCCACGGAGTCGTCGGACTCCAGCAGGAGCCTTTCGGTCACGGCCTTCTTCTGCGAGGCGTACTCTCCGTAGCGCTTGACCTCCTTCATCAGGACGCCAATGGACTCGTCGAGCTCCTTCATCTCAACTTCCAGGGCCTCCAGCTCGGACATGCCTTCTTCGTCCGTCTCGAAGACCGAGCGCTCTATGCGCTTCATGGATTCGGCTGCTGTGTGGATCATGCTGTAGCCAGGGTCGTCCTCGGCGGACGGGGACAGTGGCTCCAGGTCTGCGAGGGACTCCCTCTGGATCGAGAAAACGGTCCTGAACAGGTCCGGAGAGATGCCTTTGACGCATTCCGGCACGCGTCCGAACCTGGAGCGGCCTCTTATCGTGACGGTCGTCTCGCCGTCGTACTCGTACATCAGCACGGAACCGGAGTCGTCCTTGCTGCAGGACGGATACCTGTCCTTGCGGTCCATGGGAGAGAGGCAGGTGCCGATGAACTCGGCCAGTGACGTCTTCCCGCTGCCGTTGGGGCCGTATATCACGTTGAGTCCCGGCGATACGACCACCTCCTTGTTCTTGAGGGGACCGAACGACTTCACGTAGACCTTGCGGATCCTCATTGCCTGCCCCCGGTCATCCTGATCAGCGCTTCCGATGCCCTTCTAGCGGAGGCTTCCAGGTCGCTGTCGGACAGGGAAGACAGGATCCTCGCCTGCTCGCCGAGATCGGAACCTTCCGCTATCGCCCTTTCATAGGCTCTGCGTCCTTCCGAGGCCATGGATGCAGCCACGGACCTAATCTTGGTGGCCAGCTCTCCGTCCTCCACAGGTTCGGAAGACGTCAGGACGCTGGCGAGTATGAACGGGATGCGCTTTCCGAGCTCTTCGCGGAACCTCTTCGGGTCCTCCATGTGGAGCTCCATGAGCTCTCCGGTGCCGCTCAGCCTGACAGACGCTATGTCCACGGAATCGGAAGCTTCGGACAGCCGCGATGCCAGGTCGTCCATCGAGAGCCCGGTGACATTCGCGTCCAGGCAGCCCCACTGCAGGCTCTGGGTGGCTACGAACCTCAGGTTGGTGACGCTCTTGTCCGAGACCGTGACGACGTAGGCCCCCTTCTGGCCCGATTCCTTGGCGCTGCGGCCCTGGATGTTCCCCGAGTACACGGCGTAGGGGCTCTCCCTGAGGATCTTCCTCTTGTGTATGTGGCCGAGCGCCCAGTAGTCCACCTTCTTGCCCAGGAAGTCGTTCATCCTGCAGACGGCGTTGGGATGTCCCTCGTCCGCCTCTTCCACGTCGCAGTGGACGCAGGCGACGGTGAACGCGTCGTCGGAGCCGGAGAGCATCGAGACGAGGTTGCGCTTCTCCTTCTTGGACATGAAGCTGGCTCCCGTGACTTCGACCTCGCTGTCGGCACAGCGGAATCTGACCCTCTCGGGACGGACGCCGAACACCTTCACGTTGTCAGGATATGGTATGGCCGCGTCCCAAGGCCTTTCGGAATCGTGGTTGCCCTTGGATATGAAGATGGGGATCCCGACGCGTCTGGCCTGCTCCGCGAAGAACGCTCTGGTCGCAGGAAGCGCTCCCTTCTCGTATATGTCGCCGGCGATCACTATGAAGCATGCTCTTTCAGAGATGGCGAGGTCGATGATCCTCTCGAAGGACTCCAGCGGTGCCATTCTTATCCTCCTGAGCTCCGCTGCATCGTCGGTATCGACTCCCTTGAAACGCGCCCCCAGATGCAGGTCCGCGCAGTGGATGAACCTGAATTCGCCCATGCTGCCGCTCCGAGACAGTCACTTTTATAAAACGATTACTTATAGAGCATGGAAACGTGCATGTTAGCGTCGGTGCTTTTGACTGAATTCTGGCGATCGCGCATGCATGGAACGTGCTACTAGGCAAGGTCGGGAAAATGGGCGGTTCTAAGAAGCAGAAACCCGGGCTCGATGCCCCTTACAGGAAAGTGCTGACAGGATCTTTCGAGGAGGTCGACATGGTGGAGGCGGTGGAGTCCGTCAGGCGTGCATTCTCCAGAGGGGAGGCCACCGAGAAGGATCTCTGCTATGTGCTGCTCTGCACCAACGACACCGAGCTCCACGAGGAGGCGCTGTGCCTTGCCAGGAAGAACATCGACGACTGGGGAAGGCTCTGGCTGTTCAGGATGTACTACAACGGCGTCGGAACCGAGCGCGACATCAAGACCGCCCTCCGCACCCTTTACTACGACGATTCCGTCATGAGCGCGACCGGCGGCGCCCAGTATAAATACATCGTCAACAAGGACATCTTCGTATATGGGGACATAGTCCTGTGCGGGACCCGCAAGGAGGTCCTCTCGCTGTTCTGCGTCTGCGCCGGCTACGGCGTGCGCCCGGACTATTATGTATGCCCCGGCGAGGAGCTTCCCGAGATGTACGGCAAGCCCTGCCCGGACGACGGGGAGAGCAGGTGCTACATCAGGTTCAGCACAAACGGCGACGTCGAGACAGGCCCCGGCGCCGTCTTCGTCTACCACCCGTTCGGCGAGGAGCCAGCGGGCGAGGATTCGCTCCTGCTGCCCAGGTCTTTCTCTCCCGACAAAGGCGCCGCCATAGCGCCCAGGAGGGTCGTCGCTCTGAACAGGGCCCCGAAGAACGCCATCGTGGACATGCGCATCCTCAACGAAGCCGGATACTGCATCGGCCGCAAGTCCAGCGGGGACTTCGAGAGCTGCAGCCTCGAGACCCTCGAGCTCTGGTACAGGATAGGCAAGGGCATATACGACAGGATGAAGGAGAAGGGAGGGCGCTACCTGGTGGCCTCATACTACCCCATGGGGGACAACTACAGGTGGATCTCCAAGTTCGAAGGCGTCGATTATTCCGACGTCACCTTCGCCGTGACAGAGTCGGCCAGAGACCATCCTGTCCTTCAAGGGGTCAAGGGCATGCTGCTCTCCAGAGGGGAGATCGGATGCATCCGCATCTATCTGTCGATGATGTACCACGAGGACCCGATGGTCAGGATGGTCCCGTACCAGCCGCTCTATCCCGGAACGACCTTCCATGGCAACCTCGACACCCATTTCACCGTCGGGGAGGCCAGACGTCTCAAGGATCCCGGGCTCAACGCCTTGGGGACGATCCCAGACGTGGGCAGGGCCAGGAAAAGGGCGGCTCCCGTCATCCCTCGCACGGTGCTCCTCAACCCGTACGGGAACTCCATAGCCATCAGGCCGGAGGACGAGAGCAAGAAGGGATACGACGCGATGGTGGCGCTTTCCCGCAGATTCCTCAAGAGAGGATACCTCGTGTTCACCAACACGCCCTTCCCGGACCAGGAGGAGCTTCCTGGGACCATGAGGTACGAGGGGGACATAGTCACCACCGTCGCGCAGGCGACCTCGTTCGACCTCATCGTCACTGTCTTCACCGGGTTCATGGAGACCGTGATGTACTCCAAGGCCAACCTGGTGGTCCTGAGCTATGCCCGCGAGAACAGCCGCAAGAGGATGGCCAGGAGCCTTGGCCGCGATAACTACTGGGAGCTGAACCTCCTGGAGAACAAGACCAGCGTGCTGGCTTCTAAGGTCACCAGGATAATGGACGAACTCCCGATAGACAAGCCGAAGAGATTCTACAGGAACAACGAGCGCGCCATGACCATCCAGGAGAAGGCGGCATTATTCAGCAAGGACGAGATAACCCTGGAGCTCGTCCGCGCCATCCTCTACAGCGCCGGGAAGAAGGACATAAAGGGCCTCGTGGACGAAGGGACGAAGGACCCGCTGCTCTGCTGCGTCGGCGCCATGGCCATGGACCACGGGATACAGGTGCCGGTAGACAAGAGGCGCGCCATCCTGTGGTACAGAAGGGCAGGGAAGCAGGGGGTCACCCTGTTCATGAGCAGGGTCAGCGTTCTGAAAGGGGAGCTCAAAGCCTCCATGGAAGCGGGATCCGATCCCGAGCAGCCCTGAAAGCCATGTTCCGGTGCTGACATTTAATAACCCTGTAGGCGGTTCCGCGTAAGGATATCCGATGGGAAGCATCGAAAGACGCGGTTCCGAGGTCCCGGCCTACAGGAAGGTCCTGAAGGGGACGTTCGACCGCATCGACATGGACGAGGCGATACGTTCCGCCAGGGAAGCCGTTTCCGAGGGCAAGGCCAGCGAGAAGGACCTCTGCAACGTTCTGCTGTGCTCCGACGATCCCGGGCACCACGCCGAGGCTCTGGAGCTGGCTCGCAAGAACATAGACCAGTTCTGGGGAAGGCTCTGGCTGTTCAAGATGTATTTCAACGGGATAGCCGTCGAGCGCGACGTCAAGGCCGCCCTGAACATCCTCTATTCCGACAATCCCATCATCAAGAGCGGCAACGGCGCTGAGCTCTAGTGCACCATCAATCCCGAGATCTTCCTCAACGGGGAGATAGTTCTGTGCGGAACACAGGCCGAGATCCGCTCGCTCTTCTGCATCCTGGCCCACTACGGGGTCCGTCCAGACCGTTTCATCTGTTCGGACGGAGACATGCCTGAAATCTATGGGACATCATGCCCAGAGGACAAGACATTCAGATGCTTCGTGAAATACAGCACCAACGGGTTCAAGCCAACCGGCCCGGGGAAGGTGTTCGTCTATTGCCCATACGGCAAGTCCAGCCGCGCCAAGAACCAGCTCCTCAGGTCCAGGGAGTTCGACACGGGCACCGATATCGGCGCCGTCTTCGCTCCGAACTCCGAAGAGGAGATCAGCTCGATCCCCTCCAACGCCATCGTGGACACCCGCATCATGAACGAGAGGGGGCTGTACACCGGTCGCAAATCCGACGGAAGCCTCGAGATCATCAGCGTCTCGGAGATCGAGATGAGGTACCTGATCGGAAAGGCCATGTGCGACAAGATGTCCGAGAGGGGCGGCAGGTTCATGATAACGTCCTTCTACCCGATGGGGGACAACTACAGATGGCTGGCCAGGTTCGATGGCATCGACTACTCGGACGTGAGCATGGTCGTCACCGAGACGGCGAAGGATCTTCCTCGTCTGGCGGGGATGAACGGCTTCATCATGTCCAGGGGCGACGTGAAGAGCCTTCGCATGTACCTGTCGATGAACTACCACGAGGATCAGAGGTTCAAGATGATCCCTCACAAGCCCCTGTATCCCGGCGCGATGTTCCATGGGGACATAGACACAAGCTTCTACATAGGGGCCGCCAGGCGCGTCCAGGAGCCCGCTCTGTCCGTGGTCGAGCCGGCGGATGTCCCTTGCGAGAGGCTGAGGAGGTCTGGTCTGCACGGGCCGCGCTCCATCCTTCTGAACCCATACGGGAATTCCATAGAGGTCAGGTCCGAGGACGAGAAGAAGAACACGATGGGCGTCATGCTGGGTCTGGCAGAGAGGCTCCTGGGGAGAGGATATGAGGTGTACACCAACACCCCCTTCCCCGAGCAGGAGGAGCTGCCTGGCACCAAGAGGTACGAGGGCGACATAGTCACGTTCATGAACGCCGCCTCCGGGTTCGACCTCGTCGTCACCGTCTTCACAGGGTTCATGGAGGTCGCGATGTACGCCGACTGCAACCTCGTCGTCCTCAGATATTCCGATGACAACTCCCGTCGCTACATGGCGAAGGGCCTGGGCAGGAGGAACTACTGGGAGTACAACGTCCTGGACGAGGGGCCGGAAGCCTTGGCGTCCAGGATAATGGAGATGTTCGACGGCCTGGACATAGGCAAAGGACTCGACTATCCGCGCCCCGCGGAGCGTCTGCTGTCCCTCTGGGAGAAGGCGGAGGTTCTCAAGGGCCAGGAGGTCACCAGCAGGATGATGCGTCTTGTCCTCTTCACCGCCGGCAAAGGCGAGCTGAGGGAGCTCGTAGAGAGAGGGACCGACGATCCCCTGCTGTGCTGCGTCGGCGCGAAGTCCCTCGAGACAGGGCTTCAGAACGATACGGACGTCAAGGCGGCCATCGATTGGTACAGGAAGGCCTACCAGATGGGCGTGCCCTGGGCCAAGAGGAGGGTCGTCGAGCTCAAGAAGCAGATTCAAGAGAATTAACTGTATATTTCTTGTATATACAGTTATATACGGTGTGTGTCATGTAACCCCGATGCGAGGGCCGTCCCCAGGATCGGCGGATCGCAGGAGGGAGATTCATGCTGTTGACCAACACAGAGAACATACCGGGAAAGCAGTACGAGATAATCGGAGTCGTCTCCGGCAACATGATACAGAGCAAGCACATAGGAAAGGACATCGGCCAGGGCCTGAAGACCATAGTCGGAGGGGAGCTCAAGGCCTACACCCAGATGATGGCGGAATCCAGGGACATGGCCACCCAGAGGATGGTCGAGAACGCCGAGGCTCTGAAAGCCGACGCCGTGGTCTGCGTCAGATACGCGACATCCGCTGTCATGGGCGGAGCGGCAGAGATGGTCTGCTACGGGACCGCAGTGAGGTTCGTCTGAGGCGACGGCGGCGGGCTCCAAGGGAATCAGGACAATCTTCCGTACAGGACGTCCAGGATGCCCTTCAGCTCGCTGCTGACCTCTTCAGGCTCCTTCTTGAGCCGGCATTCCCAGATCACCACCACCTTCCATCCCGAATCCTCCAGCTCTTTCGTCTTTTCAGCGTCGCGCTCCACGTTCCTTCTGAACTTCTCCTGCCAGTAGTCCACGTGGGATTTGGGAAGAGGCATGTCGCATATCGGACAGCGATGCCAGAAGCATCCGTTTACGAAGATCGCCAGCTTGTGCCCGGGATATGCTATGTCCGGCCTTCCTGGAGCTTTCTTCCAGTTGAGCCTATAACCAGGGTATCCTGCCTCGCGGAGCATCTTCCTGACCTTTAGCTCCGGGCCCGTGTCCTTCCCCTTGTTGGACTTCATCGTCTTGGTGGTGGCTTCGGATGTAGGAGGGGGCGGACGCAGCGAGGTCATTGTGAAAGGCGAATCGTACAGGACCGTTATACGGATGTTGATGCGGCTGAGATTGACGGCGGTCATTAATTAGTGTTATAACCGCAGTGCGCATTTACATCCATGATTGCCCATGGACTGCATCAAGAAGAAGGTGAACGAGGAGATCAAACGTGGC
>JAEEGK010015335.1_pt1 | contig 17001 bp, 8 predicted proteins | sample 8958771 | NCBI WGS metagenome assembly JAEEGK01 (sample SAMN16246547, study PRJNA631951) | gut metagenome | biome: gut microbiome; feature: rumen; material: SC-attached | host: Bos | place: Iran: Karaj | collected 2018-10 | reverse complement strand
AAAAAACAAGTTATAAAATATTCATATGTGGTTCCAAAATTTTTTGGAATTCACTTCCAAAAAAATATGTTTTAATTTTTAAATTTGAATCTATATCATTATAGGTTATATTCCTCATTATTTCACATAAACTTTTCAAAAAATCAGGTTTACTTTGAAATTTTTTTCCAAAAATTTTCATAAATTTAAGTATATGATGATAGGAATAAGTTTTAATTCCACTTTTAAGATCTTTATATAATTTTTGTGGTATTTCGTTCTGAATATGATGATAAAAATAAGATATAAATTCATTATTTTGTTCATAAATATTATTAACTATAACTTTTTCAATTTTTAAAATTTCTTTTAAAATATATTTTTTATGATTAAGCATTTTTATCCAAATAGCATTATCTATTTCAATTTTCCCAAATGTTTTATTTAAAATATCATAATAAATAATTAACAGATAACATAAATCCTCACTCCTTCTTGGCTTCTTATATCCTTTTAATTTATATATTTTTTTATTGTCTTTTTCTTTTCTAAATGCATTTATTAAATCTTGCTTTAAATAAGATTGAAATCCTTCTAAATATTCAGTCAGAGTTTCAGTTTCTTCTAATTTTTGCTCAATTTTTTTCAAAGAACTTTCCACTCCCATTTTTTGATTATTGATTAATATTACCTTTTAATCAATAATTTTTTTTCTAATTAATTTACTCTATTTTTTTACTATTTTTAAAGATAACAATTCTGATTTACTCAATTATATTTTTTTACATATTAATCCTTAAAAAAAGAGATTTTATTGCTATTAGCATTACATTGCTATTATTTTTAAAAATAATGATAAATTAAATAATATGGCTTTTATTAATTTTATGGGTAATATTCTCAAAAAGAAATTTTATTAGAAGAGGAATTTGAATTTTTTTATAGGAATGATATATTATTTAGATTAAAAAATAGAATAATATGTTTTATTATCATAATGATTATTTTTTTTATTTTCCAATTTTTTAAAATTTTACAAAAATTATGTTTAATATAATAATAATTAATCTATACATTAATAATAATATCTAAATTAATTATTTTTATTATATTCATATAATTCTCATTTAAACTACATTCAAATTATATATTTATTTTTTTCACTTGAATTAATGTTATTTTTATTTTAAAACGGATTTTTAATCTAAATTGCATTTCTTTAATAACTTTTTCCATTTTTTTAACTTCCTTTCTCTTTTTCCTTCATTAATAATATGATACTAAGTCAATTGATTTATTTATTCTAAAAATTGTGTTTTAATATAAAGCAATATTATATATATTTTTAATAATAAAAAATGCATTTAATTTTCGAAATTATATAAATGATTTTTGCAATTTTTTTTAATGGTTCATCAACTAAAAATTGATAAGACATAATATGTTTTTCAAATCTATTTAAAAAAGGTGGATCTTGTTTATCTATTTCTTCAGGATCAACTAAAATAATAGCTCTAAATTTATCATGAACATAAGGATCTGGATTAGTAGATTTACCTAAAGTAATTCTTGTTTTCTTTCTTTGTCCTTCTCTTCTAAAACTTTGATTAAATAATTCATATAATGAAGGATAAATTGATTCTAAATTTTTCATTACTAAAACTGAATCTGAATCTATATATACCTGAACTTTATTTAATATTTTTGCTGTATAATATTCATCAGTAATATTATGTTTAAAATTTCCTCCTAATAAAAAGTTAAATTTCTTTTGATTTTTCTTTAACAGTGATTCTAAACCTCCAAAATTTCTTTCAATACCTCTTATTAATATTTTACTTTTGATTGTATTATCTGTTATAACACCTTTATTTTTTGCTTCATATTTAATAAATTCTCTAGAAACATTTTTAATTAAATGATAAAAATCTCTAGAACCATGAAAATTGATTTCTTTTTTTATATTTTCTTTTTTTCTAAATTCTCTATAATTAAAATAAGCTTGAGCTAAACTATCATAGCATTTTTTATAATTTTTTTCTAAATCATAATAATAAGAACTGGCAATAGATAAAGCAGTATTAATTAAATCTTCTTTGTCAGGTTCTGGAATAGATAAATATATTCCTCTATTCATTTTAGAAGCATCAAGAGACCAATTTGAAATTCCAATAAAAGCAACTTTAGTTCTTTGTTCATCATATTCTAATTCAGAATGAATAACTTTTAAAGGATTATTATCTGATATTTCTGCAAGTCCCATTTCATCAAAGAAAATTACTGGAATAACTTTTTCATTTAATAAATTATTATATTGATTTTCCAATCCTATAATACTATTATTTATTCTTTCAACTCCTTTTCTTGCATTATCAAATACTTTTTTTATTCCTTCTGAAGTACTTGTTAATGAACCTTGATAATTATATACTCTTAATTTTGGATAAGACCTAAAAATTTGTTTTGAAGAATCTTCACCATTCATACTTCTAAATATTGATTGAACACTTAAACTTTTACTACATCCTGGTTTTCCTACAATAAATAAAGGTATTTTATTACATATACATATAAATAAACAAAATAAATTTTCCAATAATGCTTGATTTAACGCTATTCCTTCTTCTAAATTTATATTATTTGCTATTTCTTCCTGAAGCATTTTTGGTAAATATTCAAATGAAAAATTATTTTCAAAACATATCTTCATTTTTTCAAGAAATTGATGTCTTAAATTTTTTTGGAATAATCTTATATAATAACATAAATATATTCCTAAATTAATTGATAATATATTTATTAGTTTTTCATCTAATTTTTTGAAATATTCATTTTTTTCATTTGGATTTAATTTTCTTTTTTTAAGAAAATCTTGGAAAAATTGAAATAGAATAATAAATCTTCTAATTTCTCTTAAGGAAACAGCTGAAACTTCATAATTTTCTCTTATAAAAGTTTGGGCTTCAAAAATACATTTTTCTGCAAGAATAATCATTTCCTCTCTCACTGATTCATTAATAATAAATTTAGTAAATTCATCAGTTAATATATTATTAATATATTTTTTTTCATCTTCTTTTCTTAAATTTCCAAAATCAAAAATAAAATTTAATAAAGAAGGAGGAAGGGGGTTAACAGCATAAACTAAATTTCTTTGATTATGTTTTTTTTCATCATATAAACCAATGGTTTCAAATTTTTGACTAATAATTCTATATGGATTACAAGCAGCAATAAATTTAATATTTTTTTTTAATTTATCTCCTAAACAAGAATGTTTACATAATATTTCACTTAATAATCCCATTGAATTACATGTATTTATTTCATCAAAAAAAACCCATTTTTCTTCTTCATTTGGGTTTTCATATTTTTCTACTTTTTCAATTAAATTATTTTCATTTAAAAATTGTATAATATCATTATCGGTAACTCCAGCATGAATATTATAAATTAACATATTATTATCATTACCTACATATTTAAATTGTAAATCATATAAAATTCTTATTAATGAAGTTTTACCACATCCAGTTTCTCCCATTAAAATTACTGGTAAATCAGCTCTTATTCTTGTTATTATTAATATTAATTTAATAAAATTATCAGAAGTAAAAATATATGAATCCACTATCTCATCAATACTTTGCCATTTTTTATCATGATATTCAATATATTTTTTAGGATATAAATTTCTTAATTGTATTCTATTTAAATTCTTATTTACCTTTCTAATATTTTCTCTATGTAAATCTAATAATTGAATTAATTCATCATAAAAATCTTCGGATTTAAATTGTAGATAATTTGGAGGTTCTTTTATTCTGTTATTAGTTTGAGAAGAAAGAAAGAGACTAATCATTTTTTTTTCATTTAAATCTTCCTTTCCAGTACAAATAAAAGTTAAACTTTGACCATCTGAATTAAAAACAATTAAACTTGGATCTATTTTATCATAAGAAACTAAATTTTTATGTATTAATTTTTTTTTTGCTTCTTCAATTGCCAAAATTTCATCATAATTTTCATTTTGTCTTTTATTTGCTATTTTTTGCTCTTCTAATATATCTGAAAAAGCACTTGAAATAAAATGTTTTGTTACATTGATTAAACATTTTATAAAAAAGGAACGCATTTTTTTTAAAGATGGATCCATATTTTGATGAACTTCTAAAAAATAGTTTGAACAAAATAATTTAAATTGATTTCCTAAAATTGAAAGAAATGATGAAATTTGATAAAAATTTGGAGATTTAATAGTTAAATATTTTTTAAGTAATTCTTCGCATGTTTCAAGAGGTAAAATGGTTAAAAATTCTTCGTCTAAATTATTCATATTATATAATCCAAGATTTATATTCTTATTCAGAATTATACCTTTATCATAAAAATTTAAAATATTAAAGGTAATTTGAAAATTTGAAGTAGCTTGATTATTTACTAATAATTTTGGTCTTGGAATTGATTGAATTTTTGGAATTTTATTAAATAAATTTAAAATAGGATATTTTTGGAAAAAATCTTCAAAAATAAAAGCAGGAATTTCAATTTTAATTTTAAATTCATTTCCATAATAAAATATATTTTCATTTTGACAATAAGATTTAGTTATTAAAAATGAAAATAGAAATTCTCTAATTAATTCAGTTTGTTTTGAATCATATAAATCCAAATGAATTCCATACGATTTTTCAGGAGATAATTGTAATAATCTTAATATAATATCTTTCCTACTTATATCTCCTCCCAAAGGAAAATATTTATAAAATAAATGAATTTCTCCTTCAAATTCATTATATATTCTTGTTGATTTTCCTAATCCAGATTGAGAAGAAGAATAAACCATAATTTCATTTATTTTATTATTACTATCCAAATTTAGTTTATATTCACTATAATTTGGTAATAATTTAATTTCTGAAATAATATCTGAATAAGTATCATAATAAATAAAATATAAACAAGAAATCATTGACTTTTGATTTGTTTTTAATTTATCTAATAAATGTTTTATTGTATCAATCATTATTAATTTGATTTCTAATTTTAAATGTTCTGGTTTAATTATTGAAAATAAGCAAGGAAAATCTGAAAAAAGGATTGAACGATAAAGAAATGATATAACTTCTTCTGCTGTTGTTTCTTTATTACAATATAAAATTACTTGAGAAATGGGAAGTTTCCCTGTTAATAATTGATATAAATAAATTGTATTTTTTTCTAGATCATCTTTTAAAAATTTAATTGATTTAATTCCTTCAAAAGTAAAATCTTGTAAATTTAAAAAATCTTTCTTTTTTGCATTTTTAAAAATATCACTTATAGTTATATTATTCAATGAAAATAATTCAGATATATAATTATTAATAATATTATACATTTTTCTTAAAGTATTCTTTTCTGTTGTCATTAATTTACCTAAATTTGGTTTTACTTTACAATTATTATTTGTTAAATATTTATTTATAAATATTAAATCATTAGGTTTATTATTATTAATTGCATCATTTAATTTATTAAAAGTTCTTCCACTTATTAATCTTAATAAAGGAAATTCAAAATAAATTTGATTTAAAGTTTCATTTTGATTATTATAAAAAGTTTTTAATTCCTCTAATAAAATTTCAATGTTTTTTTCATTAAATTCATTTACTTTTTTTCCTTTACCTTCACCTTTGTTGATTACAATTTTATAATTTGAATCTTCAATAGAACCTTTTAAACTAATCAATTCTAAATAATTTATAATATTATTGATTATTTTAATATTTTTTGCAAAAGAATCAATTTTTTCAATAAATAATTGTTCAATTTCATTTCCTTTTCTTAATAAAGCTTCATCTCTTAAATCTAAAATATCCTCGAAATTTACATTTCGAACTCTTCCATAATTAACTTTACATTTATATTTAGGAATTTGGAACACAATATTAAATTCACTTTTATTATATATACTTATTATATCTTCTCTTTTTTTAGAACTACTATCAAAATGAATTTTATATATATCTTTAAGTTCTTCAAATTTAATTCCTAAAATTTCAAAAGATGAGATAATCAATTTTTTATTTGATTCAGTAATATTTTTTTGAAAAATCTCAATTAAATCTTTATCCATTATATCTTGATGTTTAGATATATTTTGAACAAATTGACAACAAGTTTTAAAATCATTTAAATCTACAACTCCTAAATTTGAATTCCCTATATGTTCATATAATAAGTCTATTAAATCAATTTTACATTCAGATAAAAATTGAATATGATTATTTATTGATTTATATATTGTATTTAAAACTGTTAATGAAGAATTTGATTTAAAAATTGATATCTTATCAATTTCTTTTTTTATTTCATTTAATAATTCTTTCGAAATAGCATTTTCTGAAGATTGACATTTATTTTGTAATTTTATTAATTTATGATAGAAATCACCCCTTTGAACTTGGAAATCTAAAATTAATTGAATAAGGTTATTAATCGGTTGTTCTAATGATTTTTTTTGAATAATATTTTCTAAAATAAATTTTACTTTTTCATGAACATTTTGAATATTAAAATATGTTTTTAAAAAATTAATTTCTTTTTCTATCTCATTTATATTTTCGAGATTAATAGTTATTATTTCTAAAGTTTTATTATCTATATTTCCATTCACTAAAAAATCTTTTAAAATTTGAAATTCTTTAATAGCTGAATCTAATTTATCAGTTAATGTCATTGATTTTTTTGAAATAAAACATTCAAAAATACCTAAAAAAAATTTAGAATTAGAAAATATATTATATTTTTTGGATAAATTATAATAATATTGAAAATCTTTATCTTCAGTGAAAAACTGTTCATTGTTTATAATTGTATTATCAAATTTATTTTCTTTTTCAGAATATAAGTCTAAAATACCTGGAAGTATATTTTTACAAAAAGTATTAGTAAATATTACAATTTCTTTAAGTTTATTTTTATAATCTGAATATCTATTAAATGTATTTTTGACAGAAATATAATTTGATTTCATTGTTTGTTTATCTGCATTAAAAAGAAGATAAAATCTTTCCATTAATTCAGTATCAGTTAATGAATTCATTTCTTTTAATTGTTTGTAAGTATAATTTCTTATTATTAAAGTATTTGCAAGTAAAACAAAAGTATTTTTTATAGAAATTATTTTTTCAATATTTTCTGAATATTCTGGATTTTTATAATATTCTGTTTTAAAAAGCTCTTTTATTTTAGAAATATTTTCATTTTCACTTTTATTATAGAATTTTTCTGAGTTAATTGTTATATCAAAAATTTGATTGAATACTCTATTTATTTCTTGAATATTATTCAAATGATTTAAAACTTCTATTAAATAGTTAATATCTTTATTTTTTTCTTTAAATATTTCGTTAAAGAAATTAATAATATAATAACTTAAATAAGAATTATTATTCGTTTTATTAATATAATTTTCATTCAAATAAAATAAAAAATCCATATATTCTTCTTCATTAAAATTTTTTCCTAAAATAATAAAAAATTCTTTTGTAATATCTAAATGATTTAAATAAAATAAATCTAATATTAATAATATAATTGAAATAAAATTATTGTAATCTTTTTCATATATTTCTTTTTGGATTTTACAAAATAAATGATAAAAACCTAAAATTTCATATACATTTCTATTTAGTTTATGATTTATCAAGTTAAAAAAATCAGCATAATTCCAAAAATCTTCCGATGATTTTATGTTAGATAAAAAACAAGTTATAAAATATTCATATTTGCTTCCAAAAATATTTGGGAATTCACTTCCAAAAAAATATGCTTTAAATTTTAAATTAGAATGTATATCATTATAAGTTATATTCCTCATTATTTCACATAAACTTTTCAAAAAATCAGATTTTTTTTTAAATTTTTTCCCGAAAATTTTCATAAATTTAAGTATATCACTGTAGGAATAAGTTTTAATTCCACTTTTAAGATCTTTATATAATTTTTGTGGTATTTCGTTCTCAATATGATCGTAAAAATAAGATATAAATTCATTATTTTGTTTATAAATATTATTATCTATAATACTTTCAATTTTTAATACTTCTTTCAAAATATATTTTTTATGATTAAGCATTTTTATCCAAATAGAATTATCTATTTCAATTTTTCCAAATGTTTTATTTAAAATATCATAATAAATAATTAATAGATGATATAAATCTTCACTCCTTCTTGGCTTCTTATATCCTTTTAATTTATATATTTTTTCATTGTCTTTTTCTCTTCTAAATGCATTTATTAAATCTTCCTTTAAATAAGATTGAAATCCTTCTAAATATTGAGTCAGAGTTTCAGTTTCTTCTAATTTTTGATCAATTTTTTTCAAAGAACTTTCTACTCCCATTTTTTTGATAAAATTTAATTTTTAATTTTTTTTTCCTATTTTTAACTTAAAAACAAATCATGATTTGCTCATCAAAAAAAAGAATTAATTAATTATAAATAATAAATTAAGATATTAAATAATTTTTAAAGCAAATAATTATTTTTTTTTAATTATTTTTCTTTAAATATTAAAACTTAAAAAAAATGAGATTTGATTATTTATTATCTTTAAGTTACTACAATTTTTTAATAATAATGATAAAAATTAAATAATATAGATTTTATTAATTTTGTGGGTCATAATATGAAAAAGAAATTGTATTAGAAGAGGTATTTAAATTTTTTTATAGAATGATATATTATTTAGATTAAAAAATAGAATAATATTTTTTATTTATAATGATTATTTTTTTTTATTTTCCAATTTTTAAAGTTTTACTAAATTATGTTTAGTTTAAATAATAATTAATCTATATATTAATAATAATATCATTTAAACTAATCAAATTTTATATTCTTTTTCACTTGAATTAATATTAATTTTATTATTGTTATGATAATTGTTATTCAGATAAATATTTCTAATAGTAAAAATATTAATTAATACATTTAAGATGTTCTATTAAAATTTCTATTTTAAAATAGAATTTTAAATCTATTAATTTCCATTTTTTTAACTTCCTTTCTCTTTTTCCTTCAAAAATGATAATAATTTATTTGAAGAAAATAGTAAAATTGATGAAAAATATAAATTTAAAAGATATAAAAGATGATGTATTTGATTCTTTTTTATCATGATTAAAAAATAAAAAAAAATCATTAGCAATTCAAATAAATTATAAATAATAATATTAATGAACAAAATAAAAATTTAGATTTAAAACTAAAGAAAAAAAAAGTTTTGAACCAACTTCATATTCAAAAAATAATTTAATAGAAACAAATTTTATAGCAGGAAATAAAAAAGCAACTTATAAACCAAATGAAAAAACAAAAAAATTACTTGAAGAAATAAAAAAGAAGTTAACTTTTATGAAGATATAGACAATGCTTCAAAAACTAAATCTAAAATTAAAAATATATTTCCTGAAAAAATAAGTAATACAAAAAGAAATTATAATGAAAGTATGAAATTTATTAAAAATCAAAGTAAAAAAAAAGAAAATAATACAAATGATAGTAATTATAAACAAAATTTAAATGAAAAAGATAATATTCAATCAGTAAATGAAAGTTCAGATGAAAATGAAGAAATAAACATGAAAAAAAAATTAATGAAATATCCTGCTTATAGAATAAATAAACAAATTTCAAAAGATAAAGAAATAAAAAAAGATAATAATAATAATAGTAATAATAAAGACCAAAAAGGAAAAAATTCGAAAGATAAAAAAATAAATGATTTTGTTAAAGAAGAAGTTATTAAAAAAGAAATTGTTCCTTTAAAAATCCAAAATTTTCAATAGACGGCATAGACAAAGGAGAATATTTTTGTCTATGCCGTTTAAATAATAATAATCTTATTAATTTTTGTAAAATTTGTAAAGGAAAACAAATTATAAATAAAACAAATTATTGTAAATGTTATTATGAATATATTATTGAAAATAATTATAATAATAAAATTAATATTAATGATGAAACTTTTAAGTTAATTATTGAAAAACCTAAAACTAATCAAAAAGATTTTTCCTTATATAATAATATTCAAAATTTTTTTGATTATCAATATAGATATATTTCTTTTATTTTATTTCATTTATCTCAAAAAGATAATATTCAATTTGAAAATCATATAGAAGAAAATTTTAATATATTATCAGATAAATTTAAATATATTTTTCAAATAGGAAATAGAAGTTTCTTAACAAAAGTAGCAGAAAAAGATGCAAGTATAAATTGTAATATGTATTTAAAATTATTATCAATTAAAAAATCAGTTGAAGAAGAATATCAATTAGAATTAAGTGATGGATATAAATCAGTATATTCAATAATAAATAATAATAATCCAATAAAAAAATTAATATTAAATGGAAATATATATCCAGGAATAATATTAAACATTGGATTAAGTATAATTGATAATATAACAGAAGATTTTCAAGTATATATACAAATATTCTATAATTCATTAAAATTAATATACAATGATAATAATATTGAATTAGGACCAATTAAAAATGAAGAATTTATGTTTAAAAACATATCTGATTTATTAAGTGAAGGAGGTGAAGTATCAAAAATTAGTATAATGGTAATTAAAAAATATGATTATTATATTAATAATTTTACTAAAAAACAAAGAATATCAAGATCAAAACAAGATGAAATTGAACAAGATTTAAAAGAAAATTTAGAAAAATTTTATGATAGTGGAACTAAAATTAAAAATGAAACTCAAAATAATTTATATAAAGAACCTGATAATTGTATTATTTGTTTTAGATTAATTTGTATTGATTCTCTTGTTTATAAATGGATGAAAAATAAAAATCCTAATTTTCAAATTGATTATATTAATGAATTATCTAAAATTAAATGTTACAATTTTTATTTTAATATTTAATATGTTATTTATACATGTTTTATTTTTTGCAAATTCATGAATAATATTTTTTTTTAAATAAATTTTTTATTAATTTAATTAATAAATATAACATTGGTCTTTGCTTGTTGTTGTTTTTTTTTTTTCAAAATTTATTTTCATTAAATCTTCTTTTATTGTCTGAAATAAACTATTATTATAAATATCAGGAAGAATACTATAAATTGATAAATCTGATAAATTTTCAATAGTTTTATTAATAGTTTTTTCATTATCACTTATTCTATTCTCTTCACAATCAAACTTAAAATAATTAGAGTCTTTTTTTGGATTTAAATCTTGATTAAATAATCTAAAAGTAATATCAAGATTTTTTAAATTTATCTCAAAAAATTCTTGAAACCACTCTATAATTTCTTCTAAATTATTAACAATATGTTTGATTTTAAATTTACAATATTTTTTAAAAAGTCTTTTTCCATTTTCATTCGATTTTTTATTTTGAAATAAATAACCAGTAAGTTTTTTAGAATCTTTAATTATAATAAAACCTTTTATTTCTTTATTATATAATAAACTTATTGATTTTTTTTTTAGATTGATTTGGCAATTTGAAAAATGAGTTTCAACAACATTTTCTTTTTGTATTAAAGGAATAATAATATATTGTTCTTCTTCATAATCAAATATAATATATTCAATTTTATTATTTTTAAAAGAAAACACAATATTTTGATTTCCAGTGATTTTTTTCTTAATTATAATTTTGTAAGAACCATCATTATTATTTTCACAACTAAAGAAAATATTATTTAAAAAATTTTCATTATAAGTGATTGGTTGTTGAGCATACAAAATTGTTCTTTTAACATCAATAACTGAATCATTATAATTAATTATTTCTCCAGTTTCTAATTCATAAGAAGGATATTCATTTAAATTTTCATTAAATTTTCCAATCTTAAAACTTTTACCATCATCTAAAATTCCATTTATTAAAAAAAAACCTGAATTAATTTGAGTTGGTGTAAAAGTAATCAAACCAAAAAAAATTGTTTCTCTAAAATTAACTAATCCAATTGCTTTAATCATATAATTTTGTTTATATGTTACATAAAAACCGTTCATTTTAAAATCATTTTTTTGAGAGATCAAATACCCTTTTTTAAGTGAATAACTTTTATCATTTGAATCATATTGAATTACAAATTTTAATATGTTATAAAATATTCTATTTTCTTCTGTTGCTTCATATTGTTCTCCATAAAACAAATATGAATCTTCATTACATGGAAAATTTTCTTTTATTTCTTTTATTTCTGAATCTTTGAAAATATTATCTTTTTGGAATAAATATAAATTAAAATAAAATTGAATAAAAGGATTTATTTTCTCATTTTCACTTCCTTTTTCAATTTGTAAAAAATGATTAAAAGTATATTTACTTAAAGAATAAATTTTATGATTAACAAAGTAATGAAGTTGAGAAGAAAAATTAGATAAGAACATTTTACAATTATAACAATATGAAAAAGATAATTTTGTAAGAGATAAATAATTCATTGACCGTAATTTTAATATTGATAATATTCTTTTTATTATTTTATTTTCTTTTAAATTGTTTGTGTCTTCTGTTTGAACTTTATCAATTGGACATTCAGTAGAATTCAATGATTGATCAACTGGTAAACAATTTTTACATATTGTATGACCACAATTTAATATTATTGGATAATTTTCAAATTCACTTTTGCAATTTGGACATTTAATGTTATTTAATAGATTTTCCATTTAACCTATTAATTAATTTTGATATTTCAATTTAAACATTTTAATTAATATGGAAAAAGAAGAAATCCAAATTTTCACAAAGACATCAAAAACAAAAATTATAAACATAATAGAGAAAGAAAATTATAAAGATTTGGAAGAAAATCAATTATTAACAATAGCATTAGAAAAACTTCCAAAAAATTACAATTTTGAAATTTATAAATCAATAAAAAAAATAAGAGAAATATCAAAAGAAAAGAAAAAAAAAAATCCTTTAATAGCATTACAATTTCCAGAAGGTTTATTAATCTTTTCATTATTAATTTCAGATATTTTATCAACTTTTGCAGAATGTGAAACAATAATATTAGGAGATATAACTTATGGAGCTTGTTGTATTGATGATATAGGTTGTTCTTTATTAAATTGTGATTTAATTATTCATTATGCTCATTCTTGCTTAAAACCTAATATTATTACTTTAGTTAAAGTCATGTATATTTTTGTTGAAATTAAAATTGATATTGAACACTTAGTCAAAACTATCATTTTAAATTTTCCAAAAGAAAATTCAGATTCTTTATTTTTTTTAGGAAGTTTACAATATAATTCTTCTCTTTTTGTTTTAAAAAGAAAATTAATTGATTGTGGTTATGATAAAAATAATATTATCATTCCTCAAAATAAACCTAGAGTTATTGGAGAAGTTATTGGTTGTACAAGTCCTATTTTAGAAAAGAAAAAAGATAATTGTTATGTTATTTTTATTTGTGATGGAAGATTTCATATGGAAAGTGTTATGATACAAAATCCTAATTTTAAATTTTTTCAATATAATCCTTTTACTAAATATTTAACTATTGAAGAATATGATATTGATTTAATGAAAAAAATCAGATTTGAACAAATTGAAAAATTAAAAGAAAGTAAATTTATTGGTGTAATTTTCGGAACTTTAGGAAGACAAGGTTCTAAAGGAATTTTAGATAGAATTAATAAATTATTAGATGAAAATAATAAAGATTATGTTAATATTTGTTTAAATGAAATTACTGAAGAAAAAATAAGTAAATTTCCACAATGTGATTGTTTTATTCAAATTGCTTGTCCTAGATTAAGTATTGATTGGCCTGATCAATTTTCAAAGCCAATGTTAACCCCATATGAAACTTATATTGCTTTTGGAAAAATAGAAAAACCAGAAATTTATAGAATGGATAATTATTCTTATGAAACTGGAGAATGGGGTCATTTATATAAAGAGAAATAAAAAACAATAAAATATATTACAATATATATATATATTATATAATAACAATAATATATATATAAAAATATAATTTTGAATTTTAATGATTATATAGAGAAAAAAACTTTAATTTTACAAAAAATATGGAACAAGTGTTTTAACTTGGGAACTAGAAATACTTTCCTTAACAGTATCAAAAACGAAAAATTCTCTTAAATTTCCATTTCCAGAAATTTTCATAAAACTAGCTTTATTTCCGCATCGATAGCAATAATTAGGGCAAGACCAAATAGTCACTAAATTTTTGTCTTTGAACCAGAATTTATAACCTTCATTCACTAATTGATGAGCTCTACAAATTAATTCGATTCCATTTAAATAATTAAATTCATTGACGACTTTATATCCGAAAATCCATCCTGCACCTCTAGAACTAATATTCCAAGTTTCAATATCATCAGGATCACTCCATAATAAATCACAAAAAGCACCATCATGTGGAATTTCTAATTTTCTATTTATTAATCTAATTTGATCCACTGTTGAAATAAAAGGAGATAAACCACCATGAACACAAAAAATTTTTTGTTCAATTATTGCAGATAATGGTAAATAATCAAATAAATCCATTATATATCTCCATGGATTTGAATTACCATATTTTCTTGTTATTTCTTCATAAAAACCATAAGTGAAAGATATTTGACGTGATTCATGATTACCTCGAAGAAGGAAAATGTTGTTTGGGTATTTTAATTTATAACAGAAGAGAAGTTCTATCACTTCTACACTGTTATTACCTCGATCTACGTAGTCACCTAAGAATAAATAATTAGTTTTTGGAAGGGAACCTCCTAAAGATAGTAATTTCAATAAATCATAAAATTGACCATGGATATCACCACATATTATTACTGGAGATTTTATTAAGGATATATTACTTTCTTCTATTAATATTTCTGTTAATTTTTCTATTAAGTGCTTTAAGGAAGGTTCATCTAAACATTTTCCTAATTTTAAATCTTCTATCCATTTGTCTTCCATTTTTTATTTTTTTTTTATTTATTTTAAAAAGGAAAATACTTTAAAAAAATAATTTAATTAAAAAAATATATTAATTTTATTTTATTTTGTTAAATAAAGTGCATTTGCTTTTGATTTATTTATTTATCTTGTTTTCTTCTTCTTATGGTTTTTGTTTTTGTAGTTATTGTTTTAGTTTCTTTAAATATTTCTATATCTTCATTATCTTTTTCTTCTCCAATATTTCTTTGAATTATAACTTTACTTTCTTTAGTAATTTTTAAATTATCCTCATTTTTTTTACTTAAATTTATATTATCTCCATTTTTTAAATAATTCATTAATTTAATCTTGGCTTTTTTTCCAAGAATATTTAATAAGTTTTTATCAGTTTTTTCAGTTAATTTAATAATAGTTGAAAATATATTATAATCGGCTGAAGTTAATATATTTAATAAATTAACTAAATTATTTGAATCATCTATTGAAATAATTTTTTTAAATTTTCCTTTATTTAAATCTTTTAAATATTCTTTCATAAAATTTTCAAAATAATTTTCAACAAAAAATTTTTTTAATATTTTTTTAAGTAAAGATATTCCAATTGTAAATTTTAAATTTTTTCTAACATCCATTGAATTTTTACTTGAAGAACTTCCATTACTTTCATTTAATTCATTATTTTTATTTTTAATAACATTACTTTCTAAATTAATAAATGAATTTAAATAATTTCCTTTTAATTTTTTTATTTTTTTTTCAAATTTTGTAATTTCTTTCCAATGATAAAAATATTTTTTAATTGGATAATTTATTTTATTTTCAATTATTTTAGATAATTTTATATGTTTCTTTATTTCATCATTTATATCTATTAAATCATATATATATTCATCATCTTCATTTATATCTTCTAAATTATTATTATTTAAAGGATTTTCACTTTCCTTTAAATTTTTTCCTTTTATTGTTTTTAATTCTTTATTATTTTCATTTATCATTTCTTTTTCTTTTTCTTCTTTTTCTTTTTTTTCTTTTTCTTTTTGAATTCTTCTTCTTTCTCTAAAAGACATTTTTTTCTCAAAATTTTCATTTTTTTCTTCTTCATCTTCTTCTTCTTCATTAATATTTTTTTTATTATTATCATTATTAGTATCAATAATATCATTCTTATTATCTTCATTAATTTCTTCTTTTTTTTTTTCTTTATTTCCTTTTTTTTTCTTTTTTCTCATTAATTTCATTCCTTTCATTTTCATTAATTTTGTTCTATAATTCCATTTAGTAAAATCACTTTTTAAAGAAGCTTTATCATTTCTTTCAATTTTATATAAAAATTTAGAAAGTAATTCTTCTAATTCTAATCGACGAAGATTATTTTCATAATTATTTTTTTTTTTAATTTTTTTAATAACTTCTCCAGTCTCTTCATTAACAATTTCTTCTATTTCAACATTATTATTATTTTCATTATCACTTATATTATTATGATCATCATTATTTAAATCATTAATATTAACTTTTGAAGAATCTTTTTTATCTTTTAATTGTTTTCTTAAAGCTCTTGCTTTCCTTCTTTGTTCTTCTACATTTTTTTTTATATTTTTTTCATTTTCTAAATTTTCTAAATTATTTTCTTTTTCATTTTCTAAATTTTCTTCTTTTTTTTTTTCAATTTTTTCTTCTATTTTATTTTCTGGGATTTGTAATTTATCTTTTAATTTTTCTCCATATTTCATTCTTAAGTATAATCCTCGATAATAAAATTTAGTGAATTTTTTATGTAAGAAATTTTCTTTTGCTTTGATTTTATTATAAAATAAATCTTTTAAATATTTTTTTTTTGCTAATTCTCTTTTTTCTTCATCTGTTAAATTAGGAGAAATAATAGAATTATTTAAATTATTAATTTTTTCTTGTTCTTCAATTAATTTAATTTCTTCTCTAATTTTTTTTGCTTTTTCTGGATTTTCTTTATCATATTTTTCAGCTAATTTTTCTTTTTCATATTTTATTTTCCATTCACTTCTTCTTTTTTCTAAATTTTGTTTTTGTG
>JAEEGK010015334.1_pt1 | contig 17002 bp, 13 predicted proteins | sample 8958771 | NCBI WGS metagenome assembly JAEEGK01 (sample SAMN16246547, study PRJNA631951) | gut metagenome | biome: gut microbiome; feature: rumen; material: SC-attached | host: Bos | place: Iran: Karaj | collected 2018-10 | reverse complement strand
GCCTCATTGATATAATCCATCGCCTTCAACACTTGCTCAAAACTGCCTCCACGCCTATACTGCTCGTAGGTGGTTTGATTGTAGCCATCTAATGAAATTATCAGCCATTGCAGACCGGATTGCACTATCTCTTTGGCCAACTCAGGTGTAATAGATTGTGCATTGGTGGAAGTGTTGACAAAAATTTTCTTTTTGACGGCATAAGCGATGCATGGAATAGCATCTTTATTCAAAAAAGGTTCTCCTTGAAAATAAAAGGTAAGATTGAGCAAAGTGTCGGACACTTCGTTTACAACGGCTTTAAAATCGTCCAATGACATAGAGCCCTTGGGTCTTGTCAGCTGCTGATTACCGGAAGGACATTCAACACATGACAATTGGCAGCAATTGGTAGGTTCTACGGCTAAAGAAGATATCCGCCCTCCCAAGAACAAATGTTTGAAGTATTTGGAAATAAAAAAATCAACCTTCAGCACGCAAAGGTTGACTAATTTTTTACATGTCAGTATGGGGAATGCTACGATGATTTTTTTCAAAAAAAGCATTCGGCAGACATTAATAAGTTAAAATGGTGTTTCTTGCTTTTGCCAATTTTCTTAAGTTGATAATAGCATATCTCATTCTTCCCAATGCAGTATTGATGCTGACATCTGTTTGTTCTGCTATTTCTTTGAAGCTTAAATCTTTATAGATACGCATTTCTAATACTTCCCTTTGCTCCTTGGGCAATAATGTTACCAATTCGCGTAGCGAAGCATTGATTTGCTCATTAATCATCACTTGTTCTATCGACATAGACGGTTCGGAAAAACAGTCAAACACATTGACAGTTCCGTTGTTGTCCACAAAAGTCATTTTCTGATTTCGTCTGAAATAGTCTATCACCAGATTTTTGGCAATACGCATCAGCCATTGGCTGAATTTGCCTTCTTCGTGATAGTTGCCCATACGCAAAGTGGTAATCACTTTCATGCAAGTATCCTGAAACAAGTCCTCTGCCAATTCACGCTCGTGAACCAACATTAATATATAAGAATATACACGTTGTTGATGACGTCCTATAAGTTCTCTAAAAGCGACTTCGTTGCCACCCAAATACAATTCAACCAATTTTTCATCAGTCTGTTGAGTCAAATTTGTCTTCACAAGTTACTCCCTTCTAATTTGATTTACAATTATTTAAACTGATAAAAATTATCTTATAGGCCTATAGTTTTAATGAATAATTTATTTTTTGCAAAGATAACACATTTTTTTCTAATAAAACAAGATTTTTCTCCGTTTTTTTTTGTCATTATTTTTTTTCTTATCATTATCATGTACAATATGCATCTAATACACTTTGCTTTTTACAAAAATTGAGCCAAACAAAAATGGCAGGAAAAAGATTTGTAGAAAAATCAAAAATTAGTCCTACCTATCTAAAATTTTATTACTTTTGCAAAATAGAACAACGTTTTAATTATAAATAATAATGAAAATTTCTCTTACAAGGTTAGTTGTCTTCTTTCTTATCCTGTTTATTGTTCCTAATCCTCTATTTTGTCAAGAGTTTATAGCAGAAGAAATAGACACCTTGTCTTTGAATGATTTATCTTCAAAAGATATTATCACGATAGGTTCAAAAAATGATTTATTGCAAAAAATGGGAACCCCTAAAAAAACAGATAAAAATTTTATGTGGTGTTTTCGGGAAATAAAAAATAGCGATACCACTTTCTTTGAACCAATAAAAATAAATTACATGACTTATACGTATGATTGTTGGGGATTACAATATAATATTGATACAAACGATGAGGCAACATTAACAAGGGTTTGTTTTAAAAAGGGAAGCGATTTAACTCTTGTTCATCCTAAACTAATTTTTACTTCAAAGTTGAAATTAAAAGAATTGCTTAATATCTTCACTCATTCTGAAGTACAAGAAGAATCTGCTATCAATTATTTTAAACCATTAAATACACGAAAAAAAACTTATGTTGTTAGATTTAGTACAGGATATAGTAATTGTTGCGGAGCTGCCACGACGGTTGTTTTTGATTCTAAGAAATATTTACGAGTTATCTATTTCAATCACTTTTACGCTCAGTAAAACATGTAATTAATAATTGTAAGTGATGTTAAATTTTATTATCTTTGCAAAATGAAAATGAGTAGAAACAACAACAAAACAATGACTCATGGTGCATGGAATTTTGGTAAATTTGTGGAAGGTAGCATTATGAAAAAAATATTAATTGTAACAATCGGATTATTATGTGGTTCATGTATATTTAGTCCTTACGAACTACCGGAAAAAAAATCTTCCAAACAATTTATAGAACACCTAACAGAAGTTGACAACATATTGAATGACACTATCCTGTGCGGATGGAAAGCATACTGTCGTCCAGAACCCGGATACTATATTGGTGCCTATCATCTGCGATACGATACAGCTCGGTATAGACCTTACTATATTAACTATTACAAATTGGATTCGGCAAATCCGGTTCATAAAGAACATGCTGTTGACACCGCTCTTCTTTGCAGATGCTGGGGCATAGACAAGGACTCCTTTCAGACACATGTAAATAAGGTTTGTAGCCATATACGAAAAATAACAAATGGGTATTATCTTCATGAGATGCGTTTTTCCAGAAATGGTTTTTACTTCTTTGCATCAGAATATAATGGTTGGGGTGTTATTTATCAAAGGGATAGCGTATTAAACAATGAAGAACAGCAGGAATACAAATTGTCGTTACCCAAAAATGGATATTCTCAAGTGGGAAACACGAAATTTTGGGTGAATGACAATGAAGAATAATGATCAGTTAAAAAGTATAAACAAAACAAGTATCTTTGCCAAATGAAAAAAATGAAATTTAATTGTATAATTTTAAGCCTATTGGTATTTAGTTGTTTTTGTGCTTTTGCTCAAACAACAAAAATTGATTGCGTAAAAGATTGTGCAAGAGAAATTAAACGTATAACAGATGTTCCATATTTACCGGAGTTGTCCGGAGACAGTATCTATTGGAATTTGGTTGTTCAAGGAAAGGACATAGTTCCTTGTTTAATATCCAACTTAGACAACACAACAAAAACGGATATCAATATTCCTAATTGGGGCGGGGTTTACTGCGTTGGCGATATTGCATTTTCAATATTGGATGAAATAATACACAATATTCCTATTGAAGACTTTATTCAAAAAAATAAAACATACCCGAAGTTAGAAGATCTTACTTACTTTTCTTTCGTGTCTTTCAAAAAGAGTAATCGTCGTTTTTTGAAAAAAGAGATGAGAAACTGGTATAAAGAAAATAAGGACAAATTGGAATGGGTGGTTGACACCACTCATTACGGAAGGACTTCGAAAGATTGGTTTTATCCATCGGATCAAAATCCGGCTCATGGGTATTATATTGTTCCAGCAAAAGTGCAAAATAAAAAATAATAAGCATTATCTTTACAAAATGAAAATGAGTTATAATATGACATACAATTATATGAAAAACTTATTCAAATACAGTTTATTATGTCTCATGCTTTGGGGATGGCAACACACTCAAGCACAAGAAACACATGCTATACCTAATTTCAGTTTTGAAAATTGGTCCACAGCCCCGGGCGACACGCTGTCGGTGATGGGTGGCATGCTTACACTCCCGCTTTACAATGCCTATCAATACCCCACTTCTTGGGATTATATTACCTATCATATTAATAGAACCGTCAGCCTTGGCTTTCAAAATATACAAGTAAACACCACCCTGCCCCTATTAAAAGCCTCTTATGAAACGGGCAATTCGGTGCCTCATGGCAACAAGGCCATCGCACTACAGACCTTTCAATTATCCGATATCATACCGCCAAGCACTTACAATATGGTGAGTTCTTATATTGACACTTTCTATACCAATATGATATTTCCCTCTGTGCTGACAACCGGAGCCATAGATGCAGACCATTTTCTCACTTTGTTTACCGATATGTTGGACAGTGTCAACACCTTTCAAGCCAACCAAGTGATAGCCGCTTTTTCTCAATTGGATATCAATGATTATTTTTCAGGAGGCTTGTCGCTCAATGGTTTTGAACCGACCCGGCTGCACGGATACTATAAATATTCTTCTGCCGGAAGCGGCAACGACAATGGCGGCATTTTGCTTTTGGGAACTCGTTACAATTCAACAAGCAATAAACGTGAGGTAGTCGGAGGCGGATTTAACAGAAATTTTACCGATACCAATGTTTACCTGCCATTTGATGTGGCATACGAACCCTTAACTTTCGCCGATTCCAATTCCACCCCGCCTTCAGCCGACTCTTTGATAATAGTCATTATTTCTTCGGCTAACAACAACCGGCAATATGGTTCAATATTTTATTTGGACAGTTTGATATTATACCACGATTCCATTCCCGAACCCGACACCTGCTATGCCCTGCAAAATTTGCATCTTGTCACCAAAGACACTTTCAACATTACTATCGCATGGACAGACACTTCGGCTATGTGCTGGCAAATGGAATACGGTGAACAAGGCTATGTTTTGGGTAGCGACACCTGCTACATACTCACCGACACCATGGCAGTGCTATCATCTTTACAACCTTCCACTACATACGACATTTATGTACGCTCTGTCTGCAACGACACTCTGTGGAGTGAATGGAGCATGATTAATATTACAACCCAAGCGATGACAGATACCTGCGGAGGTGTGGTTGACTTACATCTTAATGATATCGGCAACCATACCGCTACTATTGCTTGGAAATATTATGCTATGCCGGCTTGCTGGCAAATGGAATTTGGAGAACAGGGCTATGTTTTAGGCAGCGACACCTGCTATATGCTCACCGACACCATGGCAGTACTATCATCTTTACAGCCTTCCACCGCATACGACATTTATATACGTTCTGTCTGCAACGACACTCTCACCAGCGATTGGAGCTACTATAGTTTTACCACAGCAGACGACACAGTTGCCATCATAGAAGCCAATGTCAATGGTCCGCAGATATATCCTAATCCAGCACAAGGAGAAATACACATCCAGAGCGACATAACACCCTATAGCATAGAAATTTATACTGCAGACGGGCAATGTATTGAAAAATACACTTGCTATGAAACCATAAAAACTTTGAATATTTCCACCCGAGGCATATTTATTGTTAAGATAATTACAGAACAAGCGGAAAAAGTATTCAAAATATTGAATCAATAAACTGATTTTTAAAAAAATATAAAAAACCGGCAAATACCACACATTTTTAATACTATTTTTTTGTCTGAAGACAATAAACCGCATGATTTTGCGTTGATAATAAAAAATTATGTTTCACTAAAAATAAAAAAAATATGAAGAAAACATTTTTAATGATGGCAGTGATAAGTATTCTCGGTTTGTTCACTGCCTGCAACAACAGAGACAACGAAGGTATAGTCGGAAAATGGAAATGTATAAGTTCCGAAGGAAGTCATGGATACGCGGGTAAGGTGAGCACTTTTTCCACAGAATATCCTTACTACAAGGATTTGACTTTCTATAAAAACGGCAAAGCGGATGTAGAACAAGGCCAAATTTCAACTTGTATGGAGGATAAACCTTCTTACACCATTTATCAATTCAACTATAGCCTCAATTCTACAGGTGACACTATTCTATTAACAGATCCGAATAACGATATTTATCCGCAGGTATTTACGATTCAATCGCTGACAAAAAGAAAACTTGTCATAAAGTATGTCATAGAAAGTGTTGTTCATGTTCCCGAAGATGAAGGTTGCACCTACATTAGCACCTACCGCCGGAAATAATATCACCTGAATTTGTCTATCTTTATTATCATTATAGTTCACTAAAAATAAAAAAATTATGAAAAAAATATTTTTAATGATGGCAGTAATAAGTATTCTCGGTTTGTTCACTGCCTGCAACAACAGAGACAACGAAGATATAGTCGGAAAATGGAAATGTATAAGCTCCGAAGGAAAGTGTGAATACATACTAGGTGGTGAGGACAATATGACTACTTTTTCCACAGAATATCCTTACTACAAGGATTTGACTTTTTATAAAAACGGCAAAGCGGATGTAGAACAAGGCCAATCTTCAAATTGTATGGAGGATAAACCTTCTTACATCATTTATCAGTACAATTATAGCCTCAATTCTGCAGGTGACACTATTCTATTAACAGATCCGAATAACAATTATTATCCGCAGGTATTTATGGTTCAATCGCTGACAAAAAGAAAACTCGTCATAAAGTATGTCATAGAAAGTGATGTTCCCGAAGATAAAGGTTGCACCTATATTAGCACCTACCGCCGTAAATAATATTATCTGAATTTGTCTATCTTTATTATCATTAGCATTTAGTCATAGAGATATTCTCACAACAATTAAAAAACAATTGTTCAAAAATAATCTCGTCAACAGACCATGCTATTGATATTCTTAGTAATTTTGCAACATTAAAAAAATATATACTAATATGCGAAAATTTTCTTTATTTGCACTAATTTTATTGATCACTATGTCCAATTGTAACAATAAAAAAGAGATTGAAAAACAATTAACATCCGGCATTGACAAAGCCAATTTGGATGTATCGGTTTCACCGAAAGAAGATTTCTATCAATATGCTTGCGGCGGCTGGATGAAAATGCATCCGCTCACAGACGAGTATGCCCGTTACGGCACTTTTGACAAGTTGGGTGAAGACAATCAACTGCAAATAAAAACCGTGATAACAGAAATGGCCCAATCGAAAAACAAACAAGGCAGCATTGCCCAAAAGATTGGCGACCTTTACAATATGGGCATGGACAGTGTTACTTTAAACAAACAAGGAGCACAACCCATTGCTGACCAATTGCAACAAATAGCCGACATTGCCACTTTTGCCGATTTTCAGGCACAACTCACTTCAATGCATGCCTATGGCTCCTATCCGTTTTTTGGCTTGTTTGGTGGTGCCAACCCTGTCAACAGCGATATGACCATTGCCTATATTTGGCAATCGGGATTAGGTATGGGCGATCGTGACTATTATTTGGAAGCAGAATCAAAAGATTTGCAAACAGCCTACAATGCCATGAACAGCCAATTGTTCAGCTTGTCAGGATTTGACAAAATGATTGGCAAACAAAGTGAAGATATGGCATTGGCAGTCTTCAATATAGAACACCAATTGGCAGCAATTTTCATGGATAGAACCACTTTGCGAGATCCTCAAAAGACATTTAATTATATGTCTGTTGCCGATTTGCAACACATGTTGCCGGAAATCAATTTCTCTGAATATTTGAAAGGATTATCATTGTCTATTGACAGTGTCAATGTCGGTCAGGTTGATTATATAAAAGGATTGTCAAAAATATTTAAGAAAGTATCTATCAACGATTTGAAATGCTATTTAGCCGCCACTTATATTAGAAGTGCAGCACCTTATTTGAGTGATGCCTTTGTGGATACCCATTTCGACTTTTACGGAAAAACATTATCCGGCAAAATAGAAAACAAACCCAGATGGAAACGTGTTGTCAACACCGTTGACGGCAGTTTGGGCGAAGCTGTCGGACAAATGTATGTTGACAAATATTTTCCAAAGGAAGCCAAAGAAAGGATGACACACTTGGTGGACAATTTAAAATTGGCATTAAAAGAAAGAATAAACGGCAATACATGGATGACCGATGCCACAAAAGCAAAAGCAATAGAAAAATTAGATGCTTTCCGGGTAAAAATCGGCTATCCGACCAAATGGAGAGACTATTCTGCATTGACAATCAAAAACGATAGTTATTGGGCAAATTTGATGCGTGCCAGCAAATTCGAAACCGACTACGAACTTTCTAAAATCAACAAGCCGGTTGACAAAGACGAATGGCAGATGACCCCGCAAACCGTCAATGCCTACTATTCTCCGCAAACCAACGAGATATGTTTTCCGGCAGCCATTCTGCAACCGCCATTTTTCGATATGAATGCCGACGATGCCGCCAACTACGGAGCTATCGGCGTGGTTATCGGTCATGAAATGACACACGGCTTTGATGACAAAGGTTGCCAATACGACAAAAACGGCAATTTAGCCAATTGGTGGCAGGAAGAAGACAGCAAAACCTTTGAAGCCCGCACCAAATTGTTGGTAGATCACTTCAACAGCATTGAAGTATATCCGGGCATCTATGCCAATGGTGAATACACTTTGGGAGAAAATATCGCCGACAACGGCGGCTTGCAAGTATCGTTTTTAGCCATGACCAAAGCCATAGAAAACGGAGAAATACAAGCCGAAATGGACGGTTTTAGTGCACAACAAAGATTTTTCTTAGCCTATGCCAATGTTTGGGCTAACAATATCCGTGATGAAGAAATCAAAAAACGCACCAAGGAAGACCCACATTCATTGGGCAAATGGCGTGTCAACGGCACCTTGCCGCATGTTGACGCCTTCTTGGAAGCCTTTGACATACAAGAAAATGACAAAATGTATTTAGCACCCGAAAAACGTGCTCATATTTGGTAAAAGCAAAAAAATGAAAAAGATAGCCTTCATTTTATTGACATGTTGCTGGATGGCAGTCGGTGCACAGCAATATCCGCCACAAGTAGTAAAAAAATATGTAGATACTTATAGTCCCTACGCTATCAAAAAAATGCAGGAACACAAAATTCCCGCCAGCATTACTCTCGCACAAGGAATTTTAGAATCGGCGGCAGGGCAAAGCGATTTAGCCGTAAAAGCCAACAATCATTTTGGCATCAAATGTGCCGGCTGGACTGGCAAAACTTACTACAAAGACGACGACCAGAAACATGAATGCTTCAGAAAATATGCTTCTGTAGAAGAATCCTATGAAGACCACTCTCTTTTTCTGAAAAAAAGCCGCTATCAATCTTTGTTTGAATTAAAAATCACCGACTACAAAGCATGGGCAAAAGGTTTGAAAGCCTGTGGTTATGCCACCAACCCTCAATATGCGGAAAAATTGATAAAATTGATAGAAGACTATCATTTGGACCAATACGACCAAATAGCATTGAATGCTGGAAAAGAATCTACACACATAGAATTCGCCCAGCAGGAAACTTCTGATAGCAAAAAAAATCGTCCTGCCAACACTCCTTCTCAAAAAATCGGACACTCGCCATCAGGAACACATCAACCTGCAGCAACAAGACCAAGCAATCCTGCATTCTCTAAAAGAGACCGCAACATAGGTCGTCCTTTTGAAGAAACAACCTTGGGAGAACATCGCCCGTATCAAGGCTATCATCAAGTATATTATCCTTATACCAATAGACCTGTCTATCAAAACAATGGCACTTACTTTGTTATAGCTCAATATGGTGATACTTACTATTCAATTGCCGTTGCCACTCAATTGGGAGTCGGTGAATTGAAAATGTACAACGATATTCCTTACAATAAATATGAGCCTCACGCAGGTGAATTTGTATATTTGCAGCACAAGAAAAACAAGGCGGAAAAATCCAACTATCACATTTTACGTATGAATGAATCGCTACGCGATGTTTCGCAAATATATGCTATAAAATTGTCGGCACTAAGGCGTATGAATTCACTCAAACGCAATATGGAACCGGAACCGGGGGCAAGACTAAGAATTCGTTAGCATGAAAATAAAAGTTCTTGCCATTGCAAAAACAGAAGAATCCTATTTGAAGACCGGTATGGACATCTATTGCTCCAAACTGCCACACTATTTTCCTTTTGAATACATAGAATGCCCTGCCGTCAAGCAAACCAAAAACATGACCAAGGAGCAACAAAAGGAAAAAGAAGGAGAAGTGTTGCTATCTAAAATTACCAATACCGACACCGTTGTTTTATTGGATGAATGCGGGAAAATGTTCACTTCAGTAGGCTTTTCTGATTTTTTGCAACAACAGATGAATCTTTCCAGAAAGCAACTCATATTTGTCATTGGCGGACCTTATGGTTTTTCGCAGAAACTCTACAACAGATTAGACTATAAAATATCTCTTTCGCCTATGACTTTTTCACACCAAATGGTACGACTCATTTTTTTGGAGCAACTCTATCGGGCTGCCTCCATTTTACAAAACGAGCCTTATCACCATCAGTAAATTTTAATATATTTATTTGATTTTCTGCGTATTATTTTAATATTGACAAAGAAAAATTTCGTTCATAAAATTTTTCTTTCATTGCTTAGTTTTTCAATAGAAAATACTATCTTTGCAATTAGAAAATTGAGTATGATAAAAAGAGAGGACATAGAGAAAATATTTGATGCCTGCCGTATAGAGGAAGTGGTTGGCGACTTTGTAAAACTCACCAAACATGGTGCAGACTATGTAGGTTTGTGTCCTTTTCACAATGACAGACATCCCTCTATGCATGTCAGCCCTTCAAAAGGCATTTTTAAATGTTTTGTCTGCGGAGAAGGCGGCAATGCTGCTCAATTTGTAATGAAACATGAAAAATACAGCTATCCTGAAGCCCTTCGCTATTTGGCAAAAAAATATGGCATCAACATTCAAGAAGAAGTCCGCACGGCAGAGCAAGAGGAACAATACAAAGAAGAATCCGCCCTATTGTCTTTGCACGAATTTAGCAAGAATTTCTTTGTTGACAAACTATTTCATCATAGTGAAGGTCAAGATATTGCACTAACATATTTTAGAAACAGAGGTTTAACCGACCCCACCATCAAAAAATTCCAATTAGGATATGCCACCAGTGAAAAAGATGCCCTGGCACAAGATGCCATTCGCCACGGCTATTTGCAAGATACTATTGCCAAATCCGGTTTGGCTTTCAAAAAAGCTGACGGCAGTTTTAACGACAAATTTCGTGAAAGGGTCATGTTCCCTATTCACAACTATTCCGGAAAAGTGATTGCCTTCGGCGGACGTGTGATGACAACAGGCAAAACCGAAAACAATGCCAAATATATCAATAGTCCGGAAACAGCTATCTACCACAAAAGCAATTCGCTCTATGGCCTTTATTTTGCTAAGAATGCCATGTCAAAAGCCGACAAATGCTATTTAGTGGAAGGCTATATGGATGTTATTTCCATGCACCAACTCGGCATAGAAAATGTAGTCGCCTCTTCGGGAACAGCCCTGACAAGCGGACAAATTAAATTGATAAAAAAATTAACCAACAATATTACAGTTATTTACGATGGAGATACGGCAGGTGTGAAAGCTGCCATGCGAGGCATTTCCTTAATACTAAAAGAAGGCATGAATGTCCGCTTGGTATTGCTGCCACCCGACGAAGACCCCGATTCGTTTGCAATGAGTCATTCTTTAGAGCAAATGCAAAATTATCTATCTGATAATGAAGTCAGCTTTATAGAATTTAAAGCAAAATTGTTGTTAAAAGATGCCAAAAACGACCCCATCAAAAAGGCAAATATATTAAGCGATATCGCGGAAGACGTTGCCATGATTGATGAATTATTGGTACGGGCGGAATTTATTACTCATTGTAGCAATTTACTCAACATAGAAGAAAGTGCATTCGCCTATGCCGTAAAGAAAAAACGCAGACAAATACAAGAAGCCAAACGCAAAAAACGAAAACAAGCGGCAATAGAAGACGATACAATACTTCAAACTTATGATGACGAACCTATTGTCAAACACCCTCGTGAATTGCTCTCCCAACCTATCAATGTATTGGAAAATGCGGAACATGAATTACTGAAACTATTGATTAACAAAGGTGATAAATTGGTTTATTTTGACGAAAAAGATGATAGAGGTCGGCAAAAATCCTTGCGATTGGACAAATTTATCATCAATGATCTTTCCAAAGACAACTTGACATTTTCCAATGACACCTACCGAGCATTGTTTAATGCTTATTTAGAAGAATTGAATCTTCATCCCAAAAGCATCTGCAAACACTTGCAGATAAATGAAAATCAACAAATCAGAGATTTAGCCAATGCTCTCAATGACCTTCGTCCCAAAGAAAGTCCCGGTTGGAACGATAAACATGCCGAAATCTACACTATCGACAACAACGAAGCAAAACTCTTGGAAGAAGCCATTAGAATTCTACAATTAATCCGTTTAGAATGGGTAAAAAAGAAAAGACAAGCCTGTTTAGAACAGATGAAATTACCTGAAAATCAAAATAATGAAGATTTAATTATCCAGTTTAATCATTTAAATAAACTTATCTACAAAATAGAAAAAGTATTAGGGACTTCCTATAGAGCAAAATAATGGATACCTTTGTCAATATTATACTTCCAATACCTATAGATGGTGTTTTCACCTATCGTTGCAATGATTTTTGCGATAGTGTTGCCATTGGGAAACGTGTGTTGGTAAACTTTGGCAAAAGCAAATTCTATGCTGCCATTATCTGCGAAATTCATCATCAAAAACCGGAACACTGCCTTGTCAAAGACATTATTTCTATATTGGACGAAACACCTATTGTCACCCCGCAACAGATAAAATTTTGGCAATGGATTTCCGAATATTATATGTCACCGATAGGTGATGTAATGCAAGCAGCAGTTCCGACAGTTTTTCGTCTTTGCAGTGAAACAAAAATCGCCATCCATCCCGAATTTGACGGGGAGGTCATGTCTTTGAGCGAACAAGAAATACAAATTTTAAATCTGCTGAATCAACAAAAAACAATCACTCTCAAAGAATTAAACAAGACTATAGGCGATGCTTATGCAGGCTCACAAATCAAAAATATGGTGGATAAATCTTTAATAATTGTCTGCGAAGAAATTGAAGAACGCTACAAACCTAAAATGGAAACTTTTATCAGTTTGTCGCAAAAATATATCGACCAACCTGACCTGCTGCAAAAAGTATTGGAAGAGTTAGAAGAAAAGAAAAACACGCAAGCACAAGCAGACATATTGCTGCAATTTATTGCACAAACAAAAAAAGAACATTGCTCTTGCATAAAGAAATCACTTTTTTTACAAAATGAAATAGTTACCGAAAGCCGTCTGACCGCCATGATAAAAAAGAATATTTTTGTCAATACCCGCCAATCGGTCAGCAGACTGGAATCATTTCAAAGTATCAAAAATGCCAATAATATTCTTTTAAGCGAACAACAAGAAATTGCCTTCCAATCTGTCAAACAAAATTTTACCGAAAACAAGCCTGTACTTTTGCATGGCGTTACCGGCAGCGGGAAAACTGCTATTTATATCAAACTGATACAAGAATACATCGACCAAGGCAAAAATGTGCTTTATTTATTGCCCGAAATTACGCTTACCGAACAAATGATCAATAGAATAAGATCTTATTTCGGAGACATTGTCGGCGTATATCACTCTCGCTACAATTCCATGCAGCGGGCGGAAATTTGGCAAGACATGCTCAATCAAGACAGCAATAAATACAAAATTATTCTTGGCACTCGCTCATCTATTTTGCTGCCTTTTAAAAATCTAAAACTGATTATCATTGACGAGGAACACGATGCTTCTTTCAAGCAATTTGACCCGTCACCCCGCTACCAAGCACGCGATTGTGCCATTATGTTGGCAAAGATGTTCTCTGCAGATGTCTTGTTGGGTTCGGCAACACCCAGTTTGGAAAGCTACTGGAACTGCCGCAACGGCAAATATACCTACGTACCCTTACTGGAACGCTACGGAGGAATACAATTGCCACATATAGAAATTATCAATACCAAAAAAGCAAGAGTCAACAAGTTGATGCACAAATACTACAGCCAAGCATTGTTGGACAAAATACAAGAAGTGTTGGACAACAAACAACAAATTATTCTTTTCCAAAACAGGCGAGGCTATGCACCGCATTTGGAATGCGAGACCTGTCAATTTGTTCCTACTTGCGAACATTGTGATGTAACCCTCACCTATCATAAAAAAACTTCCGAACTGCGGTGCCATCATTGTGATTATACCATTCCCGCCTACTTTACCTGCCCGACATGCCATCAACCGCTCAAAATTGTGGGCTTCGGAACGGAAAAAATTGAAGACGACTTGCAAGAATGGTTTCCCAAGGCAAAAATTGCCCGTTTGGACTACGACGCTACAAAAGCCAAAAATTCCTACCAGCAAATTATCTCCGACTTTGAACAGCAAAAAACCGACATACTAATCGGCACACAAATGGTAACAAAAGGTTTAGACTTTGACAACGTGGCATTAGTAGGCATTTTAAATGCCGACAATATGCTCAACTATCCGGATTTTCGCGCCTTTGAACGTGCCTTTCAACTATTGATGCAAGTGAGTGGCCGTGCCGGCAGAAAAAAACAACAAGGTTTGGTCATGATTCAAACACAAAACCCTGACAATGAAATTTTCAAGCACGTTATTGACGCCGACTACAAAACTTTGTATGAACAATTGCTGGCAGAACGAAAACAATTCTTTTACCCTCCTTGGTCAAGAATGATGAAAATTTCACTGCAACACAAAGATGACAAAATGTTGGACGCCGCCACCAAGGAATTTATGCTTATTTTAAACAAACATGTATCCCTGAAAGTATCCGGACCGGAATATGCCCTCATACCACGCGTCAAAAATGTTTACCGCAAAGAAATCATTGTCAAAATGCCATTGAACAAAGATCTTCCACTCTATAAACAGCAAATTGCAACAGCCATTAGCGAATTCAAGTCCATGTCCGGTCATTCCAATATCTCCTTTATCATTGATATTGATATGTACTAACCGGTGGGCTATAATTATATAGTCTATTAGCATAAATGTCAAGAAAATCCAAATTTTCATAGGATTTTTTGGATTAGATTTTTTCCGATTTTTCTCGATGCCTCAAGAAAGAAAAAGATAATACAAGATTTGTGTTATAAATTATAAAAAAGGTGTCATATATAAGGGCAGATAAACTATTCCGTTTTCTTCTTTTAAGTCAGCGGAATGCAGAACAAATGCCATTGAGAGGTTTTTGTTGAATTTATGATAGAACTTCTCAAGTGAAGTAATGGTATATTTTGTGGTGGATTTAACCTCTATAGGACAAATATTATGACGATTTGTTATGATAGATTTACGAATAAGAAAATCTATCTCCATTCTATCTTCAGCATCAGTTTTGGAATATGAGGAATAAAAATAAAGTTTATGTCCTGATGCACTAAGCATTTGCGCAACTATATTTTCCACCAACATTCCTTTGTTGATTTCCAATTTGTCAAGCAACAATTTTTGATATAATTTTTCATTAATGATGGTCTTTTCATCAAAAGCATGTGATATAAGCAATCCTGTATCAGCCATATAGCATTTAAGAGTAAGATTATCCATCCTCATTTTCAGTCCGATGACAGGTTCTGTAGCTGCATAACAAACATTCACTATCTTTGCATCGGAAAGCCAAAGAAATGAACTTTCATAATCACGCAAACGAGCCGTTTCGGAAATGTGTGACAGGCGAAACCTTTTCTCATGCCGTTGTAATTCAGCAGGTATTTGGTCAAATATGCTTTTTACTTTGCTTTCATAACCCATAGCATATTTTTCTATATCTGCACGATAAAGGGACAATATTTCTCTTTTGACCACATCTACGTCCTCAAAGTTTTTGTTTTCAATAAATGCCGACACCGCTTGCGGCATACCTCCGACTATCATATATTGTCGAAATAAATCCATTACCTTGCGGTGAAGCGGACCCAAATGTCTACGTTTCTCAAAACACTGCTTTACATAAGGCATGGTTGTTTCGTCATCCATCGCCCATAAAAACTCTTCAAAATCCATCGGATACATAGAAATATGATGTTCTTCCGACGGAATAACAATATCTTTTACATTGCGATTAATGCTGACAAGAGATCCGGTTTCCATATAGTCGTACCGACCGTCTTCCACAAGGTATTTAATGGCGGCACGTGCCTTGGGATAAAGTTGAACTTCATCAAAAACAATAAGCGATTCCCGCTCATATAACCTGACCCCGAAATATACCGACAACTGCATAAAAAACATATCAAGGTCGGTCAGATATTCTTCAAAAATCGTCATCAACGTCTTGTCCGCTTTGTTAAAATCCACAAGAATATAAGATTTATATTCATTCCGAGCAAATTCTTTTGCTATGTAGCTTTTACCAACACGTCTCGCCCCATCAATCATTAAAGCAACCTTTCCTTTACGGCGTTGCTTCCACAACAATAACTCACTGTAAATCTTTCGTTTCATATTCATTTTTCACGAATCCTTAAGTTTAAAACATCAGTTTTTCGCACGATTCCAAGAGATTTTCATCCTTCATTTCGCACGATTCCTAATGATTTTGCAAAAGTATATTATTTTTTTTTTATTACAACAAGGATAGCAAAAAATATTTTCACATATTTTTAAATCTATTTCATAAAAAATTTTCTCACATTCAGTTAGCATTGCTTTTATGTAATTTTGCAGTTGAATTGCAAATTTACATAAAATATATCTATTATCGTAATATACAGAGAATTACAACTTACCATAAAGATTTTTTTACTATTTTGCACATAATCCACATTGTCAGAGATTACACTTTTAAGACAAGTACCCTATAATAGCGTGCCTCCGGCACGCCGGAGCGAGACTATTCTGCTTAACTCCACACTGCGACCTGCGGTCGTGTATGGAGTTAGTAAAATAATGTGCCGGAGGCACATTTTTGCCAGTCCAATTTAGAACTGTCCTAAAAAGGGGATTGTTTACAATTCCATCTTTCTGTGGGAAAAGACAATAGGAAATTTGCGGTAATTGAAGAAGTTAAATTTTTAATTGCCATTTCTCTTGTTTGCAGTCCTGATCTATATCCCCTTGCGTGGTGATGGTAAGTGTTTGTGGATGGAAAGTATAATCGTATCGGATTCTTATACGTTTTCCTATTTTTGTCGTATTTTCATTCTTATCAGGAAAGAAGTGAGTATGATATGTCGGAATAACATTGACAAAGGAGACTATCTCCATTCCCCATACTACATCCAACATGCCACCTATCAA
>JAEEGK010015332.1_pt1 | contig 17003 bp, 11 predicted proteins | sample 8958771 | NCBI WGS metagenome assembly JAEEGK01 (sample SAMN16246547, study PRJNA631951) | gut metagenome | biome: gut microbiome; feature: rumen; material: SC-attached | host: Bos | place: Iran: Karaj | collected 2018-10 | reverse complement strand
CTACTGGCTGTGTAGTAGAAGGTCCTGGGACAATAGTTGTCGGAGCCCCTGCCCTCACGTACCAACTGACAAAGCAAATAAGATCCTTTCCACTATAACCACCTATTACTGTCCTGTTACTTCTTCTGGCCTTAAATGTGATGGAAGCACTTACTTCTTCCGTCCCTTCAGGAACTTGTAACTTCAGGCTTCCTGAGCCATTCTTGAAAATTTCCCTCCTTACGGGTGCTGCCAGGCTGCCGTCTTTTTTTTTGAAGCGTACTTGTATGACGATGATCTTCAGAGAGTCGGGTCCCTTTAACTTCTTTCCAGAGAGGGCTATGGTGCCGCCCGGGCCTATCCTGCATGCTATGGAATGATGAACTTCATTTGGGGTACTTTTCTTTTGAACATCACTTGCCACCTCTCCGCCTCCGAAGGCATAGAGCATCTCGCTGTCGCCGCTTGATATCTTGTCGCTATACTGCGCCCATGCTCCCAGTGTTCCCGCCATCAGCAGCGCAAGTGTCAGAATGATGCCATTAATTCTTTTCATAGTCGTTGGTTTTAGTTCTTGGGTACAAAGATAGTGCAAACCGAGCGAAAAACCAAAGGAAAATGTATTTTTCTTTGTTTTCCGAGGTGCAGCCTACATACGAGACGTACCGAGAGTCCGGTCGAGATGTGCCGTTTCTCTAACCTTTTCATACGGGAAAAGTAATCTGTGACTATAGTCAAATGAATATTCGACTACAGTCAAACATATATTTGACTAAAGCCAAATAATCGTTTGACTGAAGTCGCAGAATAGACAGGTAGGGGGAAAAGGTAAGTCTTCCCGTATAAAAAGGTTAGAGAGTAGGCATGGAAAAAGTGAGAGCGTACGTCCGTCAGGGCTGTTTGCGCAGATTGTAGAATGTGGCGTTCCCGATTTTGTGTTTGATGAGAATGGCATCATCGCCCGTTGAGAGTCGCCGGAGCCACTTGTCGGCATCCTTTTTCGGATTGCGGTGGATGCTGAATTTAATATTGTATCCCATCGTATAGCGTGATGTATTATTTTATTGCAAAGGTACTAAAAAAATGAAAATTGGAAATAGGTAATTGAATTTTTTTATTACCTTTGCGGTATAATTATCATTTGTGGCATATGAAAAAGACAATATTCATTGCGTTCATCAGTATAATGGCTATGCCTATGACGATGTTTGGACAGAGTTATAAGAATATGTGGAAACAGCTGGAGGAGGCAGTCCAGAAGGACCTGCCCCAACAGGTGATACAAAAGGCGGAGCAGATTACGCAGAAAGCCAGGAAGGAACGAGAGTACGGCCATCTGCTGAAAGCCCAGCTCATGATGATGGGGATGCAGAGCAACGTGTCGCCGGATTCGCTGCAGCCTGCCGTGAGCCGTCTGGAACGCGACCTTCAGGCTACGCAGGACGGTGCCTTGCGTGCCGTCTATGCCGCTGTGCTCAGCCGCATCTACAGCGAGAATCCCATGATGTACGGCGACTCTGCCAATCGGGCATCGGCCAAGTACCGTGACATGGCGTTGGAGAACCCGGCGCTGCTGGCAGACACCAAGGCATCGAAGTTTGAGCCGATGGTGCTGAAGGGTGCCGACAGCCGCTACTTCAACCACGACCTGCTGAGTCTCGTCGGCAGTACGCTGGAGCAATACAGCCAGATGCATGCCGAGTACGTGCGACGGGGCAACCGTCCTGCCGCCTGTCTGAGTGCCCTCTGGGAGATGCGTCAACAGCGTTCCTACAGCTATTCGTGGGAAAACGCCCCCTATATCCACCGGCTCGACTCACTCATCAAGGAATATGGCGACCTGGACATCAGTGCAGAGCTGGCCCTGGAACGCTACGACTACATGACCAGCCGCACCGGTGCCTCGGAGGGCGAGCGCCTTCGCTATATCCATGAGGCGCTGGCCCGCTGGCCGAAGTGGCCGCGCATGAACGAGCTGCGCAATGCGGAACAGGAAATGACGAACCCGAAGTTCTCCGTACGTATGGACCGCGAGGTGCAGCGCACCGTGGGTAGTCAGGACGTCTGCCTCTATGACATGCGTAACATCAGTCAGCTGACGTTCAAGGTGTATCGGACGCAGCTCGACGGCACCACGAGGCTCGACCCCTCGGACGAGGACGACTATGACGAGATGAAGCCGCACCTGACGCTGTTGGCCGACCGGACGCAGACGTGTGCTTATCATATTAACGAAGACGAAAACGAAAACGAAGACGAAAACGAAAACGAAGACGAAAACGAAGACGAAAACGGAAAGAGGTATGCACCGTACGAAGAGTTCGAGGACACGCTGACCGTTGGTCCGCTGCCGCAGGGCGTCTATATGCTGGAGTGGACAGGAGTCGTTGCCAACTCCTCCAAGGGGGAGACGATGACCGTGCGTCGCTTGCTCTACGTGAGCGACCTCTACCTGCTGAGCGAGGCCATGCCGGGCAACCGGATGCGCTACGTGGTGGTGAACAGTCAGTCGGGACAGCCCGTCGGCGGTGCCCGTCTGCGACTGCTGGGCGATCGTGACAATGCGACCATCATGGAGACTGCCTGCGATGCCAAGGGCGAATGTGTCGTCAACATGTTCAAGTACCCGAAGGCACGTATCGCCTATGCCTTTACCGACACCGACCGCAGCTACTGTCCCACCCGGACGTACGGTCAGTTCGACTATAGCGAAGGGCGTGCCGACCGTGTGGAAACCGACATCTTCACCGACCGCAGCATCTACCGTCCGGGACAGACGGTGCATGCCGCCGTGCTGGTGTATCAGGTGGACGACCATATCGATACCCGTGCGGCAGAGGGACGTAAGGTGACGCTGGTGCTGCGCAATGCCAACTATAAGACGGTGGAGGAGAAGGAGGCAACCACCGACAAGTACGGCAAGGCTTCGGTCGAGTTCGTCCTGCCCGTAGGACAGCTCAACGGCCGCTATACCATAGAGTGTAACAACGAGCGCCATTCGTTCCGCGTGGAAGACTACAAGCGTCCCACCTACGAGGTGACGTTCGACGAGGTGAAGACCACCTACAAGGCCGGCGACACGCTGGCCGTCAAGGGACAGGCCCGCAGCTATGCCGGTGTCGGTGTGCAGGGAGCCCACGTCACCTACAGCGTGAAGCGCCGCATCTCCTATTGGTGGCTCAGCTATTCGTGGTACTGGGACCAGGGTGCCTTTGGCCGTGGCTACGGTGACGAGACGCTGGCGTCGGGTGAGCAGGAGACGGATGCCGCAGGACAGTTTACCGTTGACGTGCCGCTTGTCCTGCCTGACGGCATCGATCCCAAGCGCCCCATGTTCTACCAGTATGTCATCGAGGCCTCGGTTACCGACCAGGCCGGCGAGAGTCATGAGGGATTCACCTCCATACCCCTCGGTACGCGTCCGCAGGTGCTGACATGTGACCTGCCCGAACAGCTGCTGAAAGAGGAGCAGAAACCCCTGACCTTCCACCTGCGTAACTCGGCAGGTAACGATATTGAGGGGAAGACCGTCCGCTTCCGACTGGACGGCGGCGAGTGGCAGGAAACGCTTACTTCCAACCCCTTACCTCTAACCTCTAACCTCACCAGCGGCCAGCATACACTGGAGGCCATCTGCGAGGGTGACACCCTGGAGCAAAAGGTCACCATCTTCAGTCTCGACGATACCAAGCCCTGTACCGAGACCTCAGAGTGGTTCTACACCTCGGCATCACGGTTCCCCAACGACGGTACGCCCGTCACCGTACAGGTAGGCTCCAGCGACGACAACTGCCACGTGGTGTATTGCATCATTGCCGATGACAAGGTGCTGGAGCAGGGCGCGTTCGACCAGAGCAATGCCCTGTGGAACAAGAAGTTCACCTATCAGGAGCAATACGGCAAGGGTCTGCTGCTCTCCTTCGCCTGGGTGAAGGACGACAAACTGCATGCCTACCAGACCACCATCGAGCGCCCCGTGCCCGACAAGAAGCTGACCGTGCGCTGGGAGACCTTCCGCGACCGGCTGACACCGGGACAGAAGGAAGAGTGGAAACTCGTGGTGAACAATCCCGACGGCACACCGGCCGATGCACAGGTGATGGCTACGATGTACGACAAGTCGCTCGACCAGCTATACAGTCATCGCTGGGCATTCGCCCCCGCTATCTATCTGCCGCATCCCAACACCATCTGGAACGGTTCGCACTGGGGCGATCTGCGGGCATTCCAGCGTTATGACTGGGACCGGCTCGAAGTGAAACGGATGAGGTTCAGCCGCTTCGACTTCGATGTCGCCCACGGACTGGTGGGCTACTACTGGTGGCGTGACGATGACTACCTGGAGGAAGTGGTCGTCGTGGGCTACGGCACAGCCAAGCGCCGCTCCTTACAACGTGTCGATTTGGACGAGGGACCTGTGCTGTACGAGATGGCCTCGGCACCGATGGAAGATGCCATGCAGGCGAAGGTGACCGCTAACAATGCTGCCGACGATGAGGCTGACGATGATGCCGACGACGGAGGCACTGCCGTCCAGATGCGTGAGAACCTGAACGAGACGGCCTTCTTCTATCCCACGCTGACCACCGACCAGGACGGCCGGACGGTCATCAAGTTCACCCTGCCCGAGAGTCTTACCACATGGCGCTTCATGGGTATTGCCACCACACAGGACATGAAGAGCGGCTACATAGACGGGGAGGCCGTGGCACAGAAGGAAGTCATGGTACAGCCCAACATGCCGCGATTCCTGCGTGCCGGAGACCAGGCACAGCTCACCACGCGCATCTTCAACACCTCCGACCATCAGGTCAGCGGCACGGCCATGCTCCGCCTGCTGGACCCCGAGACCAACAAGGTGGTGCTCAAGCAGAGCCAGCCCTTCACGGTGAAGGCCGGCGAGACGGCTGTTGCCACGTTCGACATCGCACTCTCAACTATCAACACTCAACTCTCAACTATATACATCTGTCAGGTATCGGCCAGCGGCAAGACCTTCTCTGACGGCGAACAGCACTATCTGGCCGTGCTGCCCAACGTGGAGCGCGTCACCCGTACCGTGCCGTTCACGCAGCACGAACCGGGGACAACGAAGATTGACCTGACGCACCTCTTCCCATCGGGGACGGTAGCCGACTCCAAGCTGACGGTGGAATATACCAATAACCCTGTATGGCTGATGGTGCAGGCATTGCCGTCGGTGGGCAACCCGGACGAGAACAATGCCATTGACCAGGCAGCATGGCTTTACTCGAACCTCATTGCCCGTACGCTTGTCGGACAGAGCGATAACATCCGCCAGGTGTTCAACCGCTGGAAACTGGAGTCGGCCGACGATGGTTCGCTGACGGCTCAGCTGGCGAAGAACCAGGAACTGAAGGACATCCTGCTGCAGGAGACACCATGGGTGGCCGATGCCGACCGCGAGACGGAGCAGAAGCTGCGACTGGCAGACTTCTTCGACGAGAATACCATGGGTAACCGCATTGACGAGGCAACCAGGAAACTGCGTGACCTGCAGAACGGCGACGGCTCGTGGAGCTGGTGGCCGGGCATGAAGGGCAGCTTCTACATGACTGTCAGCATCAGCGAAATGCTGACCCGACTGAACGTGATGACTGGCAAGCAGCAGGCAACGGCCTCGATGCTCGACAACGCCTTCAGGTTCATGGGCAAGGAGATGGTCGAGGAAGTCGAGGAAATGAAGAAGTGGGAGAAGAAACACGGACAGGACTACGGTTTCCCGTCGTTCAAGGCCCTGCAGTACCTCTATATATGTGCCCTCGACGGCCGTACGCTGCCCAAGGACGTCAGGAAGGCCAGCGACTACCTCATCGGCAAGATGAAGAAGGACATCAAGAACCAGAGCATCTACGAGAAGGCACTCTCTGCCATCATACTCTCCAAGACAGGCGAGAAGAAACGCAGCCTGGAGTATGCCCAGAGCCTGAAGGAATATACCGTGTTCACGGAGGAGAAAGGCCGGTACTATGACACCGGCCGTGCCTACTACTCGTGGTACGACTACAAGATACCGACCGAGGTCATGGCCATCGAGGCCCTGAAGGTCATCACCCCCGAGGATGGACAGACCATTGAGGAGATGCAGCGCTGGCTCCTGCAGGAGAAACGCACACAGGCATGGGACACGCCCATCAACAGCGTGAATGCCGTCTATGCGTTCCTCTTCGACAATACCCAGCTGCTCGACGCCCAGGAGCAGACGGTGCTGGCCATCGACGGCAAGCCCATCGAGCTGCCGAAGGCCACAGCGGGCATCGGCTACGTGAAGACCGCCATCAGTCAGCCGAAGGGTCGTGAGTTTACGGCCAAGAAGACCTCTACGGGCACGTCGTGGGGTGCGCTCTATGCCCAGTTCATGCAGCCCGTCAGCGACATTGAGGCTTCCGCCAGCGGACTCAGCATCAAGCGGGAGGTGCTGATTCTGAATAATCAGAATACTCAGAGTACTCCGACCACTCCCATCTCCCTCAAAGTAGGCGACAAGGTCAAGGTGCGCCTCACCATCGTAAGCGAGCGTGACCTCGACTTCGTACAGGTGCTCGACCGGCGTGCCGCCTGCATGGAGCCTGTCAGTCAGCTGAGCGGCTACCGCAACGGTGCCTACTGTTCGCCCAAGGACTACTCCACAAACTATTATTTCGACATGCTGCCCAAGGGCAAGCGCGTCATAGAAACGGAATACTACATCGACCGTGCCGGCACTTACGAGACGGGTACCTGTACCATCCAGTGTGCCTACTCGCCTGAATACCGTGCCACGGCTCCGTCGATGGTGATAAAGGTAAAAGAGTAAAAAGGTAAAAAAGTAAGAAAAAGAATGATAAAAACAGATATGGAAAGAAACAGAAATTTAAGAAGGAATTTGTGTGTAACGAGGTGGGTAATAATTCTTTTACCTTTTTACTTTTTTACCTTTTTACCTTTTAGCGCTTCAGCGCAAAAACTGAATGTGATTAACGGCGACGTGAACTGCGGACCGGTAGGGTACGAGAGTCCGGTGACCGCGGTGTTCGAACTCCAGAACAAGGGGCGCAGCAAGCTCCGCATCAGCGACGTGAAGGTGAGCTGCGGATGTACCTCGGTGGAGTACCCGCGTGCCGACATCAGCGGTGGTGCCAAGTTTGAAATCAAGATGACCTATGACGCAAGGCAGTTGGGCCATTTCAACAAGATGGCTGCCGTCTATAGCAACGGCTCAGAGAAACCGGTCTATCTGAAGATGAAGGGTGTGGTGATGGCAGAGATGAGTGACTTTGCCGGCAGCTATACCTACAGTATCGGCGACCTGCGCATTGACAAGAACGAACTGGAGTTTGACGACGTGAACCGCGGCGAGCAGCCCATGCAGGAGATTCACATCTACAATGGAGGCTCAGCTGTCTGCCAGCCGAACCTGATGCACCTGCCGCCGTACCTGACGGCTACCATGTCGCCCATGAAATTGGCTCCGGGACGTGCGGGGAAGATGACGGTGACGCTTAACTCTGAACTGTTGCACGACTATGGTCTGACGCAGACTTCCGTCTATCTGGCACAGAATCCCGGCGACAAGGTGAACAAGAACAACGACATCGGTGTATCGACCGTCCTGCTGCCGTCGTTTGCCAACATTACGGGCGTGGATAAGCAGCAGGCTCCCAAACTGGTCATGTCGGCAGAGCAGCTGGACTTCCAGTTCAACGGCAAGTCGAAGCAGAAGGGTGAGATTATCCTGATGAATGATGGTCAGACGACGCTGAACATCACCTCGCTCCAGATGTTCACGCCCGGCCTGAAGGTAACACTGTCGAAGCGGGAACTGAAGCCCGGCGAGACCGCGAAGCTGAAGATAACCGGTATTGCCAAGGAACTGAAACGGGCACGTACCAAACCGCGTGTGCTGATGATTACCAACGACCCCGACAAACCCAAGGTGGTGATTACGGTGAATGTATTAAAATAGGAAGATAGAGGAAGTCAGAAGGAGTTAGAAGAAGTTGAGGACGTATGTACCGTAGGGCTTGATGTTTTAGAACTATTGTCTTCTTACTTCTTGAGCGAAGCGATAACTTCTTCATATTCTTCTTACTTCTAAAAAGAAAGAACAAATGGAACATCCCGAGAATAGCGCAGAATACGCAGGTCTGCAGGTAAACAGCGGTGTGGCGCAGCCGTCGATTATCAATCCATACCTGAAGCGGAAGAAACGTAAGGAACTGACGGTGGCAGAGATGGTGGAGGGCATCCGCAAGGGTGATGTCACCACTTTGAGCCAGGCCGTCACATTGGTGGAGAGCGTGAACCCCGACCACCAGCAGCGGGCACAGGAGGTCATCGAGAAATGTCTGCCCTACAGCGGAAACTCCGTCCGTGTGGGCATCAGTGGTGTGCCCGGTGCAGGCAAGTCAACCAGTATCGATGAGTTCGGCATGCATGTGCTGAAGGAGAAGGGCGGCAAACTGGCCGTGCTGGCCATCGACCCCAGCAGTGAGCGTTCGAAGGGCTCCATCCTGGGCGACAAGACACGCATGGAGAAACTGGCACTGCACCCCGACTCGTTCATCCGTCCCAGTCCGACGGCTGGCTCCCTGGGTGGCGTGGCACGTAAGACGCGTGAGACGATTATCCTCTGCGAGGCTGCCGGCTTCGACAAGATTTTCGTGGAGACGGTCGGAGTGGGGCAGAGCGAGACGGCCTGTCACTCGATGGTCGATTTCTTCCTGCTCATCCAGGTGGCTGGTACGGGCGACGAGCTGCAGGGCATCAAGCGAGGCATCATGGAAATCTCTGACGGCATCGTCATCAACAAGTGCGACGGCGACAATGTCGATCGTTGTCAGATGGCAGCCACCAACTTCCGTAATGCGCTGCATTTCTTCCCCATGCCCGAGAGTGGCTGGACGCCGAAGGTGCTCTGCTACAGCGGTTTCTATGGTACGGGCGTGAAGGAGGTATGGGACATGATATACCAGTATTTTGACTTCGTCAAGGCGAACGGCTATTTCGACTACCGCCGCAACGAACAGGCTAAGTACTGGATGTACGAGAGCATCAACGAACACTTGCGCAACCATTTCTACCACAATCCGCTCATTCAGCAACGGCTGGAAGAGGCCGAACGCATCGTGTTGGCAGGACAGAAGACCAGCTTTACTGCTGCCAACGACCTTCTGGACCTTTACTTCAAGGAAATGCGACATGCTACAGATTGAGATTGACAATGGCAGCGGATTCTGCTTTGGCGTGACGACCGCCATCAAAAAGGCGGAGGAGGAACTGGCTGCTGGCGGTACGCTCTACTGCCTGGGCGACATTGTGCACAACGGCATGGAGTGTGAACGGCTCCGCCAGCTCGGACTTGTCACCATCAATCACGACGAGATGGGCCGGCTGCACCATGTGAAGGTGCTGCTGCGTGCCCATGGTGAGCCGCCTGAGACCTACGAGCTGGCACGCCGTAACAACATCGAGATTATCGATGCCACTTGTCCTGTGGTGCTGCAACTGCAGAAAAGGATAAAGAAACAGTATGAAACCTCCCCAAGCCCCTCCAAAGGAGGGGAAACAGACACCTCCCCTTCAGGGAGGCCGGGAGAGGTGGTCATCTTCGGCAAGAAAGGCCATGCCGAGGTGTTGGGACTGGTTGGGCAGACCCAGGGGGAGGCCATTGTCATTGAGAGTCTGGACGATGCCAAGAAGCTCGACTTCTCCCACGACATCTATCTCTACTCGCAGACCACCAAGTCACTCGACGAGTTCCACCGCATCATTGCCTATATCCAGCAGCACATCGCCCCCACGGCAACCTTCCGGAGCTTCGACACCATCTGCCGTTCAGTAGCCAACCGTATGCCGAACATCTCGTCGTTTGCTGCCAAGCACGACCTCATCCTCTTTGTCTGCGGCCGCAAGAGCTCCAATGGCAAAGTGCTCTACAACGAGTGCAAGCGGGTAAACGACAATACGCACCTCATCGAGGGCCCCGAAGAGATTGACCATTCGTGGCTCGAGGGCATCAAGACCATAGGAATCTGTGGCGCTACCTCCACGCCTAAGTGGCTCATGGAGAAGTGCCGCGATGCGATATTAAGCGGGTGCTAAGGCTCTTCGTTCAGTTGCTCAAGAACCTGCTGACACAGCGGATGCTTGGCGTATGCCTTGTCGGGTGACAGCAGTTGAAGCATCTCTTCACGAGGGGTATAGAAGAACAGCTCACCGATGTAGTAGGCGGGAATCAGGTTGTCAGGATTCTCCACTACAGCCTCTTTCATGGCCTTGCGCCACAATTCGCGCAAGGTGTTGAGGCGTTCCTCGTTCTGTGCGATGAAGGCGAGCATCATGTTCATCTCCAGGTTGCTGATGCGCAGGTCGTAGCCGTGTAGCTTCTCGTTGAGGGCAGACCCTGTGAGTATGCCACGATTGAAGTTGATGCTGATGGGCGTGCCGTCGCTGATGATGACGAACGACAGGTCGCGGCTGCCCACCTTATAGAACTGCAGGCTGTCGGTGCTGACGTTGAAGCGGAACCGTCCTTCATACACCAGCGTACTGTCTATGTTCGCGCCTGTCGCCAAGTCCGTCAGGAACAGCATCCCCATCTCTGCCGGAGCCATTCCCTCCACCTGCAGCTGTACCCGCTGTGCCTTTACTGGCAACAGCAGAACAGCAAATAAAACTGTCAATATTACTTTCATCATCATTCTGCCCGCAAAGATAGTGCAAACCGAGCGAAAAACCAAAGGAAAACTTGTTTTTCTTTGTTTTTCCGAGGTGCAGCCTATCTTCGGCCGCCAGGTCAGAGTAGTGCAAACCGAGCGAAATGCAAAATAAATTGCGATTTATTTTGTTCTGCTCTCGTTTTTTCGTAACTTTGACTACGTCGAAGTTACTTTGCACTTAGAAAAGCTCAAATTAATTTGGCTTTTCCTTCGTTTTTTCGTAACTTTGGAAAGATTTGCAGGATTTCTTTGTATAAAGGCAGTTCGGGAGATTGAGAATTTTGAGGGTTACGGATAAGAGACCGTTCTAATCTCCTTGTTCTGCTATGAATTGCATTCAATGAACACCCGATGACGAACCACCAGCCGTTTTTGTGACTCATCATCGGGTGCAAAGGTAAGCATTTCTTCAGAATTCTCCAAATGCATTGTCATTTATTCGGTTGCTTTTTTCATTAGTCGTTTAGTAGCTCTAAGTTCCTTCTGTAGCAGTTCCATACGTTCTTTTAGTTGCTCTTGGGTAGGTAATACATCTTTAATGCGGATATTATTATATGTTGCTACTCCCATCGGAGTCGTAATCCCTCGGAAAGACCATTGCACATCGGTCTTATCCATATCGGAACAGATCAGAAGCCCAATGGTAGGGTTGTCATCAGGTGCTTTAACCAATTCGTCGACAGCACTAACGTAGTAGTTGAGCTTACCCGTAAACTCTGGCTCGAATGGCTTAACTTTGATTTCGCACGCTATATAGCAACGAAGGCGGACATGATAGAACAGCAAGTCTATCTTCCGTGAGCGACCTCCTACGATGATTTCTTTCTGTCTGCCCATGAAAGCGAAGCCAGTTCCCATTTCCAATAAGAGATTCGTCACATCGCTGGTAAGGGCATCTTCCAGTTCTCGTTCCTCAAACTGCTCATGGTCAACAGTAGCAAAGCCAAAATCATAATTCTCTTTTAGAATCTCCTGCACCAAATGGCTTTGCGGCTCTGGCAGATACGTTGAGAAGTTGTTCACGATTTTGCCCTGATGATCAAAGAGGTGAGCCTTATAGCAATTGACCAATGCCGTCCTGCTTAATCCTTTCTCTATCACATGTTGCATATAAAACAACGCTTCTTCAAGGCTTTCACTCCGTGTGATAATCTCAATGTGCTGACCCCATGGAACAAGGGCAAAGGGGATTGGGAAGTCATTGTTGGTGTCATTCCAATTTTCTGAAACAGGCTGTTTCATTAATTCTCCAACGGGTCGTTGGAGTTTTAAGCGTTCTTGATTTATGGATGATTGTAATTCTCCAATGAGCCGTTGGAGTTTTTCTGATGAAGCATGATTAGTATAGAAAAGATACCACTTTTTCATATACCACAGATTTGATGTTGAAAAACCATCCTCATTTGGAAACTCCCTCTTCAAATCCAAACTTACCTGCTCCACAACACCAGCACCCCAACGCTCCTCAGCTTTCTTCTGCACAAGGTCACGTCCCATCTGCCAGTTGAACAACAGTTTCTCGCCATTCACTTTTACGGCAGCTTTTACCTGTGCCGAACGATAGCGATACTTCACCTCCGCTATCCATTCTGCATATTCAGCATCCAGTAACACATCGTGAGACCTCACCATACGTGGCTCATTGATTTCTATTTCCTTATTATTTTTGCTCATATATCTCATTCCGTTTGCAAAGTTACACATTAATTCTCAAATTTCTTCAATGTCCAAATCATAAATTTTACTACTATGCTTTATTCTGACATTATATTCTATCAACAAGAATGTTCTCATTCACCTTGTCGCTATTGAGAGTATTCCAGAAGTCTGTGACGATCTTACGTGGTTCATCTACGCCAATTATTTGGTAACGCTTTTGAATGTCCTTCTCCTGCATATTTTCGTCCACACCAAGCAGAATCATTCCGCCTATAGTATTGGCAAAAGCCGAATACGTCTGCCAAATCGACTTCGGCATCTCTGATTTTGCCTTCTTGCATTCCAACGTCACCCGCTCACCTTTCAGCAATATCTCTTTTATTGTTTTCTCGTCCATCTTCATATTTCGTTTGCTAAGTTACAAATTATTTTGGAATTCTACACTTCATATATTTGAAACCAAGTACTTGTCTCTAGGAATTGCTGTAGATCACCAGTCCCAGTGATTTACCCGTGATTTACAGACACGGTTTGGATTTTTATGCATGACAGGGTACCTATCCCTAGTGTCATTAGGTTTCCAAGTTGTTTATTATCTCTTGTTCAGAGAGGGCCATGTTAGAATAATAATTCTCAAACGATTCTGCTTTGAAAGCAACATCCATACCATAGATGGACATAATGCCACCCTGTCCTTTTAGAGTTTTGGATGGAAGTTTTGATGAAGTCCAATCTACAGGAACAACATACCCACCCTTCTTCCTATTCAAAACATGCATATACGAAATCACCTGATACAGGTCTTTCGTTTGTACTTTGCTCCAATCGTCGTACCATTTGTATTTTGCGTCAAGCACCATTTCTGGACTCAAGAAATCGGGATAGCACCAGCCTGAGCCGTCCGTAAACAGACTCTTACGTCCTTTTGCCTCTTTGTTTCTGGGATGTTCAAAGCCTATGTCTGCGAGGAATGTGTTTAGATATTCTTCCCATAGCCAAGCGCCATCAAACAGAACTCCGTAGATTTCATCATCGTCTCGCCCATATTTCATTTCTTCCTGACGAAGTATCTGCAAGCAAAGCTGTTGCAACGGCCGATACTCACCATAATAAGGGTGGCTAATGGGACGAAGATTCTGATTTATCACTTTCTGCCGTTCATTTCGATTATAAGATGCAGTTGCCTGGCAAATAGCTTTTACGCAATCTGACATATTATCGTCATTGTGGAGGATGTTCCCTGAATACTGATGATGGGAAATGTATTCGATAGTATGCCGGATCAACTGTGTCAGATGATTGTCCTGAGCATATTCACGAGTGGTATAGGCAATCTTGCCTGCAAAGGGAATGTCCTGCCTGATATGACGAGATATATCTATCCTTCCTTTTACATTGGCATCATTATACCTTCGCGTCTGATACTCCCTATACATCCCTTGTTGCATCGCCCGTTTCAAGAACGTCGGGAACAGGTAAATAAGGAAGTCAAAAATACTCTCTTCGTCAGAGTTGAATTGCAAATCAAACAGATTGATGGCAAATACCTTTCTGAGCATGTAGTGCAGGAAGTAGTCATTGCTATCCTGAGCAAAGCGAGAACTGATGCTAACCTTTGTATCGCCACAGCCGATAAAGCCCATGATGTTGCCAGTAACAATCTTTTCATCCTTCACCTCAAAGATATGAGCATCGCCAATCTTATCCCCATAGACATCCAAGTCTTGTGGGAATATCAACAAATTGGGATGCTCCTTCCGGCATAGGTCAGCAATGGTTGGCTCTGTCAACTTCTTGAGTGTGTCAAGATGGCAAAGTTCCTTCTCTGTCAAACGCCATTCAGAGTTGTCCTTTGTCTGTATGGGCAGGCTACTCATTTAGACTCTTCTTGTTATATGCGTCGTGTAACTTCTCTAACAATTCTTTCGCCCTACGATTGCCACGTAGATACTCAAAGAGCAAGCCTTTCAGATGGTTCTCCCATAGGCAATCGAAAGGATTGGTTTTATCTTGATAGTCAAGATACTTTCTGAAGTAAGCAGCACCTATTTGATAAGCCTCATCCAATCCCTCTGTCTCTACGATAGCTTTATTCAAATTGAACATTCTCGCCTTGATTTCATCTTTGACGAGCGCAAACTCAGGATCTTGCTCTATCATGTTCGTATAACTCTCCTCCGCAGTTACTTCCTGCCAAGCAAAACGGCGACGCATAGCAAAGTCCATACTCTCCACAGAGCGGTCAATGTCGTTCATAGTTCCGATGATATAGACATTCTCTGGGACATAGAAGCCATTTTTAAACACATCGCCCTCTGGAACCATGTTCTGATACTGCGTGTTTACCTTGCCTTTCTTACCTCTGTAACCTGGATCGATAGAGAAGAATAGTTCGCCGAATATCTTTGAGATTTCACCACGATTGATTTCGTCGATAATGAAAATGTATACTTTATCACCTATGGCTGGATATTCTATCTTTCCGTAAATATTCTGTTTTATGTATTCACCTATAGATGGAGGATATGTGCTTTGATGCTCTTTATTATATTCTCCGGTTTTCAAATATTTTAGGATAGTATCATCATCTACTAAATAACTATTCCCAGAATCTGGTTGGGCATATATTTTACCATTCTCAATTTTGATATGGAAGTATTTCTTTTGTTTATGTGTCAGTATTTTCTCACCATTATAATACTTCTTTAAATAATTGAGTGCTTCTTCCTCATAACCTTCATTAAATCTAGATGGCCTTATTACATCAAAAGATTTTTTGCAGAACTCCTTAAACACTCCATCTTTACGTTCAAAGCCAACATTTCCATTCTCATCGTTCTTCGGCCTCAGTCCCTCTACAAAGTCCGTATAGTCATACGATGGATGGAACTGCACGAAACCAACCTCGGCTCCCATTGCTTTTGCTATCTCTTTCGCCATGTAGGTCTTTCCCGTTCCAGGTGCTCCCGTCAAAATTAGATTTTTATTTGTCTTCAATATAGAAATGTATTTATCTAACATCGTTGTATCCCTTTCATTATTTGCCATATTATTATTCGTACTTTTGTCAGAATTCTTTAAACTAATATAAACATCCCAAAGTGTTCTTTTCTGGATTATATCTCCAAGTTGCCTTTTCAGAAACTCCATGATGTTAGTACTATTATCTACCCAGTCCTCTTTTGTTGTCAGGGGTTCTTCTGGATTTGAGAAGGGGCTTAGTAACTCCAAAAACTCTTTTGTGTTTTCTTCATTTGGAATTCGAATAAGAATATCAGGGCAAAAAGTAATGAGCATTCTATTGATAGCAGCTTTTGTGTTTCTGCCACCGCCTTGAATTATAACATTTCTCATAGTGTCCCTTACAGTCTTTATCATTTCAATCCTATTTTTTGAATCAGGACTAACAATATCCTTTAGAATTGGAAGAAAAGTCTTATCCCAGTTAGAGACAAAAGAATGCCTTTCATTAGTTTCTCTGTCACCGTTTTTTAGTTTAATTCTGTCTTGCATTTCACCCCGATCTATGCCAGCAACAGGATTAGTACGGGTAAAAAGGTGATTCCATTCTGTTTCTGGGATATTGTCACCAGTAGTATTTGATTTTACATAGTTAATCCACTTTGAGGTGAACTTCTGGAACTCACTAACATCAACATCTGGTAATTGTTGGCAAATGTCCAATAATCTCTTATTCATACTTTATCGATTTACAGATTCCAAACAAAACTTTTTAGATAACCAAATTACAATTCTATCATTTGTGCAACATGGTCACTAACCTCTTTGTCCCACTCGCAGAGTGCATACGACTTGATAGCTATATTAGAAAAGGTATAGTCAAGGAAGAAAGGCGAATTCTCATTAAACCTGTGGTAATAGGTAGCCCTGCTTTCCTCACCTAACAGCTCTCCTGTTTTTTGGTGATAAGCACTAACATAGCCCATACCTTCCAGAAAGCTGAATATAGCCTCAATGCTATATTGCTTTGTCTCGCCAGCCTGTCCTTTATAACAGTTCATGTCGCCAGAGATAACAGTAGGAAACTTCTTCAAGTATGGAGCATATTCTTGCAATGCTTCCATTGCAATCTGTGGATAATCTTTCGGAGCATTATCATCAGTTCTTGTAGGCCATGCAGCCATGATTAACTTATTCTCAATGATGATAGGAAGGAAATACTGATGACAGGGGTTATACCATTGTGGGATTTCAGCTTTCATTCCCGATTTCCAAATAACGCCAAGCCCTTTGAAGTCATAATTACCCATCCATTCCATTCTATACCCTTCTGGAACCTTTACTTGAGAAGGACAAGCCACTTCTGGAAGAATAAAGACATCTGCATTGAACTGCATGATTTTGTCTATCTTTTCCTGCGTAGAACGATTTATATTATATGACAATATTTTCATAATCAACTATTTTTTTTCTGCATCAACTACATACTCGAATCAAGGGACGTTCCCCTATCTTGCCTCACATTAGTACGAAACTCTTCTTTTTTCATATATATTGATGCGTTTATTCCTTATTAGTAGAAATCTATTATTTATAGGCGTTTCGTGTGCAAATATAACAAATTTGTTGCAAGGGAACAAATGTTTTCTTACAAATCAGTTTAAATACAAATAAAAAGGACGA
>JAEEGK010015330.1_pt1 | contig 17005 bp, 18 predicted proteins | sample 8958771 | NCBI WGS metagenome assembly JAEEGK01 (sample SAMN16246547, study PRJNA631951) | gut metagenome | biome: gut microbiome; feature: rumen; material: SC-attached | host: Bos | place: Iran: Karaj | collected 2018-10 | reverse complement strand
CCGTCGCGCAAGGACTGGCAGTATCTTTTCATCGGATGCGGCAGCAGCTGGACATACACCGACTCTCCCAGCGGTTCCATCGATTGCAGTGGTCTTCAGTCGGCGTTGAACGGCGTCGATGGCACACTGATGTCTGATCGCTATATATGTGAGGAAGGCGCCCGCGTGGATTTCACCGAAACCACAGCGTCTTTCGGATTCACGAGCAATCCCTGGTACGTCCGCGCCGTCCTCGCATTCTAAGTAGTTCTGGCAAACCATAAACAAAAGCGGTCTTCGGGCCGCTTTTGTTGTGTTTATAGGATTGCTTTTCTCCGTTCATGGTAAGGACGTTGTCCAGATGCTTTGCCCAGTCGGCCATGGTCATGAATTCGTGGCGTGCTTTAAGTTTCGAAAAATAATGGTATTTTTGTTTGATTAATCGGAATTCAATGATCAAGAGTATTCTTGGCATTGGGGTATTTCCTGACACGATAGTCCTATTTGAAAAAGAGATGAACGCGTACTTATTGTCTTTGCTGAATGTAGTCTGCGAGATGGCTCCCTACCTGTTGCTGGGTTTCCTGATCGCAGGCATCCTGCATGTCTTTGTACCACAGGGCTTCTATCGGAAGTATCTGTCGAAGGACAACAAGTGGGCGGTCCTGTGGGCGGCGCTGCTGGGCGTTCCGCTCCCGCTGTGCTCCTGCGGCGTCATTCCCACTGCCATCGGCCTGAGGAATGAAAAGGCATCCAAAGGGGCCGTGGCGTCCTTTCTGATTGCGACGCCCCAGACCGGCATCGACTCCATCCTGGCGACGTTCTCGCTGATGGGGCTGGGATTCGCCGTCGTGCGGCCGGCCGCGGCGCTCATTACCGGCGTCTGCGGCGGTTGGCTGGTGAACAGACTGGTCCCCGAAGACAACGACACCATCACATCGGGCGCCTCCTGCGGCGTAGAGACCGGAAATAAACTCTGGCGCGTGCTGAAGTACGCCTATTTCAAGATGATCCAGGACATCGGGGGCCGATTGGTCATCGGCCTGCTGGTCGCTGCCCTTATCCAGGTAGCCATCCCCGACGAGTTCTTCCTGCACTTCGGCCAGCAGCCGCTGCTGCAGATGCTGGTCATCCTTGTCGTAGCCGTGCCGATGTACATCTGCTCCACCGGCAGCATTCCCGTGGCGGCCGCGCTGATCATGAAGGGGCTGTCCCCCGGCGCCGCGCTGGTGATGCTGATGGCCGGGCCGGCCGTGAACCTGGCCTCCATCCTGGTGGTCCGGAAGGCCATGGGGCGGCGTTTCACCTGGATCTACCTGCTGGTCATCGTAGGCTTCTCCATCCTTTTCGGCCTGCTGGTCAATGCTTTCGGCATCGACACTGGCGCGATGACATCGGCCGATGCCTGCTGCGCCGGGGAGGCAGCCCTGCCCAACACTTACAAACTGATTTGCGCATCTGTTTTAACCCTTTTGATCTTATTTGCACTCTCTATGAAACTGTTTGAACGCTTCACCCACAAGACCGCCGATCCGGATACGGCCGTCTATTCTGTAGAAGGAATGCACTGCAGCCACTGCGAAGCTGCGGTATGCCGTGCCGTAGAAGAGATTCCAGGCGTTGAATCGGCAAAAGCCAGCGCCTCACGCAACACGCTTACTATCAAGGGCCCTGCCGCAGAGGAAGCATTACGCGCCGCTGTGGAAAAAGCAGGCTACACCTTCAAAGGGAAAAAGATATGAAAAAGATTGCACTCTTGATTGCTGCGCTGGCCGTGATCACCAGCTGCGGATCCAACCCGGCAACTGACGGTGTCGAAGTAACGCTCCACAACCCCATCATTTCCGGTTTTAGCCCGGATCCCTCCGTGGTGGCGGTAGATGGTGATTACTATCTCGTCAACTCCACCTTCCACTATTTCCCGGGGGTGCCGGTGTACCATAGCCGGGACCTGCAGAACTGGGAGCAGATCGGCAATGTGCTGGACCGGGCCTCGCAGCTTCCGCTGGTGGAGTCCAGCGCTTCGCTCGGCATTTACGCGCCCACCATCCGCTACAACGACGGCACCTTCTACATGATCACCACCAACGTCGGGAACGGGGGCAACTTCATGGTGACGGCCACCAACCCGGCCGGACCGTGGAGCGAGCCCATCTGGCTGGAACAGCAGGGCATCGACCCCTCGCTCTACTTCGAGGACGGCAAGTGCTACATGGTGTCCAATCCGGACGCGACCATTACCCTGTGCGAGATCGACCCGGTCACCGGCGCCACGCTAAGCCCCGGGAAAGCGCTCTGGAAGGGCACAGGTGGCCGATTCCCGGAAGGCCCGCACATCTATAAGCACGACGGCTGGTACTACCTGCTCATCTCGGAAGGCGGCACGGAACTGGCGCACAAGCTCACCGTCGCCCGCAGCCGGAACATCTACGGCCCTTACGCGGCCAACCCCGCCAACCCCATCTTCACGCACTGCTCGCTGGCGGCCCAGGACAGCAACATCCAGGGCACGGGCCACGGGGATTTCTTCCAGGCAGCCGATGGCTCCTGGTGGGTCGTCTTCCTGGCCTACCGCCGCTATGGCGGAGACTTCCACCACCTGGGCCGAGAGACCTTCCTCGCGCCGGTGACCTGGGAAAAAGGCTGGCCGATGGTAAATGGCGGGCAGCCTGTCGCCGAGGAAATGGCCGTCCGGATGAGCGCCGAGCCGATGACGCCGCAGCCGGCCAAGGTGCGCTACGATTTCTCTGTCATCGGCCCGGAATGGATGCACATCCAGCATCCCGCGGAGGAGAACTACTCGGCCAAGGACGGCGTCCTTACGCTGACGGGCAACGGCGACGGCTTTGACTGGGGCGGCTGGCACCCTACGGCGCTACTGAGGCGTCAGAAGGCGGCCGATTGTCGTTTCGGCACCGAGGTCACCCTCCTGGAAGACGGCGAGGCGGGTCTGGCGGTTTATCAGACGCACAACGGCCACATGGAGTTCTTCGTCCGCCGCGAAGGCAAGCGCTGCCAGGCCGTCCTCCGCATCCGGTTGCACAGCATCCTGCACGAGCAGTCCGTCATGGCGCTTCCCTCCCCTTCGGCCCGGCTCGATGTCCTGGCCTTCGGCGACCACTACGAGTTCCTGGTGAACGGCCAGCCTTTCGGCACCTCCGACTCCAAACTGCTCAGCACCGAGATGGCCGGCGGCTTCACGGGCGTCACCGTCGGCCCCTACTGCCGCACCGGCAAAGCCTCGTTCAAGGGCTTTGACTACGAAGAGCAATAATCCCCTGTCTTAGGTTGGCGCGAACAATCTTGCGGCTCTCGTGTTAGACAGACACGAAATAGAAGTTGCCGGATCAGAGCCCTACGTTTACACCGGCAGTTATGCCTCCATGAAGATCTTGAAGGCCAAAGACCTCCAACGTTGGAGCAATATAAATACTGGTATTCCCGAATAGACGCAGGGCGATACCGGGGGTAAAACTAAGTCTCCACTGCCAATACGGCGGTGTTTGGTGGCTTTCTGCAAACCTGCCGGTGGTGTTCCCTGTGTATTTATATATGCACTCGCCGCCCAACGTCACCTCTCCAAAGAGCAGGAAGCGTCTTTTCTGCCCTAAAGGGGAATACCTACGATAGAACGCATATACCGGGATTTTCCTGACATCGGCCGGATAAGCATCCATATGCATTGTAGCATAACCGCTTCCCAGACCGAACACATTGTCGTTGATTCGTGCACCGGCCGTAAAATCGTACGAACCATGATACACGCCGGCAAAAGCCTTGATCGAGAACTCGGGTGACCATCTGGCCTTTTCCTCATTCTGGGCAAAAACCGCCACCGTGGTCAGGATAGCGACAATACAACAAAGTGTTCTTTTCATATGCATAAATGTTTGACACTACATATAATACAAATATCGTCAAATCTTGCATCAAAACCAATACGTTATCTCACGCACCAACCAGGAGGCAACGGCAGGCATTTTCCAGGCGCCATCAGATGCCCGGCAACGACCGGGCATCTTCGGAGGGCAATGTTAGTCGTTATCTTCCAGGGAGAAGATGGACTCGGCGGGTTTACCGAAGTAGCGCGCAATCTTCAGGACCAGAACGCCGGAGGGGATGTAGCCGCCGGCTTCTATGGAGTTGATGGTCTGTCGGCTCACGCCCACGGCGGTGGCCAGTTCCTGCTGGGTGATGTCTTTGATCGCCCGTTCTACTTTAACCGTGTTTTTCATTTCACTTCCCTCCTGATGGATTTCATCGTGAAATTGAACTTCAGGATATATACCAGGAAATACAGGTAGATGGCCGCGCAAGTAAACGCCAGGAAATCGAGGCCCATAATAAACAGGATGGCCAGGGCCAGGATAATGGCAGTAAACCACAGGCTCCAGACAAAGGACCGCATCCGGATCTGGCCGGTCATTTCATCTTCGTCCTTTTCCCGGGACAGAGCGATAAAGCAGAGAGATACCAGTAACCCCAACATCCCCAGCATGGTGATCAGCTCGGCTTCTCCGTTGTAGAACAGACCATCTCCAATAGCGATCCAGGGAATCTTCACTTCAGGGATGTTGACATTAAAGAAACGGCAGACACACACCGCAGCAAACGGCAGGAACATCCACATTCCTACTTTCTTATAGGAATAAGGCAGAAGGTAATTGTTTGTTTTCATAGGGCATTGACAGTTAAACTACCACTGCAAATATAAAAACAATTTTCCATTTTGTCAACTATACTTTACTTTTTGTACACAAAACTTAACAAACCCCCTCCACACAGACAACGAGAGCCCAAATTCATTATATTTGTAAAGTATGGAAACAGAAAGAATATTACTCCGCCCCTGGCGGGACAGCGACGCAGAATCCCTTTTCAAATGGGCCTCAGACCCGGACGTAGGGCCGAGGGCCGGCTGGCCGCCGCACAAGAGCGTCCAGGAGAGCCTGGAGATCATCCGGACCGTATTCAAGGATGCGACCAACACCTGGGCCATCGAGTGGAAGGAAACCGGAGAAGCCATCGGCGCCATGGGCTATGGTCCTTCCTGCGACTGCGCCCTCCCCGCACGCGAAGGAGAGCCGATCTGCGGCTACTGGGTAGCCAAACCCTATTGGAACAAAGGCATCTGCACGGAGGCACTGAGCCTGATGATCGACCACATCAAAGAAACAACGGACATTCAATCCCTGATATCCGGCCACTTTGTGGACAACCCCGCCAGCGGCCGCGTCATGGAGAAATGCGGCTTCGTCCCCACCGGAGAAACCATCATCGACGCCTCCCAATTCATGGGCAAAGACCACCCCATCCGCGTCCTCAGACTGGAATTATGATAAGACTTGAAACCCCTGCCGATTACCGCGCCGTGGAAGAGCTCACGCGCGAATCATTCTGGAATGTATACCGCCCCGGTGCACGGAGCACTTTGTTTTGAACCAGTACCGGAGCAATCCGGACTTCATCCCCGAACTGGACTTCGTGATGGAAGAAAACGGCCGACTCATCGGCCATGTCATGTTCTCCAAGGCCAGCCTGCAGCTGCCGGACGGCACCAGCAAGCCCTCCACGATGATCCAGAAGGTCGCCGAGGCCACCTTCCCGCCGAAGGAGAAGGACTTCGCCCCGGGCCAGCTGCCCCAGTTCTGCCAGAGCTGCGGCATGCCCCTCACCCGCAAGGAAAACTGCGGAACCAATGCCGATGGCACCGTCAACTACGACTACTGCCAATACTGCTAAAATGAAGGCCGATTACTCCAGGACTGCACCATGGACCAGATGATCGAGCACTGCGCCCAATTCCTGGACGAGGTGAACATCAAGCACTGGAAACGCTAACGCCTAATCGCGGGAGATATACTCCTTCAATACCGTCTCCTGCTTCTTCAGACGAGCTTTTCCCCAGAACACCTGTTTATAGCAGGTGTTATCTTTTGTTGTGAAGTAGACATTGTCAAACTCTTCGTCAGATGCCGGGATGAAGAACATCAACTTTTGTCCGGCAAAAGGTTCCCACACACCACGGGGAGCAGCCGGCACTTCATACCAGCCGATGACACTGTCATTATACCGTTTATTCTTATTGGAGTATATGATATAGTTCACCCAAAAACAAAAACGATCATAGGTTGTAGAATTGGGCAGTCGCACAACAAACCCTTCCGCACTTTCCGTAATGACCGGCGATTCAATATGATCATCATTATCTGCGCAGAGTTTCATGTAATCCTTAACAGCCGTCTGAATCTCGCGCTCTGACATCTTAGCCAGAATCATCCGCTCCCCATCAGGCTGGTCATCGTTCATTAACTGACTCATCGTTACGGAATCCCCCTGCTTACCCGAGAAACAGGAAGTAATAAAAGAAAAAAGGCCTGCCATTATTGCAATGATTAAATATTTATTGTTCATCTTGTCTTTTGAAGCCAATCCTGCTGCGTGGAGCATTCTTCTTTTCCTCGATCTTCATGGAAAGATCAGCGATAGCTTGATTAATCATTCCTATTTCTGTCCGGAGATCCTCTGATAAGTCATTCATACTTTCCAAATCACCTTCTCGCTGTTCGACGAGAAGGTTCACTTTAGCCTTGAGGGATTCTACCTCGGCGCTCAATTGAGATTGTCTGGACAAATAGTTCTTCATGGCGGCAAAAGCCCGCATTATGGCAATGTTTACTTGAACCGCCACCTCCGACGTAAGCACACTGCTAAGCATCGCGACACCCAGCTCAGTAAAGACAAATGACCGATAGCGGTTACCTCCGTGTGTGCTTGAGGTGACATTTTGGCACCTCAAGTTAATAGCTTCCTCATCACTTAATTCAAACATGAAATCTGACGGGAATCTGTTTAAATTGCGACGGACCTGACGCTTCAAGTTCTTTGTCTCTATCTGATACAACAACGCCAAGTCAGAATCCAGCATAACTGGAATACCGCGCACAACAAGTATCTTTTGTTGAATAGTTGTCTCACTAACGACAACCACACTATCTGAAACCTCTGCCATACAGTTTTTGGGTTAGACCTAACGAAGTTAATAATTATCTAACAATAAATCAACACCTTTCCACACATCGTACAGCAGAAGGGCCGGGGCCACCTGGTTTATGCCGCGTTGACACGAAATCTGCATTCTATGCGTTCTGGCTGTCAACGCGGAAAAAATTTGATTATCTTTGTGTTCGTTTGAAAAGCCTGAAACTAAAATGCCTAAGAGACTTAACACATTAAGTTCATGCTACGTATGCGGATGCATCACCCAGGCCTTTTTTGATGGAGAGGATGTGCATTAATCGTATGGACACATTAGTGTCCGGTAAAAATTCATAAAAGTTCTTTGAAAATATTGAGAGTTAGGTAATTACAAAGGTTTTTGGAGTCAACCGATTAGAAATTATCTTTGCCAGACTAACGTAGAATGGCACATGAGTAATGGAAAATTGGTCTACTCACAGCTTTTAGACTTCCTTGATCGCAACCATTTCAACTACCTAGTGAGGAAGTATGATGGCGACAAGTATGTCAAGAACTTCACCTGCTATAACCAGCTCGCCGTCCTCATGTATGGACAGCTTTCCAACCGTGAAAGTCTCCGCGATGTTGTGTTCACAGCGCAAGCTCTGGAAGATAAAGCATACCGCCTCGGCTTTGGAAAGAATGTGTCGAAAAGCACCCTTGCCGATGCCAATAACAAGCGAGATTACCACATCTTTGAGCAGTTTGCGTATCATACAGTAGCTGAAGCCAGGGAGTGTCGAGCAAGCGATATCTTCAAGCTTGGAGGCAACGTATATGCCTTTGACTCAACGACTATCGAGCTTTGCTTGGAGACATTCAAATGGGCCATCTACCGGAAGAATCAGCGAAAAGGCGGCATCAAAGTACATACCCTGTATGACCTTGAGACTTCCATCCCGACATTCTTCCACATTACGGAAGCCCGTGTGAATGACATGAACGCCATGGACGTCATTCCGTATGAAGAGGACTCGTTCTACATCTTCGACCGAGGCTACAATGACTTCGAAAGGCTGTTCAGGATAAACGCTATCGGAGCCTATTTCATTGTTCGAGGAAAGAAGAATAATGACTTCAAACCCATGAAGTGGACGAGGCGTTTTCCTCCAGGTTCAGGCATCCTATCCGATGCAATCGGGTACATGAACGGCGAACTCACCAGAGGGAAGTATCCAGAGAAGGTCCGACGTATAGTCTACTGGGACGATGAGCAGAAGAGGAAGTTCATATTCTTCACTAACGCATTGGATATCAGCCCAATGATGGTCGCTGAACTATATCACAATCGTTGGCAGATTGAGCTCTTCTTCAAGTGGTTGAAGCAGCATTTGAAGATAAAAAAGTTCTGGGGTGAGTCCGAGAACGCCGTGAAGATCCAGATATACACCGCAATAACCGCCTACTGTATGATGGCAATTGTGCAGAAGAAAATGGGTATCGACAGGCCTATCTACGAGATGCTACAACTCGCAAGTGCCTCATTAGCAGAGTTTAAGCCTCTTGACAAACTCTTCAGGAAACCTAACTACAATATTGTCAATGAACTGGATGGTTCTACCGAACCAACTTTGTTTTAAATGTTAAACTTTATATAAACCGTCCGGAACTTTTACCGGACACACATGGCCTGTTCTATGAAATGGGTATGAAACTTCTTAAACCAGGGGCGCTTCTCTCTTTCATTACTTCAAACAAATGGATGAGGGCTGGCTACGGAGAGTCTTTACGAAAGTATTTTTCCGAAAGGCAGGATGTCGTTTCATTAATTGATTTTGCTGGTTATAAAGTGTTCGATTCTGCGACAGTTGATGTGAACATTCTTACCGCTATTACTCGATCTCCTTCAGGAAGAACTATTGCGTGCTCCATAAACAAGGATGATTTTGACATAACAAAATTGAGCGATTTCGTTCAGACACATGCGGTCATTTCCTGCTTCTCGTCTTCAAATTCTTGGTCCATTCTGTCCGATATTGAGAATTCTATCAAGACAAAGATAGAAGCCATTGGTGTTCCACTAAGGGATTGGAATATCCAGATTAATTATGGGATAAAGACAGGATTTAACGACGCCTTTATTATTGATTCTACCAGAAGGGACGAGATTCTTGATTCTTGCCAGAGTGACGAAGAACGCAAGCGGACGGCAGAAATCATTCGACCGATTCTCCGCGGACGAGACATAAAGAGGTATGGTTATACATGGTCTGGTCTTTGGCTCATTAACTGTCACAATGGAAATAAAGAAAGTGTTGATAGAATACACATCGAGGATTACCCTTCTTTAAAAAAGCATCTTGATAATTATTGGCATAGTATAGATAAGCGTGCAGATAAAGGAGATACACCATACAATCTCAGGAGCTGCGCTTATTTGGACTTATTATCTCGGCCAAAAATTGTATGGGGAGAGATATCGGACAAAACGAAGTTCTGCCTTGACCGCGAAGGGCAATTCGTGCCAGAAGCAACAACATTTATGCTATCGGGAGACAATCTAATTTTATTGCTTGCCTTCCTGAATTGCTCCGTCTCAGAATTTATGTTTTCATATATTGGGACTACTACCGGTGTTGGTACAGTCCGTTGGAAGAAATTCAAAATAGAGCAACTCTTTGTCCCTCGTACTATTGATGAGATTACATCAAAAGCAATCGAAACTCAATGTGAACGAGTAATCAATATGACATCTCAACATGGGGCGTCTCCAGAAGAAGAGAGAATTCTGAATAATCTAATCTACCGATTGTATGGTTTAACTGACTCAGAGATAAACTATATCGAGGATAGGGTCAGATAAGATTCTCAATATATTCGACTTCTTCCTGTGAAAGACCTATTTGTTTGTATAACTGTTGATTAATCGATACCGAGTCTTTATTAGTTAACTTACCTTCCTCCTCAAACGCTAAGTTAGTAGGGACGGGAATTAACTCAACAAATTGTTTGAGCCATCGCCACCCGGTCTCGTCTAGTTTACTTGAAATGATGTCAAGATAAAAGAGGGCAATCTTACTATTAAGGAACCCCAACAATAATTTTAAATCTTTTTCGTGTTTTTCCGCATCGTTGAATGATAGAATATAGCAGGTATTCAACACCATTGCTCCATCATCGCTATATGCGAATGAATTACCGGTCCTTGATAGCTCAGCCCATATGATTTTTGGCTTTGAAAATTCGTCCCAATAGCTAATGCTATCTTGGGTTTCAAACCATTTATTGCCGGTCCGTTTACGCGCCTTTACGCGTTCTCCATTGATAATATACTCTTTGCCTGTTTGCTCAAGTCTTTCGATTCCAATCTGTAGCAAGTATTTTTTTAGAGCAGGATAATCATCTATATCATATTGCTTCGCAGGGAAAGTAGCGATGATATACTGATTTGCGAACTCATACCCATAACGTTTAATATCTCGGCCGCGGAGAATCGGTCGTATAATATCAGCCGTACGTTGCTTCTCGTCTTCATCTGAGCAACTATCTAATATCTCAGTACGCTTTTCAGATGTAATAATGAATGCATCATTACACCCTGTCAAGACACCTCTGAATATGTCGATATTCAAATCTTTAAGAGGTATGCCAACCGCTTCAATCTTGTTTTTAATACTTAGCTCAATTGCGCTGAGAATTGACCATGCGTTAGAGTCAAACATAACCATTTGGCTGTGCGTCTGCACATAATCGCTCTTAAATATTCAGATACGTATGGATATACTTCCCAAGTGTATTTCGGTCAACCTTGCAGATCTTTGCTATCTTTCGTTGTGATACTCCTGACTTGAGCAACTCTGTTATCAGTGCGCGTTTAGGATATAGTTTGTACTTACATTCTTTAGTCTTACGACCAAGAGGTCGACCTAGTATTACGCCTTCGGCCTTTTTTCTAGCAAGTGCCTCTTTAGTTCTTTGGCTAATAAGATTTCGTTCAATCTCAGCAGAAAGGCCAAAAGCGAAGGCTAGCACTTTGCTCTGTATATCTTCTCCTAGCCTATAATTGTCTTTTATTGTCCACACTCGACACTCTTTTGTCATGCAGATGTTGAGGATTTCCATAATCATAAATAGATTACGTCCTAAACGGGAGAGCTCTGCGCAAATTATCAAATCGTCTTTCTTCACCATCTTTAAGAGTCTTCCTAGTTCTCGCTTGCTGTAGTTCTTAGTGCCACTGATAGTCTCTTCTATCCATCCATCAATTTTAATGGATTCTCTGGAGCAGAAGTTGTTAATCTCAAATCTTTGATTTTCAACAGTCTGTTTGTCGCTGCTGACTCTGATGTAACCGTAAATCATTCTTGTATATTTGTTAGAGTTTCTACGTATACATAAAGTTGTTTATCTTTGTATTTGCCTTGTTGACACTGATTAATAACCTATAGGATTACGATATGAAAAGGATTGTTGCTTGTACTATTCTATTTCTGTTGACTTTCAATGCCTTGTTTAGCCAAACTGCTCATGTAAAAGGTCGTAATCTTGTGGAAGGTATTCAAATGCCTGCATCTTTCCCTGGCTATGAGGGAGTTATTGTTGTGTCTGTTAAGGTTGATCAGTACGGTAAAGTAGTTGAGGCTGTTCCTGGAGCAGAAGGAACTACTCTAACGAATAAAGCGCTATGGAATTCAGCCAGGAAAGCAGCGTTGGAAGCGACATTCAACAAGGACACAAAAGCGCCCGCAGTCCAATCAGGGACAATCACATTCAACTTTGGCCGCACACAGACATGTGGCGAGGTAACCTCTGTTCGAGAGATTGTGGAGAATGGTACGAAAAGAGAGCGCTATACGATTCGAGCGGTTTTCGAGAAGACATACAATGCTAAAGAACTGTTGTTCTCTGTTGAGGAGGATGACTATATCATCCCGGTTAAATTACAGAAGAAGGATCTGGGTGCAGTCAAGCGCTTCGCCGCACTGAATCTACAAAAAGGTGATACGCTCGTTGTTGACGGTTATCTGTATGATATAGATGTCGATTATGAATCATTTGTCGGGCTCTCAGATGCCGCGATTCTTGAGGTGAATAAGTCTTCCTATCATGCTCCCGAGTTTTTGCCGGAGAAAGAAAGTAATCCCTATGAAGATTCGTATCCTTTCCAATTAGTGGAAGATAAGCCCTCGTTTAAAGGTGGCGATGCTAACAAGTTTTCAAAATGGGTAAATAGCAGACTCGTTTACCCGTCATCGGCTAAGGAACTCGGTATTCAAGGTCGGGTCACGGTTCAGTTTGTTGTACGCGCAGATGGTCGTGTAACAGATGTTAGCGTTCTTAGAGGTGTTGACCCGGTATTAGATGCTGAAGCTGTTCGGGTGGTGTCGATGTCTCCCAAATGGAAGCCGGGAAAGTCAAAAGGGCGAGCTGTTGACGTTACTTTTACATTCCCTGTTATCTTCCAACTTCACTAGCTTTAAGATAGTCATCTTGACATATTTTTATGGGCCGCTTCGTTGTGGCCCTTATTATTTGTGTGCCAGTTTTGTGGTTCAATGAGATTCCTCCACTCGCTTCGCTCGGTCGAAATGACATTGGAATCTTTATGTCAGCGATGGACGTTTGCTCGCCACGGGACGGGTGTGGGGTTGGCGGGACGTAGAAGGCGTAGGGAGAAGCGAGTAGCCGGGGCGCCCGGTTCGCGCGCAAGCGCGAATGGCGACGACTGGGGTGAGGGTGAATCGGTAGGGACTTGCGTCTAGCTGCGAAGGGCGAGGTGTCCGCGGAAGGGGTGGGGGACATTGTCGGCGCCAAGGGCGGCACGGCGTCAGGAGCGCCTACGACTTCGTGTCCCGACGGCCCCACACCCGGCCCGTGCGGAGGAGATTGCCGATCAGGTCGGCAATGACGATTATTTTGGATTGCCGGTCGGGGCCGGCAATGACGGGTTAAACAAGATTAACTGGTCGCAATTTGCGACCGGTTGAACATTGCTTTCACTTGGCGGGAGAATCCAAAGCAAAATGCAGCGGGAGGCACGTATGCAGTGAGCGTTTGGTTAAAGCACGAAATGTGGATTCCAGGGCCAAAAGTGTGCTTTAGAGGGTGAAATTGGGGGCGCTAAAGAACGAAATCGCTGTTTAAAGGCCAAAAGTGTGCTTTAGGCCGGCAATGACGGGAAGATGACCTGCCGGATGAAGGGGGTCTGGTACTGGTAGGCGAGTTTGGTGAGATTCCAGCCGGGGGTGGTGAGGAGGAGAGCGGCTTTCTTTCCACGGGTGATGGAACCGTACTCGCTGGAGACGCCCATGGCATAGGCGCTGTTGAGGGTGACGGCATTGAAAGCCTCCACCGGCGTCAGGCGCATCTTGATGCAGCCCTGTGCCATGACAAAGCGCATGTCTCCACAGGGGGAGGAGCCGGGGTTGTAGTCACTGGCGAGGGCTATGCCCAGACCGGCCTGGATAAAGTCTTTGGCCCGGCCGTAGGGAAGGCCCAGGAAGAAGGACGAGCCGGGCAGCATGGTGGGCATGGTCCAGGTCCCCTTCAAGGCTTCGATTTCTGCATCCGTCGTGCGCTCCAGGTGATCCACGGACAGGGCCTGGTGCTTGACGCCCACCTGCACGCCGCCGCTCACCGCCAGTTCGTTGGCGTGGATCTTCGGGGTCAGGAGGTGCTGCGCGGCCGTGAGGATGCGGTCGGTGTCCTCCACCGTGAAGAAACCCTCGTCGCAGAAGACGTCCACGAAGTCGGCGTATTCCGCCGCCCGGGGAATGAGGCCGATGACCTCCCGCACATACGCTTCGTGCGAGTAACCCCGGCCGATGGCATGCGCGCCCAGGAAGGTGGATTTGACGGCTGCAGGAATGCTCTTTTTGATGCGGTCGATGACCCGCAGCATCTTCAGCTCGCCCTCCGGGCAGAGGCCGTAGCCGCTCTTGATTTCCATCGCCACGGTGCCCTTGTCCATCATTTCCCGCACCCGGACCATGGATTGTTCGTAGAGGGAGTCCTCGGAGGTGGCGTTGAGCAGGTCGGCCGAGTTGAGGATGCCGCCGCCGCGGGCTGCGATCTCTTCGTAGGAGAGCCCGTTGATCTTGTCCAGGAACTCTCCGTCCCGGCTCCCGGCATACACCACGTGCGTATGGCTGTCGCAGAAGCCGGGGATAAGCATGCCGCCCTGGGCGTCGATAGATGCCCGATCGGGGTCGTGAGTGACGCTGTCCATCTCTCCGAAGTCCACGATGCGGCCGTCTTCGATCGCGAGCCAGGCGTTCTGGAGCGTGCCGGTACGGCCCTGCTCCGCGCCTTCCACGCGGAGGACACCCTCCGGCTGGATGCCCGCCAGCAGGCCGATATTATAGATAAGTTTCATTCCGGATAAACTCGACAGACTTCATGATGAAAGGATGCATGTAGGTGTCGGTGTCGATGAACGGCACCTGCTTGCGGTAGTCCGTGAAGATGCGTTCCAGGATGGGGGAACTCTTGAGGGGACGGCGGAATTCCAGCGCCTGGGCGGCGTTGAACAGTTCGATGGCCAGCACCGTCTCCACGTTGTCCACGATGCGCACCAGCTTAGTGGCGCTGTTGGAACCCATGGAAACGTGGTCCTCCTGTCCCTGGGAAGAAGGGATGGAGTCGCAGGACGCAGGCCAGCACAGGCCCTTGTTCTGGGACACGATGCTCGCTGCCGTGTACTGCGGAATCATGAAGCCGCTGTTGAGGCCGGGAGAGGCCACCAGGTACTTCGGCAGGCCGCGCAGGCCGTCGATGAGCTGGAACGTGCGGCGTTCGGAGATGCTGGCCAGCTCGCTCATCGCGATGGCCAGGGAGTCCATGGGAATGGCGATGGGTTCGCCGTGAAAATTACCGGCCGATATGACCATGTCCTCGTCCGGGAAGATATTGGGATTGTCCGTGACGGAATTGATCTCGTTCTCGATGACGGACTTTACATAGGCGATGTTGTCCTTGACGGCGCCGTGCACCTGCGGGATGCAGCGGAAGCTGTACGGATCCTGCACATGCACCTTGGGCCGCTTGATGAGTTCGCTGCCTTCCAGAATCTCCATGAAGGCCTTGCCGGTGAGGATCTGGCCGGTGTGGGGACGCAGCAGGTGGGTCAGCGGCAGGAACGGCTCGATGCGGCCGTCATAGGCGTCCAGGGACATGGCGCCGATACGGTCGGCCCAGGCGCTCAGGCGCATGCTCTTGAGGATGCACCAGATGGCGTGGGCGCTCATGAACTGCGTGCCGTTCAGCAGGGCCAGGCCCTCCTTGGACTGCAGCTTGATGGGCTCCCAGCCCAGTTCCTTCCAAACTTCGGCCGAAGGACGCACCTTCCCCTTGTACAGCACTTCTCCCAGGCCGATGAGCGGCAGGCACAGATGGGCCAGGGGAGCCAGGTCTCCGGAGGCACCCAGGGAACCCTGCTGATACACCACCGGCAGCACGTCCCCGTTGAACATGTCCACGAGGCGCTGGACGGTGGCCAGCTGGGCGCCGGAATGGCCGTAGGAGAGGTTCTGGATCTTCAGGAGCAGCATCAGTCTCACAATCTCCGGGCGGACGGTATCGCCGGTGCCGCAGGCGTGGGACACCACCAGGTTGTGCTGCAGCTGGCTCAGGTCCTCCGTGGGAATGGTCACATTGTACAGGGATCCGAAACCGGTGGTGATCCCGTAAACCGGACGGCCGATGTCTTCCATCTTCCTGTCCAGGTACTCGCGGCATTTCACCACGGCCTCCGTCGCTTCCTTCGACAGGACCAGTTTCTCTTTCTTGTCAAGTATTTCTTTTACCCTCTCCAGTGAGAGGTGAGCGTGTGATATCTTGTGCATGGGTTATTGTAAAGCGTTTTTAATCAGGGTTTCATCGGCCTCGTTCGGGAGGGTGACTTTGAGCTGGGGGGTGCGGGCCATTTCGCGCTCGATGGCGAAGCGGGCTGCTTCGTTCCGGGCCCAGCTGCGGCGGGCGATGCCATTGTTCACGTCCCAGAAGAGCATCTCCCGGATATGGCGGTCACTGTCGGCCGATCCGTCGATAACCATCCCGAAGCCGCCGTTGATGACTTCTCCCCAGCCTACGCCGCCGCCGTTGTGGATGGACACCCAGGTGGCCCCGCGGAAACCGTCTCCGATGACGTTCTGGACGGCCATGTCGGCGGTAAAGCGGCTGCCGTCATAGATGTTGGAGGTTTCTCGGAAGGGAGAGTCCGTTCCGGACACGTCGTGATGGTCGCGGCCCAGCACGATGGGGGCCGATATTTCGCCTTTCCGGATGGCCTCGTTGAAGGCCAGGGCTATCTTGGTGCGGCCTTCACAGTCGGCGTAGAGGATGCGGGCCTGGGAGCCGACGACAAGGTTGTTACGGCCGGCCTCCTCTATCCAGTGGATGTTGTCCCGCATCTGGCCGGCAATTTCCCCGGGAGAGATGGCGGCCATTTCGGAGAGTACCTTTACGGCAATTTCGTCGGTCTTCTGAAGGTCTTCGGGCTTTTCGCTCATGCAAACCCAGCGGAACGGTCCGAATCCGTAGTCGAAGTACATGGGCCCCATGATATCCTGCACATAGGAGGGATAGCGGAAACTGCCGTCGGGCTTGAGGATGTCGGCACCGGCGCGGGAGCTTTCCAGGAGGAAGGCGTTGCCGTAGTCGAAGAAGTACATTCCCTTTGCCGCAAGTTTGTTGATGGCGGCCACGTGTCTTCTGAGGGAGGCCCGGACGGCTTCCTTGAACGCGGCGGGGTCGTCGGCCATCATCTTCTTGCTCTCTTCGAGGCTGTAGCCTACGGGGTAGTAGCCGCCGGCCCAGGGGTTGTGCAGGGAGGTCTGGTCACTGCCCAGGTCCACGTGGATGTCTTCCGCAGCCAGGCGTTCCCACAGGTCCACCACGTTGCCCACGTAAGCCAGGGAAACGGGCTTGCGGTCCGCCACGGCCTGCCGGATGCGCGGAACGAGTTCGTCCAGGCTGGTGTGCAGTTCATCCACCCAGCCCTGCTCGTAACGTTTTTGAGCCGCTTTGGGATTGATTTCCGCCGTGACGCTCACCACTCCGGCGGTGT
>JAEEGK010015328.1_pt1 | contig 17007 bp, 21 predicted proteins | sample 8958771 | NCBI WGS metagenome assembly JAEEGK01 (sample SAMN16246547, study PRJNA631951) | gut metagenome | biome: gut microbiome; feature: rumen; material: SC-attached | host: Bos | place: Iran: Karaj | collected 2018-10 | reverse complement strand
TTTAGTTGGAACATAAACGACGTATGTACCAACCCGCACAAATTGACAATCCAATGCGGCGACACAGCCAAAGTTACCATTAAAACAGCCAAAGTGAGAGGCAAATGGTATTATGGCTATGATGCAGACGATATGAGCCATCAACTTTGCCATAGTGGAAGCCCTTGTGGATACAAATCGACCTATCCGTGCTACGACACCGAGAGTGCCGCCATCCGTGCTGCACTCATAGATGTCAAAAAGCACTGCGCCCCCCAAGGCAATATATTGAAAGCAATCAACACCGCAATCTTCAACCACAGCCAATTAACACTATTCTAATATGGAACGACCCTACACAACCGCAAAAATAATACTCACGCCACAGCAGCAAGCGTGGTTTGTTGCACACTACAAGCATACAAAAAATGAGGTAATCTGTGCTAAACTTGGCATCACACTATCCACGATGCAGCGCATCAAGCGCGACCTTGGCTTGACTAAATCACGACAGTTTATGCAAAAGATGCAGACCAATGCAACGGCAGCGGCACAAATAGCCGTTGCCAACGAAACAGACGAACAAAAAGAACGTCGTCGCCAACAGGCACGAACCAACGGCGCAAAATCACGATTCGCGCCCGGCAAATATCCTCTCCGCGACAAATCTCCCGAAGAATTGTCGGACATCCACCGCCGCAAGTCCGAGACTTGGCGCAAGACACGGCGCGAAGACGAAATCAGACTGAATTGGGGCTACCAACAGCAGACAAAATTCCATTTCGCCCGCCTAAAAGACACTGACCTCAACCGCCAACTGTGCGGTCTGAGATACTACCTCAGAAAATTATGCTACGACATCCCGCAAAAGTCGGGTATGGTCGCCTACATCACCGCTTATACCAAACGTTCCGCCAAGTGCGAGGCTAAGGCTAAGCAATTTGGAATGATATTTCGCACCAATCCCGTTAACCCGTAATCCCGTTAACCCGGCGAAAAAAAATCGCTCGATTTGTCCCAAATATTTTGCGCATCCGCCGCGATTCATTTACTTTACGTCCGCAACGGTACAGATTGCCGCCAATCTTGGCGGCATCTTGTCCTGTCCGCCGACAAACCTTGTCGGCGACACATTAATTAAAGAAGTAAGACAATATGGAAAGCAACACCACCACCCAAAAACTCGGCAAATACATCTTCATCGACGGCATTTTGCAGCCGCAGACGATAGAGAAGGGCGTATTGGCATACTTTTATTGCTGCACGCCTCCCACATTGCGCACACAACTAATACGCCTCAGCATCACCGCACCCGAAAACCTCTCAAAAACCTACACAAAAGCCGAAACAGAGCGAATTTTCGCAGAACTCGGACCGGTTTATTACGATTCAGCCCTCGACGGTTGGAAAAAACGCCTTCTCGACAAACAAAAAGCACTCAAATACGCTCAGAAAAAGAGAAAAACGCACAAAAAAACAAGATTTTCAATATAATTTGTTGCATTTTTTTGATTTATTGATTGTTGTTACCCCTCATTTTGAGGGGTTTTTCGTCTTTATCGTCCCCGAATAATAAAAAATAATGAAAAATAACGAAAAATAATGCAAAATAATGAAGAATAACAAAAAATAATGCAAAATAGAAAAAAATAAGAAAATCGCGTCAGCCGCCCGCCATAACTTTGCATCGTCAACAATTCCATAATAATCAGGAGAGGGACAAACAAAATTTCGGGGCGGCGTTGGTTGCTCGGCAGAACATCGCTGATTGACGACCGTCAAAAAGTAAGACACAACTAAAAAAGAAGTATCAGAAGCCGCCGCCCCATTTTTTTTACAAAAGATAAACAACTAAATGGCAAGCATAGGCAAAATATTAGGCATTACGACAGCAGTGGCGGCATCAGGCATCGGCATTTACTACCTTGTAAGCAAGGCGGCAGAAGTCGATACCCTCATCAACAACGTCAATTTCAACGTTTCAGTTTCAAAAGTAACATTCGGGAACAAGTTTCTTGGCGTTATCCCAACCACGATGACCGTGTACCTCAACGTTCAAATCATCAACCCCACCACATTGTCAATATCCTTCAAAAAGCCCGACGTTTGGATTTACTACGGCGACAAAGTGCTTGCAAGCAGCAAAATCAGCGAGCAAAAAGTCAAATTAGAGCCGCAAGGCACTACAACGATACGTGATATTGCAATGCAGATTCCATTGGCAACCAACGCATCAATCTTCGTGGATATGGCTAAGCGCGTTTTCAGCAACCTTGATAGGTCGTCCGAACAATCAATTTGGAAACAGATTACCGGCAACGCACTTACCCTGATGCCTTTGCTCAAAGTCAAGTTGCTTACATACATTGGCAAGTCGCCGCTCAATTTCGAGGCTCAACTTGCATAAACAACTGAAAAACAATGAAACTGTTAAGAAGTACCGACATAGGATATTCGCCAATCTCCGCACGTGAGCGCAAGATTAAGGACGGCAGCAAGTTTGACCACCTTTTCCCTGCGCCCGACCTCCGCACAACGCTATTGCAGCGCGACGGTGAAGTCGAAGATACGGTCAAGCAGATGCAACAAATTGTAGTTGATTACTCGTGGCAAGTCCGGGAACTCTGCAAACAACTCAAAGCAAAGACCCGTCGCCAATCTGTCAAAAACGTTTTCGATTTCGTGTACGACTACATCAAATACCAAATCGAAGATGGCGAAAAACTCCGCACCCCTGCCTACTCGTGGTACGAAGGTCAGGTACAGAAACGCCAGCACCCAAACAACGACAAAATAGGAGTTGACTGCGATTGTATGTCCATCTTCTGCGGATGCTGTTTCAGGGAGATGCAGATTCCATTCTCCTTCCGCGTTACCGGCTACGAAAATTCGCTCGGCTTTTGCCGTGGATTTCAGCACGTTTACACCGTCGCTTACGACACCGACGGCAAGGAAATCATCTGCGACCCAGTTTACATCGAGTTCAACAAGGAAAAAGAATACGCAATTCAAAAGACATACCCAATGAGTTTAAACGGAACTGACATCGTGATGCTCTCAGGCTTGGACGACGAGAGCCACCACGAATACATAGAACACCCCGACGGCACAATGGGCGAACTTGCCGGAAAACGAAGGGCAAAGCGAAAAGCCCGCCGCAAGGCTCGCAAGGAAGCCCGCAAGGAAAAACGCGCCGCAAGAAAAGCAATCCGTAAGGCACGTAAAAGCGGAGACAAAGAGGCTCTCAAAAAGGCTAAGGAAGCCAAAAAAGCCGCAAAAAAGAAACTCAAAGCCAACCGTGGCGGCATCGCTCGTGCGGCTCAGAAGGTCGGCAAAGGCATTGCAAAAGCGGCAAAGGCGGTTGCAAGGTTCACCGTGGCAACTACAATGCAAGTACCCCGCAAGATGTTCTGTCTCCTTCTTAGACTCAATTTCCGTGGTCTTGCCACTAAACTTGCTAACAACGAGAAAGCCCGCGAAAAATTTAAGAAAACGTGGCGCAAACTCGGTGGCTCTACAAAATCGTGGTCTAAGGCTGTCGAAAAAGGCAAAAACAAAAAGCCTCTCTTTGGCTCTAAAAAACTCAAAGGATTTACCGAACTGCAACTCAACCAACTCGGCGCAGTCCTCGACGAATGGGGCATCCTCAAAGGCTACACCCTCGGCGACATCGGCGAACTTGGATTTGCCACAACGTCAGTCGCCGCAGCCATAGCGTCCGCAACCCCCATCATCAAGAAGGTAATCGACATTATGAAAAACGTCGGAGAATACATCCCCGAAACCGCAGACGAATACAATGGCGAGGCAGACACCTACGACGACAATCAAGAGATTATCGACACCGAACCCGAAGAAACCGAGGACGCTGACGAATCCGAGGAAGAAGAAGAAACCGAAGATGAAGATGCAGACGAGGAAGAAGAAGACGACGACGCTATCGAAGTAGAGTCTGAGGAAGTGGAAGGCATCTACGTTGGCGGCATCAATATTGGCAGCATACTCAATGGCAACGAAGTCATTGCATACGAAGTAGTTGACGTTGATGGTCTTGGCTCGCTTGGCGCGGGTCTTTTCAAGAAACTTGCATCCGGCATCAAGAAGGTGGTGGCAAAACGCAAGGCAAAAAAAGCCGACAAGAAGGCTAAAAAGGCAGCAAAAAAGGCGGCAAAAAAGACTACAAAGGCGCAGGAAAAGGCGGCAAGAAAGGCTAAAAGGACACAGAAAAAAGCAGACAAAACCGCTAAGAAACAAGCAAAAAAAGAAACGAAACAGGCTCAAAAGGCACAGAAAACTGCCACAACCCCTGCACCCGCTCCCGCTCCATCTCCTGACCCTATCAACCCTGACGAAAGCGAACTCAATTTCGGTCAGAAACCCGCCAATAATGCTACAACCAATACCGTTACCTCGGACAACGTTACCACGAACAACGACGACACAAACGCCAAAAAAGACAAAAAATCTTTCTTCGCGAAACACAAGACTGTTACGATTGTAGGCGGTGTACTATTGGTTGTTGCAACCGGTGCGGGCATCTACTTTGCGACACGCAAAAAGCCCGACACCGCCCCAGCATCCAACGGCGGCGGCACGGCAAAACTCAACGCCCTGCAACTATACTAAGGTTCAGCCCCGCCGACACACTCGTCGGCGCAAACAAATGAAACAGAATTATTAACAACTAAAATAAGAAGCAAAATGGCAGAAGTTACAGTAAACAATGTCGTAAGCGAAACTAAGACCCCGACCGTCATTGGTGGTGGCGTACTCTTGGGTTTCTTGCTCCAAAAGTTCGTCAACAACAAGATTCTCGGCTCTGAAACCGTCAAGGGTTTGCTTGGCGACACTACGACATCCAACCTCAAAAAGTTCGTTTCGCCGGCTCTCGTTACGGCTACGGGCATTGTCGTTAATATGAAGTCAAAGGACGAATTTATGCGCAACCTCGCCGCAGGTGTGGCTATTTCCGGTCCTGTAAATGTCGGTATGCAGGTATTGTTCCACAAAGACCCGCTCTCAGGTTTCGGCATTGACGGTTTCCTTGGCGACCTTCTTGGCGACTTCCTTGGTGACGACGAAGACGACCTCGGCGACACCGACGATGACGACGATTTGGGCGACGCCGACGACCCTGACGACCTCGGCAACGACGACGAAGATGATGCACTCCGTGGTCTCGGCAATGCCGAAATCGAGGAAAACAACAACGCAGTGGCGGCTCTCCCCGTAGGCAACATCAAACTCAACGTGGAGCAATCCGAAAACAACCAAATGGAAGGCTCGATTGGCGACCTCCTTCCGTCAAAGGCACCGGGAGTGCGCGACCCGTTCCCCGAACCAATCTTTGCAGGGATGGGCGAAGACATCAACCTCCTTTAAAGTTCACCCCCGCCGACATTTTTATCGGCAACAACAAACAGAAATTATTAACAACTAAAAACAGAATACAATAATGGCTACATTAGGACAAATCCTCGGTGCTACCGACGAGCAGTTGGACGCACTCAACGACACCGAACTCATCGGCATCCTCGCCGCTATCGAATCTGACGGCAACACCGACCTCGGCGCAGTTCAGAAAAAGGCACAAGCAAAGGCACGTGTTACCGGCGCAATCGCCCGCAGGGCAGGTCGCAAAGGGGCAATGGCTGTCCCCAAGTCAAACAACCTCAACGGCGAGACTCGTTACCTGACCGACAAGGCTCTCTTTGAGAACCGCCTGACGCAGTTGAACCCTGAGTTCGTTCAGAAACTCAAAAAAGGCGAGTTGCAGATTTGCGACTGGTCTTTCTACGCAGTCAAGAAAATCAGCGGCGTTACCACCATCAAGATGTTCGAGGATGGCGACATCACGGGCATCGGCGCAACCAACGTGGTTCAGGGAAGGATGTTCCCGGAAGACCACTTCCTCGCGACATCTCTCCGCGTCCTCACCGGCACAGCCGCCCAAGGCGCAACCGACGGCAAGAGCGTTCAGTTCGGCGCACCAGCCGACGTGGTAACAAACGGCGAGTTCAAACTTGGTCAGGAATCCACAATCTATATGGAAAAGACCTCATCCAACATCTTCCTCAACTCCAACCGCACCGACACCAACATCGGCGAGTACAGGCTCGAAGCACCCAAGATGTTCTACCCGCAGCGCACTTTGCGTTGGGAGTTCGACTTCTCCGCAGCACCCGCAGCCGATATGTGGATGCGCGTCGAGATTAAGGGTGTCCGCACAATGAAGGCGTAAACATTCCTTTCGACTTTATTCGATTTTTAATTTGAAAAGTCGGGACGGTCGGCTTTCTAAACCGCAACCGTCCCTTCTTTTTATAAAATTGAAAATCTATCCTCTCACAATTAAAAATACGAATAAAAGATGGTTAAGAAAACAGAACTCGAAAAGGCTATCAGCGCGATTAAATTCAAGGACGACAACGGCGACAAATACGTGTTCGACGTTACCGCCAACCGACGCATCGGCAACGGAATGGAGAGTGCAGACTTGTTGCTCAAAAAATCCGGCGCGGACACCCTGAAACGTGCAGCGGAGTTCGCAAAAGAAAATGAGTTTGAATCCCTGCACATCACCGTTTACAAAAACAAGACGGGACGCGAGAAGGGCGCGGAATACGACGTGCCATTATTTGAGGAAACTCAACTCTCCGGCGTTGACACTCCGGCGATACAACAGCCCCCGCAGAACGAGGCTGACCGCTATTTTCAGTCTTTCGGCGGTTTGGGCGGTTTTATGCAGGAGACCCGCAATCAAATCGGCAACCAACTCGACCTGCAATACGCCCGGCGCGACCTCGGCAAGGCTGAGGCGCAGGTAGTCGCTCTTGAATCCAAAAACGAGCAACTTGCCGCCAAAAACGAAGAACTCCGCGAACAAATCAAGGAGTACAAAGACCGCATACACGACTTGGAGCGTGATATGGGCTATCAGAAACAAAACTACGACCAACGCTCCAATATGCTCCAACTCGTAACTAATGGAGTTGTAGGTTTCATTGGAAGTCAGTTGGGCGTAACACCCGAAAAACTCGGTCAGTTGATGGGCATCCCTGCCGACGGCGCGGAAACCACACAACAGACACCTACCGAACCCGCCAAACAAGAATCGGTATCCGGCACGAAGGACGAGCGTCAGCAGTACATCGACGCTATTGTAGAGTACATCTACACCCTCAATGCTCAGGAGATACAACTTTTTGCGGGAATCACGCAGTATGTAGGACAAAGCCAACGACACCTCGCTAAGACCTACGAATACCTACGTAACCTTTTTAACAAAGAAAAAAATGGCAATCAAGAAGATAATAACGATACAGATTAGCGCGGAATCCACGGAAGAAATCGACAAGATGACATCCGTACTCCGTAACGTCGCCGAAAAGGTTTCTCCGCAAGCCTTCTGCAACGTCCTGTACCCAAAAATATTGAACAACCCCGACTTCTTCAAGTCCGTGGTCAACAACCCGATGTTGAAACTTTTTAAATAACATACAAAAATGAACGAAATCGAAACAATGATAAACGGTCAGGACGCTATCACTCAGGCGGGTATCCTGATGGCTGCCGAACCTCTCGGCAAGCGCAAACTCAAATGGCAGGTAATCACCTTGCAGATACCGTTTGACGTAAAGACCACCGTGGACGGTTCGGGCAACGAAATCACAAGAATCACCACCTTCCGCAAGCAGTTTGAAACAACCGCGCACAAGACCAACGAGCGCATCATCGGCATCACCCTGCACAGCGACTTCGAGGAGGCTCTTAACGAATCCACAATACAGTTGGGCATCGACAACGAGGAAATCCTGCCCGACAGTTTCGATTGCAGCCTTATCGCAGCAAAGAAGGATGTCGGATTCTACAAAAATATGTATCGTCTCAACGAGCGTGCAAACGGCTCTCTCATCAAGGGCACATATAATGGTGGCGCACTTCTGTCTGACGCTCAGGAATGGCTCAAAACACATCCCGACGCACAGCGCGGCGCAAACGAGGGCGAATACTACTACACCGTAAAACTTTACCTGTGGTCTATTCAGAAACCTCTCGAACAAAACAACAAAGGTCTCTAATCCGCTAATCACAACACTATGAAACGCACACGGATATATGTTTACACCAAACCGATAGACAGCAACTATACTGCGCACAAGGGCTACATTCCAATCCCATCCAACGTGCGCAACATAAAGTCTATCTGCCCCGTGCTGCACAACGCGGACGGCTACATTTCTTTGTTGAAGGAGATGGACGAGGAACAAATCCTCAACGAAATGCGCATCGAGGACGAGAATCCGCACATCAACACACGCAAGGTCGATGTGAGCGTTTCTCCCGACAACAGCGACATCAAGTTTGTTCTCAGGCTCACCAAGATACACCGCACCAAAAGGCTGAAAAGCGTGGCAATATCGCCCAAATTTGAACGGACAATTTCAGGAGGCTTCACATTCGATGTTTATCATTACGAGGACAATGATGGTCATATTATCTCCACGGAAGAATACTTAGGATTGGAATATATTTCACCAAATGACGGCGACGTATTCCGACTTGTATATCCGCCTGACGCTCAGCCCATCAACGGTTACGACACTACTTGCACACTGAAAATAATCATAGAATACGAGGAGGACATCGAAAATGCTTAACCTACACGACTACATAAGGCAGGAAATGAACGCACGGGGAATCACCCGCTACAAGGTTGTCCCCGAATACGTTGACATCTACGGCGCAAACACGCAGATAGACCTCACTAAAAACATCTATCTGTTTGTTGGCAAGGACATCGACACCAACATACCCGTCAAGGTCGAACTAATTTCCTTCGACAACTATTACGTATTCTCGCGCACAGTGTTACAGACAAGCCAAATGTCGCAGTATCAATTCTTCTCTCAGGCATTGGAAATCAAAGTGTCGCAGATTGACAATCAGACCGACAACGCCCTGAGTATGAAAACCTACGTAGGAAACAATGCAGAGTTCGTCCCCTTCCGGCTCGAATTTCTCCGCATCATCCCACAATACGACGACTAACAACCCGGTAATAACGTATAACAAAAGCAATACAAATGGCACAGAACAAATTTAAAATTGTAGGCTTAGGCAATCCGGCAGCGGTGGCTACGGCTGCCGATCTTCTGAAAGACAAAGAAGTCAGGCAGACCCTAACATTGCCAATCAAAATCGGAGGATTGATAATTGGCGGCACGGTATTGTTCTTTGTCGGCAAGCACATTGTAAAAAAGGTCAGGGAACGCTCGGCGGCAAAAGAGGTTGCCAAAGGCGCGGAAAGTCAGGTTAACAAAGACAACCTTACATATTCCGACAAAGAATACAAGGCTATCGCTGCGGCACTGAAAGTTGCAATGAAAGATTCCGATTATCAGGAAGAAAACATCGAGGCGCAACTCAAAAAGATAAAGAATCAAGACGATTGGAACAAAGTAATTGCCGCCTACGGTGTAGATTCCAACAACTTAGACCTCAATTCCGCATTGGCTAAGGACGGATGGTGGGATTTGCGCACATACAGGGATATTTTGACAAAGGCAAACGTTGTGCCTGAATTTTAACCACTAAAAACAAAAACAAATGGAAACAAAAACAATAGTAGGAATCGGCATCACGACGTTGCTTATTGGCGGCGGCACGGCTCTGTTTCTCCGTTGGCGTAAAAAGAAAAAACAACAACAGGAGCAAACAGCCACTACGACGACCACCACAAACAACGGCGGCGGCTCATCATCCAACGGTGGCGTAGTCTATACCGGCATCTCCGGCGCACAGACCACGCTATTGCAGACATCGCTCAACGCATTGCAGGACACCTTCAAGATGACGATGACCAAAACCGCAGCACAACAGGCTTTTTTGGATGCGTTTCCTAACAGGCTCGACATCGACGGCAAATACGGCTCTAAGACGCTCAACGCTGTCAAGGCTTTGCAGACATACCTCAACAAGGCATTGCAAAGCACATCAAAAAACTCACTCAAAATAGACGGCAAATATGGCAAAGACACAGAAAAGGCGTTTCAGGCTTGGGCTACTGCCACAAAAAGCACAATCAACACCAAAATTGTGGGCTAAATACAAAAAGCCCATAATAATTGGCGGCGGCATCGTGGCAACCATAATCACGGCGGTTGTCGTGATAAAAAAGTGCTTGAAATCACCCGGCGACACCATCATTGCCGCAGCCCGCAAGTACGTTGGCGTCCGCGAAGTGGGAGACAACGGCGGTTGGGACAATGCAGCCTTCCAAGACAAGATGAAGGCTGTCGGTTGGTACGTCGGCGGTCAATGGTGCGCATTTTTCGTGATGATGATAATGCAGGAAATCAGCAAAGGCAAGGCTAAGGAGTTCTTTAAAAAGACCCTGCACTGCAACACCCAACAGATGTGGAAAAACTTGCAGACACCATCGCCATACCACGAAGTATCGCAGACACCATCCAAAGGCGCGTTAATCATTTATCAAGGCGTTAGCAACCCAAATCAGGGACACGTCGAGATATACGTCGATAAAGCCAAAGACGGCGGCTTCAACATCATCAGCGGCAATTCGGGATTCGCCACCGGCGGCGGTCAGGGCGTTGTGGAAAAACACAGACCCGCATCAGGTTTGGGCAGCGGATACAAAATATTAGGTTACATCAAAATCAAGAAACTCAAATGATAACGCTATACCGTGAAATAGTAACGCAGTCAATCAAATACATCGTCGGTTACAGCGGCGACACATCGGGCGCAGCAATCGCGATACCCGTAAAGACCACCACGTCAAAGCCTGTCAAGTTTCCCGACACAATCTTCACTTACGAAGGTTGGTGGTGCGATTATATCCACAAAAAGGCTTACCGATGGAAAGGCACGGAACGCGAACAAGTATTCTACCTTGATGCGTCCCTGATAGACGAATCAAACAACATCGTTTCGCCCGAAGATTGGCTTGCTACCAAGGGCAACAAGATTGTCTTTGCATACTATGACAGTTGTCAGTATTGCCCGGCTGATGTCAAGGCTAAGGGCAACCCGTCGGGGCATTTGGACAACTGTTGGCTTATGTCGTACCAAAAGGCGGACGACACGGAAGTATATCTGTACGAGTTTGCATACGATATGCGCGACAATGTTGTAAGTCAGGTTTCCATAGAACCGCGTATCCACGTGGACGCGGCACCGGGCATCGGCAACATACTTGGCGAAGCCGCCGACCTCAGCGACATCGACCTCAATATCGACGGCGGCAACGTCAACGACGACCCCGCAAACGGCGGATACGACGATTCGCAGGACGGTGTACAATCCACATCGAACATCGACGACGATACAACATTAGATGACGAAAATTATGAACCATAATCCCAAATAAAATGGAAACAGAATTAGTAAACATATTTCAGACTTTTGCATTTCCCGTCGCGTTGGATGTGGTGCTTATACTTGTCATTTGGGGCATCGCAAAACGATTCCTCGCCGAGTTCCAAAAACGGAGCGAAGAAGCGGCGGCAGCAAACGAAAAATTAGTCGGATACCTGATGCAGCACAACATCGAGACTACGGCTGCAATCACCGAAAACGCTCAGGCTCTAAACCGATTCTCAAAAGTCTTGGAAAAATTTGAAGAAAAGTTAAACAACATAAAAAATTAACGAAAATGGCTACAAAGAAGAAATCAACCAAGAAGTCCGGCAAATTCCAAACTTCGATGCGCGGCATCGCCGGATTCAGCAAGAAGGGCAAAAACGCCGACGGCAAAAACATCACCTTCGACGAACTCGTCCACTACATCCAATCCGACATCAAGGACAGGGAAAAACTCTCCATTTCCCTCGACTGCATCAAGAAGGTAATCTACTACCTCGGCGGCGGCATCGCGGACAACCTCGGCAAAGGCTACAAGGTATGTGTCTCCGTCCCCGAACTCGGAACATTCAAGACCTCTGTACGCAAGTACAGCATCGGCGGCAAGTCGGGCGACACCAAGACCGTCAAATTCACACCGTCGGTAAGGTTCAAGGAATACGCCAAACTCGGCGCAAAGTAACTCATTCAATCAGGAGGCAGCACAATGGGAAAATACAAGTTCAATCCTTTGGTAAAATATCTCTTTGACCTCACGGGTACAAACGGAGAATCCACCAACACCGGCGGCGATGGCAACACCGGCGACAACACACCGCGCGATACAGCGTCCATAATGGACTATCTGCACGATGCTCATTATGAAGCCGACAGCAAACAACTTGTAATCACCCCGCTCGAATACGCGGCATCTTCCACCGACTTTTGGCACGATGCCGAGTATATTGCAGCCATCCACACTCTCAACGTAATACCAAAAACGTGGGCGTTCAGTCTGCCGACCATCACGGACTTCCTGCACAGTGCGCGGTACGTTCCCCAAGACAAAAACCTTGTCATAGAGGACGGCGTATGTGCAGAAACGACAGACAGCCTTAACGATGCGGTATATATCTCAGACAGAAAAACATTAGACATAATTTCAATGCAATGGACGAAAATTTGATTGATTTGGAAATCCTCACGGTCAAAGACCAAGCCTACCGAATCAAGGACGGCGCACTGACCAAGAGGGTCGAACAATTGGAACAAAACGCCGGTGCCGGAGGCAGCGGTGGCGGCGGTACACAAGGCGCACAAGGCCCGCAAGGTGAAAAAGGCGATAAGGGCGACAAAGGCGACCCCGGTAACGACGGCGCAGACGGCAAATCCGCCTACGAAATTTGGCTCGATGCGGGCAACCAAGGCACAGAAACCGACTTCCTCAACTCTCTCAAAGGTGAGAAGGGCGACAAGGGCGAAAAAGGCGACAGCGGCGCACCCGGCACAAACGGCACAAATGGCAACGACGGCACAAACGGCGCAGACGGCAAATCCGCCTACCAAATTTGGCTCGACGCGGGCAACCAAGGCACAGAAGCCGACTTTCTCAACGCCATCAAAGGCGCAAAAGGCGACAAGGGCGACCCCGGCAACGACGGCGCACCCGGCAACGACGGAACTAACGGCACAAACGGTGCTAACGGCGCGGACGGCAAATCCGCATACCAAATATGGCTCGACGCTGGCAACCAAGGCACAGAAACCGACTTCCTCAACGCCATCAAAGGCGCAAAAGGCGACAAAGGAGATAAGGGCGACCCCGGCAACGACGGCGCAAACGGCAACGACGGTGCAAACGGCGCAGACGGCAAATCCGCCTACGAAATTTGGCTCGACGCGGGCAACCAAGGCACAGAGACCGACTTCCTCAACTCTCTCAAAGGCGCAAAAGGCGAAAAGGGCGACAAAGGCGACAGTGGCGCACCCGGCGCACCCGGCACAGACGGTGCTAACGGCGCAGACGGCAAATCTGCCTACCAAATTTGGCTCGATGCGGGCAACCAAGGCACAGTAACCGACTTCCTCAACGCCATCAAGGGCGCAAAAGGCGACAAGGGCGACAAAGGCGACCCCGGCAACGACGGCGCACCCGGCACTAATGGCACAAACGGCACAAATGGTGCTGATGGCGCAGACGGTAAATCCGCCTACCAAATTTGGCTCGACGCGGGCAACCAAGGCACTCAGTCTGATTTCCTCAACTCCCTCAAAGGTGCAAAGGGCGACAAAGGTGATAAGGGCGACCCCGGCACAGACGGTGCTGATGGCGCACCCGGCAAATCCGCCTATCAAATTTGGCTCGACGCTGGCAACCAAGGTACAGAAACCGATTTCCTCAACGCCATCAAAGGCGAAAAAGGAGACAAAGGTGAACCGGGAGAACAAAATAATGTTATGACGGGGAAATATCTTAAACAAGTTGACCTTGCCACTTACGATGGACCAATAGGAGAAATAGTACAACACATTGGAGACGATTTAGATGACCTTTTGGCTTTTGAAGACGACTATACCAAAAAGATAAAACACGATTTCGTTTACAAGAGGGTTGATGACCGTGCAGACCGAATGACAGAAAAAGGATTGTATGTTTACACAATCAATTGGAACGATGACAGAAACAGCCCCCGTACAGGAGAACTCTATGGTTCATATCCTGACCCTTCTCAATTTCTTGCCGAACATCCGCTGCCATACAAGATAGTAGGAATGAAACAAGTGTATGGTTTTGGGTTCGACAATCAAAGGGTATATGCTGACCGTGCCATTGCGCTGACTCCGCGAGTGAATGTAGGAGACCAAATTTTAGTAGGCGGCGATTCACGTTGGAGAATATCAACCGTTACATCCGCAAATTCCACAGAATTTGATACAGACTATCCTTATAGTCACGTTGCTGGTAATGCACACCAACCAACGATTAACACAGGCACAATCTATTACATCCCAGTCTATGAAGATGCCGATGGTAATCGTTTTTTGACGCCTTACATAAAGCGAACATCTAATAGTATCGCCGAATTTAAGGATTATGTAGATAATACGTGGAATGGCAATTACTCTACATCTTACGCCTCAGTAATCACAGAAGACTTGCAGACAGTTTTGTTGCAAAACGTCTTTGTAAGACTTGTAGATACAGATGTGCGTAGCAATCAAATTTACCCCAAATGGGAACGCGTGAATATGCAGCCAAGACACAATTTTACAGTGTGTTTATTGGACGCAGATGCTCGCGAAAGGATTGTCGACACCATCTTCCCAACGCGTCTTAACAATCACGTCTTACGCGCAATAGACAGTTGGGCAGGTGGTCAATATGACCCTATACACATTGACACCATCATTGATTATTACAGATGTTGCCTCAATGATGTAGAGACCGAAGACTATCCATATCTCATTGCTGTCAACAATGCAGGTGTGACCGTCAACGAAGAACCTTTGTATGTAAAAACAACCGCAAAGGATGTTACGGTAATAACCGTCATCCCATACGGTTATTCAGGGATATTTACAAGGGCAAAGGGAGACAACGAGTATTTCCCATTGGCGGCGGCTAATTCATCAACAATAACAGAATACGAATTATCCGAACTCGCTGCCCAAAACGCGGGGAATGGTGACAGTTTCGGTTCATAAAACCTTAGACTATGCACTACTTGGTAGAATGTCTGATAATCAAAAATGAAAATCAATATCTGATTGAGCATCTTGCCAAAGGCGTTCAATCAGGTATTGAACATTTTTACATATATGACAACCTCAGCAAAGAACCAGTATCAGAATTTCTCAAAGGCTCTGAAATAGAGGATAAATGCACCATTGAGATTTGGAACAACACAGACCAAAATCAACTTGATTGCTATGCGCATTTTTTGCTGGTACATCGACAAGATGCAAAATGGTGCGCTTTCATCGACACGGACGAAATGATGGAAGGCAATCTGAGAAAACTTTGCGAGGACAATGAAAACTACCTATCCCTGAAAATAAGACAGATAATCCACGGATGCAACGGACAGGTTTACGCCGACTATTCTAAAACATTGTCGGACAGGTTTCGCGAACATATTGTTGAGAAACAAATGTACAAAATGGTCGTGCAACTGGAATACCTCGAAAGGCAATATCCTCATCATTCCTACATAGATGCTTGCAGAGCCGAGAGAATCTGTAAAAGGAATTGGCTAAAATTCATAGACTATAACGACACGTTGCAACTGCACCATTACTTCTACAAGTCATTCGAGGAGTGGCTTATAAAAATGAAAAGGGGCAACATATTTGCGCACAACCGTGGATGGAAACTTAATATGTTCTTTGTCCACAACGCTATCCCCGACGCGGTCAAACAAGATTTGCTCGCCAAGTACGGATTAAACGAAAATTATATTATGAATTATGGCAACTAAAACCCTCATAGTAGGCTACGGCATTACCGGCAAAAACCTCGAAAAGGAAATAGCCCCGCTGCATCCCGACCTCTCGGACATCAAGCAGCCGTCCCTATTCAAAAAACGCAAGTACGACACCTACGACATCATCTTCATCTGCGTAGATACTCCGTACCTCAACCCCGATACCCCCTGCGACCTCTCGGCGGTGCGCTCTGTAATCATCGACTACAAACAGCACCTTGCCGACAACGGTGTATTCGTCATCAAATCAACCGTACCGCCAAAAACTACGAGCAGTTTGCGCAACGAATTTGGCGTTCCCATCGTGTATTCCCCCGAATACTACGGCAATACGCCACACTGCAACAACTTCCAATTTGATTTCACCATCTTGGGCGGCAATCCACACAACTGCATCAAGGTACAACAGGCATTACAGCACTGCCACGATGCCCGGCACACATTCCGCATTACCGACAGCACCACGGCGGAACTCGTCAAATATATGGAAAACGCTTGGCTTGCCACGAAGGTAAGTTTTTGCGGACAATTCTACGAAATGGCGGAACATCTTTGCGTATCATACGAAGAATTGCGCGAATTGTTCATACTCGACCCTCGCGTCAATTCCTCTCACACATTCATCGACCGCCAAAAGCCCTATTGGGACACCCACTGCCTCAATAAGGACGTGCGCACAATCGCCGAAACGATGGACGCCCAACTCCTGAAATGCGTAATCGCCTTCAATGACAGAATGAAAACAACTTGTCCTGCCAATTCCGGCAGTTTCTAACCGCAAAAAAATCCGACCATTTGTCCCAAAAATTTGGCGGTCGCTCATTCCATCATTACCTTTACGCCCAAAACAACTAAAAACACAGAAACACAATGGCTAAAAAAGAAGTAGGAGAATTTGGCACAATCTACACGCAGTTTAAAAACCGTCCAAAAGAGGCAATCAAACACCTCAAAAAAGTAAAGGAAGGTGAGTGTGTCAATGCTTTTTACCGCGAGGACATTGGATATGTCGATTTGGTTTGGGGCGAAATAGGAACTGCAAAAAATAACTATCAAGATGGTTATGGATTATCACATATAATCCACAGTCATCAGAAGGAAATTAAGGAATTAGGGATTGAAAGAGAAGATCTTATCCCCTTAGTGTTTGTGTCCGCCAAATTGTCCGAAAGCCCAAGGG
>JAEEGK010015325.1_pt1 | contig 17008 bp, 18 predicted proteins | sample 8958771 | NCBI WGS metagenome assembly JAEEGK01 (sample SAMN16246547, study PRJNA631951) | gut metagenome | biome: gut microbiome; feature: rumen; material: SC-attached | host: Bos | place: Iran: Karaj | collected 2018-10 | reverse complement strand
AATATAAAAAATGGTCCGACAATTTTGATTCAAAGGCTTTTTATTTTGGAAACATGGATTCTCATCATGTTGTGTTCTATCGCGGTTATAACGATATTAAGCCTTTTGCACAGGACAATAAAACTGTAAAATATCCTAAGAGCTTTGCCCTGCAGAGCATCTGGGAAGAAGCAAGCAGCAATACTGCAAAATACAGCTCCTACTGGAGCGTGCCTGCAATTAAAGGCGTGTATTAGAGTGTGGTCCCTGAGCTTGTCGAAGGGTCCAAGGAGGATTATATGACTAAAGTTTTAAGCGTTGGTGGTTCTATTATTGTTCCGGATAAGCCGGATACTGAGTTTTTAACTGCTTTTGTAAAAATGTGTACAGCCTGGCTGGATGCAGACAAAAGCCGCCGTCTTATTCTTGTTGCAGGTGGTGGTGCTCCTGCCCGCGTTTACCAGAATGCTTATAAGGATGTTGCGGGTGCTACTGGTCTTTCTGCCGAAAATGATGCTGCCGACTGGATTGGTATTATGGCTACCCGTATTAACGCACAGCTTTTAAAGGCAAGCTTTGGTTCATACTGCAAAAACGATGTTGTTTATAATCCGACTCTTGATGATTTAAAGTTTGACGGTCAGGTGCTTGTTGCAAGCGGCTGGAAACCAGGCTTTTCTACAGATACAGACGCCGTTTATCTTGGCGAAAAATTTGACGCAAAGACAATTGTAAATCTTAGCAATATAGAAAAGGTTTATACCGACGATCCGCGCAAAAATCCTGATGCCAAGCCTCTGGATACAATTTCGTGGGAAGACTTTCGCAAAATGGTCGGCGACGAATGGACTCCGGGTAAAAACTGTCCTTTTGACCCTATTGCCTCTAAAAAAGCCAGCGAGCTTGGCATGAAGGTTATCTGCGCCGGCGGAAAAAATATTCCAAATATTCAGGCAATTTTGAATGATCAGGAATATATTGGAACGACAATAGGCTAACAGTATTTTTTTTGTGGGGGCGGTTGGCCAGTTTTCTCTTAATTTTTTCCGAAAAATTTTTAATAAACCTATTGACAAAGTAGGTAATTAGTTTTATTCTCTTGGGTATAACCTACTGGACAAGTAGGGAATAGGAGGACCATTATGAGTGATATTAAACAGAGTGCATTGGAATTGATTGGCGGAACCCCGCTTTTACAGTTGAACGGATATGCTAAGGTATCTGGAGTTAAAGATGCAAAGATTCTTGCCAAGCTTGAATATTTGAATCCGGCAGGAAGTGTTAAAGACCGTGTTGCCCTTGCAATGATTGAAGACGCAGAAGAAAAGGGAATTTTAAAGCCTGGAGCTACTATTATTGAACCAACTTCAGGAAATACAGGTATTGGTCTTGCTGCTGTTGCCGCTGCCAAAGGTTATAAGGCAATTCTTACTTTGCCAGAAACAATGAGTGTTGAACGCCGTAATCTTCTTAAGGCTTATGGTGCCGAAATTGTTTTGACAGAAGGTGCCAAGGGTATGAAGGGAGCCATTGCCAAGGCAGAAGAACTTCACGCTGCAACCCCTGGTTCAATCATTCCGGGACAGTTTGTAAACCCTGCAAACCCTGCAATCCATAAAAAAACAACAGGACCTGAAATCTGGAAGCAGACAGACGGCAAGGTAGATATTTTTATTGCCGGTGTTGGAACCGGTGGTACAGTTACAGGTGTTGGTCAGTATCTTAAAGAGCAGAATCCTAACGTAAAGGTAATTGCCGTTGAACCGGCTACAAGCCCTGTTCTTTCTAAGGGAGTTTCCGGTCCTCACAAGATTCAGGGAATTGGTGCAGGTTTTATTCCTGATGTTCTTGATACAAAGGTTTATGACGAAATCATTACAATCGAAAACGAAGATGCTTTTGCCGAAGGCCGCGCTTTTGCCCGCAGCGAAGGAATCTTAGTTGGTATTTCAAGTGGTGCTGCTCTTAAGGCTGCAAGACTTGTTGCAGAACGCCCAGAAAATAAAGGCAAGACAATCGTAGTTCTTTTGCCTGATTCTGGTGACCGCTACTTGTCTACACCTTTGTTCAGCGATAACTAATTAAATTGGTTTGCGGAGCATGGTTTGAGTGTTCCGCAATTTTTTTAAGCTTATAACCTACTAAAAAGATAGGTTAGAGTGCTAAGGAGTGCAGAAATGGCAAGAAGTTTTTCTGAGCTTACAAGGGAACATCCTTGCTTTGGTTCGCATGCCGCAAGAACAGGCCGCATTCATCTGCCTGTTTGTCCCGGCTGTAACATTGCCTGCCGTTTCTGCCAGCGCTCCCTTAATTACGAAGAAAACCGTCCTGGAGTTACGGGGCGGGTATTAAAGCCTGAGGAAGCCTGTCAGATTGTCGAAAAGGCCCTTGAGATAAGTCCGGATATTAAAGTTGCCGGAATTGCGGGACCTGGAGACACTCTTGCAAGTGACAATGCCTTTAAGACCTTTGAGCTTATTGGTCAGCGTTTCCCGGGGTTAATAAAATGTATGAGCACGAACGGTCTTTTGTTGAACGAGCGTGCAGACGAGGTGATTGCTGCAGGTATAGACAGTCTTACTGTTACTGTAAATGCAGTAGATCCGCAGATTCTGGTTCAGTTGAATGATTATGTTATCTGGCATGGTAAAAAGCTTGAAGGCATAGAGGGTGCAAAAATCCTTATTCAAAATCAGCTGGAAGGAATTAAAAAAATTGCAGAAGCAGGAATTACTGTAAAGGTAAATACTGTGCTTGTTCCGCGTATAAATGGAAATCACATTGCGGCAATTGCTCAGGCGGTTGCAGAAGCAGGGGCAGACAAGTACAACATAATTCCTTTAATTCCTACTGCAAAGCTAAAGGACGAGCCGGCTCCAAACTGTGCTCAGATAGAAGAAGCAAGAAGAGCTGCCGGTGAATACATAGAAATCTTTTTGCACTGTAATCACTGTCGTGCAGATGCGGCAGGGGTTCCGGGTAAGTCAGAGATTTCTAAAGAGCTTTATAAGGGCTTTGGAGCTGGTTCTGAAGCTGGAACTGGGGCGCCGGCCTTTGAGGAGAATTTTTCACATGGCTGATGAATCTTCTTCTAAATACAGGGTCGCTATTGCTTCTACAGATGGAGAGACTGTAAATCAGCATTACGGCCGTGCAGACCTTTTTTATATCTATCTTGTAGATGATGAAGAAGGCTACGATTTAATTGAAAAAAGAAAGGTTCTTCCTGTCTGCCGTGACGGCGGACATATTGCCTCAGAAATGGAAGATAGTACAGCACAATTTCTTGACTGCCGTTATGTGGTGGCTTCGAGACTTGGGGCTGGAGCAAGTGCGGCTCTTACTGCCAGAGGAATTACAGCAATGGAACTTCCCGGAAGTGTTGATGAAGCAATGCTAAAAATATGGAAATACAACCGCATACAAGGGTTGTTCAAGGAGTTTTAAAATGGGCGAAATTAGACAGATTGCAATTTACGGAAAAGGTGGAATCGGAAAATCTACCACAACACAAAACCTTACAGCAGGACTCGTAGAGCATGGTAAAAAGGTTATGGTTGTAGGCTGTGACCCAAAGGCCGATTCAACCAGACTTTTGCTTGGAGGACTTGCCCAGAAAACCGTTCTGGATACAATCCGTGACGAAGGTGAAAATGTTGAGCTTGACCGCATTATGAGAACAGGCTTTGGTGGTACCCGCTGTGTAGAATCTGGTGGACCAGAGCCGGGCGTTGGTTGTGCCGGTCGTGGTATTATCACTTCTATAAGCATGCTGGAAAATCTTGGCGCTTATACAGACGACCTTGATTTTGTATTCTACGATGTTCTTGGTGACGTTGTTTGCGGTGGTTTTGCTATGCCAATCCGCGAAGGAAAAGCCAAGGAAATTTATATTGTTGCTTCAGGCGAAATGATGGCCCTTTATGCTGCAAATAATATTGCAAAGGGAATTAACCGCTATGCTAAGGCTGGTGGAGTTCGCCTTGGTGGAATTATCTGTAACAGTCGTAACGTAGACCGCGAGCTTGATCTGCTCCGTGCCTTTTCTAAGGAACTTGGTACTCAGCTTTTGTATTTTGTTCCCCGCGACAACATTGTTCAGCGTGCAGAAATTAACCGCAAAACAGTAATTGAATATAAGCCGGATTCTAACCAGGCACAGGAATACCGTAACCTTGCAGAAGCCGTTATCAATAATACTTACTTTACAATTCCAACTCCAATGACCCAGGAGCGCCTTGAAGAAATCCTTCTGGAATATGGTCTTATGGATGCCCTCGAGGATGATTATAAGATTTAAATATTAGTCAATGCCGTCATTGCGAGCCTGAGCGCAGCGAAGGGGAAGCAATCCATTAGGATTGTGGATTGCCGCGTTGCTTCGCTCCTCGCAATGACAAAGAAGGAGTAATCCTATGGGTATAAAAGTAGCCATTGCGACATCCGACGGCCTCAATATTGATTTGCACTTTGGTCAGGCTAAGTCCTTTCTGCTTTATGAGTTTAAGGATGGTAAGTTTGAACTGAGTGAAAAGAGAGAAGTGCCAGTGGATGACTCTGCAGAGGTTGCCCTTCGAAAGGCTCAGGGACCGCAGATTGAAAGCACCTTTGCCTGTCCCGGTGGCGGAGGCGGCTGTGGTGGCTCAGGCGGTGGCTGTGGTGGTGGAGCTGCTTCCGGGCCTCTTGCTCCTGCTGTAGAACTATTATTGGATTGCAGGGCGGTAGTTGCCGCACAGATTGGTCAGGGTATGAGACGTCAGTTAGAGCGCAATGCTATCAGTGTCTTTGATATTGAAATCCCTGTTGAGGATGCCCTGAAAAAGCTTGCCGCCTATTATGCAAAGTTTGGTGAATAAGGAATATAACATGAGTAAATCATTTTCTATAGAAACAAAATGTCTTCATCTGGAAAAAGAGGAGCAGGGAGAGGCTGTCTGTAAGCACTACGGCTCCTTAAGCTTTCCGATTTATCAGACGGCGACCTATGCGCATCCCGGAGTTGGAAAATCTACAGGCTTTGATTATTCCCGTTTGCAAAATCCAACCCGAGAGCAGGTAGAAAAAATTGTCTGCCAGCTTGAGCATGGAATAGACGCCTTTGCCCTTTCTACAGGAATGGCTGCAATCACTTTACTCATGGAAATCTTTAAGCCTGGCGACCATCTTATTGTCGATTCAGATTTATACGGAGGTACAATCAGACTTTTTGATAATGTTTCTGTAAAAAATGGAATAAACTTTACCCGGGCAAATTGTTCTGTTGACGACTTAGAAGCTTTAATCAAACCTCAGACCAAGGCTATTTTTATAGAAACTCCAAGCAACCCTATGATGAATGTTACAGATATCAAAAAGGTTGCTCAAATTACAAAGAAACACAAGCTTCTTTTGATTGTAGACAACACCTTTATGTCTCCATACTTTCAAACTCCGCTGGAGCTTGGAGCAGATGTAGTCGTTCATTCCGGAACAAAATTTCTTGCCGGCCACAACGACACTCTTGCAGGCTTTATTGTAATAAAAGACAAGGACTTGCAGGAAAAGCTGCGCTTTTTAATCAAAACAACAGGTTCCGGCTTGTCTCCTTTTGACAGCTGGCTTGTTTTGCGGGGCATAAAAACTCTTGCCCTTAGAATGGAAAAATCCCAGGAAAATGCAGCCAAAATTGTTAACTGGCTCAAAACTCAAAAATGTGTAACTAAGGTAATTTATCCGGGCTTGCCGGAACACCCCGGCCACAAAATAATGCAGGAGCAGGCCCGTGGTTTTGGTGCAATGGTAACCTTCCGTTTAACCAGTGTAGAAAAAGCCCTGAGCGTGCTCGAAAAAGTCCGCCTCATAAAATATGCCGAAAGCCTTGGCGGCGTAGAAACTCTTATAACCTATCCAACAACCCAGACCCATGCCGATGTTCCCGAAGAACTGCGCCTCAAAAATGGAATTACCCCAGAGACCTTGAGACTTTCTGTTGGAATTGAAAATGTTGAGGATTTGATTGGGGATCTGGAACAGGCCTTAGATTAATCTATTTTTATAATCTTATCACAAAGCTTAAGTGCTGCTTTATCATGACTCACAAAAATTACGATTTTGCCCTGGTCGGCCAGGTGGCGGAAGATTTTGAGGATTTCTTTTGTGTTTTCTTCGTCTACAGAATCAGTTGCTTCGTCGGCCAGGATGATTTTGGGGTCATTCATAAGGGCGCGGGCAATCAAGACACGGTGATTTTCACCGCCGGAAAGGTTTTGAGGGTACTGGTAGGCAAGATGGGCAATTCCAAAAGACTCCAGCAGCTGCAGGGCCCTCTCTGTAATTTCTTTATTTTTGTCATTCCGAACTTGTTTTTTCTTGTCATTCCGAACTTGATTCGGGATCTCTTTCCCAAGATATGCCGGCAATCTTACATTATCAAGCACGGTAAGGTTTTCTAAAAAGCTCTGTTCCTGAGAAACAAAGCCTATGTTTTTATTTCTAAAGGCAGCTAATTCATTTTCTGAAAGGTTTGTGATTTGTGTCTGGTCAATCGTGATGCTGCCCTGGTCCGGTTTTTGCAGGCCTGCAAGAAGAAAAAGGAGGGTGCTTTTGCCGGCACCGGATTTTCCGCAAATGCCTAAAAAAGTTTTGTCGGGAATTTCAAAAGAAAGCTTGTCTAAAACTGTAAGCTTGCCTTGTGGAGTTATAAAGCTTTTTGTAAGATTTTCTATTTTAATCATTTAAAGATTACTTCCTTTTTTGAAATTTTTATTGTGCTGTAAAAAGCTGCGGCAAGGCAGGATAGGGTAGAAAGGGCTCCAACAGTTAAAGCAAGTCCTGTTATCGCCAGAGGATTTGCAAGGGCAAAAGGAAGCCCGATTTTTTCAGAAATAATTACATTAAACGGCAGAATTGTAAGGGCAGCAAGAAAAAGTCCTGCGGCAGAACCAATTAAACCAATAGCTCCGGCTTCGCTTACAATCAGTTTCTTGAGGCTGGAAGAATCTGCTCCCAGTACCCTTAAAATTGAATATTCTTTTATTCTTTCGTTTACGATTAAAGAAAAAACTACTGCCAGGGTAAAAACAGAAATCAATAAAAGTAAAAGACTCAAGACTCTTGGAAAAATCAAAAAGCCTGCTATGCGGTCTCCAAGGTTAGAAATAAAGGAGCCACCCTGAATTACCTGCACCTGAGGCAGGGCTGTTTTTATTCTTAAGGCTGTGCTGTCCGGTTTTGCGCCGTCTGCCAGCTTTACAAAAATAGTACTTATTTTATTGCTTGTGTCTCCGTCAGAAATAAAACCAAAGCCCTTTGTTTTGGCATCTTCAAAAATCTGCTGAAGGGTGTTTAAGTCTGTGTAAATTGCATTGTCCATACCGCTGCCGCTTTTTGAAAGCTTTGAAGTAATGTGATGGGGTGAACCAAAAAAAGTTACATCGCCCCGCTCTGTAATAATATTGCTGCCTGCGTAAAAGAGAGCCTGGTTTGTGCCGGTCTTATTTTTTTCTGCCCAGTTTTGAACTATAAAATCGGTCTGGGGGTCAAAACCAATAATTTGAATTGCAAAATCGCAGCAGCTTTCGCTAAGGCTTGTAAGATAAAACTGACTGCTTACCTGACCAACTCCCTGAATTCCCTGAACTACATTCTCAATGCTTTTGTCCATGTAGAAATAATTAGGCTCTCCCGAAAGCAGAACGTTTTCCATCTGTTTTTCGTAGCCCTGTGGAACAACCATAAGGTCGGCACCAAGTCTGTTTTTAAGACCCTTGATGCCGCCTTTGAGGCTTGAAGTGATAATAAAGTTTGCAAACAAAACTGCTGCCGAAAGAGCAACGACTGTTATTAAGGCAGCAGTTCTGTAGGGCTTGCGCTTGATGTTTTCAAAGGCAAGCACCCTTGTAGTTAACGCTTTTTCCATAAAATTACGGTTTGAATAGTAGAAATTACAAAAATCAAAATTCCAAATACCAGTACTGTTGGTGCAGTAACTTTATGGCAGTGCATGCTGGCCATTCCACATACCTTTGCAAAGGTGTAAGGGGCAATGCCAACCAGGAGACCCAGGAGGGCAGTAAGTCCGGATAAAATAACGTTGATGTTTTTCATGGTATTAACTCCTTGAACCATTAATTTCTTTATAAGTTTTAGTTGCGCTGTCATAGATGTAGCCGTCCGGAACTCCAAAGAGCTCTATGTAACCTGTTTCAATAAACTTTTCGATGTCTGTTGTAGCCTTAAGGATTCCTGCCTCCTGTAACTGACGGGCTGCGGCATCAAAGGTTTTCTTTCCAAGGGAACGGCTTGGCTGGTAGTTAATTTCTTCAAGCAGTGCAGCATTAAAGTCCAGGTCGCCGGCACAAAGATCGTTTTCTATCTGAAGCTGGGCTGCGGCTCTTGGTTCTGCCTGAACAAATGCAGAAGCTTTTTGAAGGGCTCTTGTAACAGCAGCGGCTCCTTCAGGGTTTTCACGCAAAAGCTTGTGTGAAACAAACTGCTGGCAGCAATATTCGTTACGGAATTTTTCATCTGTTCCGGTGTCTAGAATTTTTCTAAAGCCATAAGCAAGCTCTCCCTTAGTTGCAACAGGGTCATGGGCACCAATTGCATCAACAGCACCATTGTTCAAGGCAATTGCAAGGTCAGCAGAAGCATAGGCAATAAATTCAACCTCGTTGTTGTCGGCTGTAACGCCAATTCCCAAGTCCATAAGCTTGCGTTTAAGGTTCATTACAGAAGAGTCTGCAAGACCAGGAACACCAATCTTTTTGCCACGAAGATCTGCAGCAGAATAAATATCGCTGTCGGCGCGAACGTAATACTTGGTACAACCAATATGGATTCCCGAAGTAAAGGAAATTGGAAGACCATTTTCCATTGCCTGAAGCTGGGTTGCATATAAGCCATAGCCTGCATCAACCTTACCTGCGGCAATCATTTCGCCAAGAGTTGCTCCACCTTCTACAATGTGAACATACTCTGCCTTCTGTCCGATTTTACCAAGCTCTTCTTCAAAAAGTCCAAGCTTCATGGCAACGTGGGTTGGCGCATAACAAAGACTTCCTGTCTGAAAGTTAATGCGGACAACCTTCTGGTTTTCTTCCCCACTTGTTTTTGCAGCTTCTTTTTTACTGCAGCCTGTGAGCATGGCTCCTAATGTAAGAACAGCAAGTGCTATTCCCAAATTACGAATAGATGATTTCATGTAACCTCCAATGATTTTAGTATTACCTAGTAGTTTAGTATGTTATAGCAATTTTTTTTAAGCCTGCATAATATTTTTTTTATATGAAGGGTATAGATTTTTTCTATGGCTTATCAGTTATCTGAATTTATGGTTTGAAAAAGAATTATTATTTTGTTAATATTAACTGACCTTTTCATAGGAAGTTAACGGGGATATTATGACCGAAGAATTAAATAAAAAATATGAAGCCTTGCAAACTTATTTCAGGCAGCTCGGAAGCGTGGCAATTGCTTTTTCCAGCGGGGTAGATTCTACCTTTATGCTTAAGGTTGCCCACGATACTCTGGGCGATAAAGTTGTGGCAGTAACGGCAAGGTCTCATTCCTTTCCGGCAAGAGAAAAAACTGAAGCTGCAGACTTTTGTAAAAAAGAAGGCATTGAACATATTTTTATTGATTCCGAAGAGCTTAATATTCCGGGCTTTAAAGAAAATCCAAAGAATCGCTGCTATTTATGTAAGCACGAGCTTTTTGAAGAAATAATTGAAGTTGCCAAAGATCATGGGCTTGCCTATGTTTGCGAAGGAAGTAATCTTGATGATAATGGAGACTACAGACCCGGCCTTAAAGCAATAGCAGAGCTTGGGATAAAAAGTCCCCTTAGAGAATGTAATTTATGGAAATCGGAAATAAGGGCAATTTCAAAGGAGCTTGGGCTTGCAACCTGGAAAAAGCAGAGCTTTGCCTGTCTTGCCAGCCGCTTTGTTTACGGAGAAACAATTTCCATAGAAAAGCTTGATATGGTCGATAAGGCAGAACAGTTTCTGCTTGATCTGGGTTTTGTTCAGGAGCGGGTAAGAATCCACAGCTTTGGGAATGGCCAAACCTCTGGTACTATTGCAAGAATAGAAGTAAATCCGGATGAGTTTACCAAACTGCTTGAAAATCATGAAAAAATTGTAAGCGAATTTAAGGAAATTGGCTTTAATTATGTTTCCATGGATTTACAGGGCTACCGAACCGGCAGCATGAACGAAACGCTTAAAGTTAGATAGCGTATTCTACTTCCTGAACCTTTCCTGCATAATTCAAGATTTCCAGAATCTGTGTACGATATTTTAAGAAGACATCCTGTCCTCGGGCTCGCGGATGGCTAAGATCAATATGAATGATTTTTTCAACCTTGGCTGGACGTGGTGACATAACAACAACGTAATCACTTAAATAAACTGCTTCATCAACATCGTGGGTAACCATAACCATTGTTGTTTTGTGCTCCTGCCAGAGACGGATAATTTCATCCTGCATTGTCATTCGGGTAAAGGCATCAAGGGCGCCGAGTGGTTCATCAAGCAAAAGAATTTTTGGATGACCTACAAGAGCACGGGCAAGGCTGGCCCTTTGATTCATACCTCCCGAAAGCTGGTGGGGATAAGATTTTTCAAAGCCCTTAAGCCCCACCAGATTGATAAACTCATCGACATCCTTTTTACGTTCTTTATATATGTGTCGCGCACGCAAGCCAAAGGCTATATTGTCGCGGATTGTAAGCCACGGGAAAAGATTAGCCTGTTGAAAAGCAAAGCCTCTGTCACTGCCGGGCTTGGTTATTTTTGTGCCGTCTACGCTAACTTCTCCGGAGGTTGGACTTTCCAGACCAGCAATACAGCGGAGCAGGGTAGTTTTTCCGCAGCCGGAAGGGCCAATTAAAGAAACAAAGCTTCCGGCGGGAATTGTAAAATCAACACCATTAAGGGCAGTTACTTCTTCTGCTTCGCCCTGATTAAATATTTTTGTTACCTGTGATATTTTAATTTCTCCACTCATTTTTCACCTACCACTTAATCAATCCTTTCTGCCAGTTGAGCACTTTTCCTCTTACTTTAAAGAGGGCTGTGATAATCACGGTACAGAAAACTGCAATCATAATGAGACCGGCATAAACGCCTGAATACATCATCATGGCTTTTTGGTAACTTATGTACCAGCCTATTCCATATTTGGCACCAAACATTTCGGCAGTCATAAGGGCAATAAAGGCCGCACAGATTCCGTTAAAGGCTCCCTGAAAAATATTTGGCAGGGCAGCTGGAACGGCAATCCTAAAAACCTGAAAAAAAGTTTTTGCTCCAAGAGTCTTACCAACTTCAAAATAAACCTTGCTGGTATTCTGAATGCCCGAGCTGGTCATAAGCTGAACCGGGAACCAGACTGCAAGAGCTATGATAAAAACACTGGCTCCAAAGGTTGTAGGAAAGGTTGTAAGAACCAGAGGAATCCAGGCTGTGGCAGGAATTGGTCCAATCAGCTTGATGTAAGGATTAATCCAGTAGTAAACCTTTTTGGAAAAGCCAAGAAAAACTCCGGTGATAAAACCGACCACCACTCCCCAGAAAACTCCCAGCAAAAGCAGGCGGAAGGAATACCAGATACATTTTCCAAGAAGGGAAGTCTGGTCTACAAAAACTGCCAGAATGTTATCGTAGCTTGGAAAAAAGATTATTGGCAGCAGGGCAAACTTGGCTGTCACAAGATTTATGACAATTACAACTCCGGCGGCTCCCAAAAGAAAAGGACCTTTCTGTGTGAGTGCTTCCTTTATCTTTGTAATAAAAAATGAAAGAATAAAAAACAGAGCGGCCAGGGCTAAAAGCACAAAGAGAACCCTATTGTAATAAGGTTTTACTGTAGCCGGATGCTGGCTTGAGTTTGGAATGGTCTGATTAATTACCAGAGCTAATAAAACCCCAAGAATTGGAAAGGCTCTGTATAAAAGATTTTTTGCCTTGATTTTTAAGTCTTTCATTTGTCACCTCTTTTTATGAGTCTGAATACCTACTTATATACTAGGTTATTAAATTTTAAGACTTTGCACAAATATTTATTTTTTATATGTGTTATAGATTTTTTCTATAGCCGGATTTTCCAGATAGAATTTTAACAGGTAAAGCCCGCAATATGCAGAATCTGTCTTATGGCGTCTATGTAGTTAAGGCTTAATTCATCAAGACGGATGCCGCATTTTGAAATATACCCAAGCTCAAAGGTATGGCTTATTTTTTCATCCTGATTCTGCAGGGGAACCAGAACAAAGTCGTCGCTGGAAGCATTGCTTTCTTCGCTGTAAACACCGGAAAGAAAAGTGTAGCCGTTTAAGGTTTTTATAAGATTGAGCTCTGTTGCCCGGTCTGCAACGGTAATTGCCTTGTCCAGCTTGTAGCGGGAAATTATCTGGTCAGAAAAAAAGGATTTTACATCATCAGTGTCAAAGGTAATAAAATGATAGGGCAGAAGGTCTTGCAGAGAAAGACTTTCCTTTTTTGCCAGCGGATGATTTTTATGAAGATAAACAAAGGCATTGCATTCGGTAAGATGATGAAAATCAAGATTGTTGGCTTTGAGGGCTTTTAAAATTTCATCACGGTTGGAATCGCTCAAATATAAAATGCCAAGCTCGCTTTTTCCAAGAGCTACATCTTCTATTACGCCAGATGCCTTTTTTTCGCGGAAGGCAAAATCATAGGCATCATTAGAAAACTTTTTAAGGATTTCGACAAAGGCTGTGCGGGCAAAAGCGTAATAAAGGGCAGAAACCGAAAAGGACTTTTTTTCCTGGGCGGAGTGCTTTTGTAAAAGAGCTTCGTAGGCGGCGTAGAGCTCCTTTGCATCGCAGATAAAAGCTTCTCCTCTTTGGGTTGGTTTTACTCCCCGCGAGGTTCTGTGAAAAATCTCAAAGCCCAGCTCCCATTCTGCATCGTGAATCGAAGAGGTGAGAGAGGGCTGAGAAATAAATAGCTTTTCCGAGGCCTTGTTAAGAGAACCGGCCTGTGCTACACCAAGAATGTAGCGGATCTGCTGTAAGGTCATTCTTTATATAAATCTGTACTCAAATAGCGCAGTCCTGTATCAGGGAAAATAATTACAATATTTTTTCCTTCGTATTCAGGGCGGCGGGCAATTTCTGTTGCTCCCCAAAGGGCAGCACCACTTGAATTTCCAACTAAGACACCGTCCGTCTTTGCAACTGTACGGGCAGCTTCAAAAGCAGGCTTTACAGTGGCAGAAAGAACTTCGTCATAAACGCCTGTTGTGTCCCGCAGGGTAATTGGAACGCGCTCGTTTGGAACTTCTGTAAAGTTGTGAATACCGGTCAAGGCTCCTGCATCCAAAGCCGGTTCTACGGCAATCACCTTTACATCCGGATTCTGGGCTTTTACATAATCACTTATACCGCGGATTGTTCCACCGGTTCCAACTGCACTTACAATTGCTGCAAGGTCTCCTTCTGTCTGCTCCCAGATTTCTACACCGGTTGTATCGTGATGAGCTTCCGGATTTTTTGGATTAATCATCTGGTCTACAAAGAAGATACTGTCTCCTGCAGACTGTCTGTCTCGGATATGCTGTTTAAGAATGTTAGTTGCAGCTACAAAGTCGTTGTTGGTTGCCCTGAGCTCATCCTGCAGCTCCGGTACTTCACTTATTTTCTGAACATTTGCGCCAAAAGCTTTCATTACCTGCAGACGCTCCTGACTTACCCCTTCCTGAAGATAAATCTGAACCTTGTAGCCCTTCATGGCACCAATGGCGCTAACGGCGATTCCGGTGTTTCCGCTGGTGTATTCAATCAAAGTTGTTTGGCCCGGCTTGATTTTTCCTTCGCGCTCTGCGTCTTCAATAATACGAAGAACAATGCGGTCTTTAATACTTCCAATAGGATTAAAATATTCTACCTTGGCAAGGAGCTTTGCCTTGAGCCCAAGCTTTTTTTCATAACCGTGGAGTCTTACCAGCGGTGTGTTTCCTACAAGTTCTGTTAGTGAATCATAAATTTTCTTTGACATTTTATTTCTTTGCCTCCGCATTAATAAATTTATCTGCATTCTGCTCGTACCACCACTTTGTGTATGGAAGTTTAATACGGGCAGCAAGGTTCTTTTCAAAGCTGCGGTTTGTTACTGTGTCGCGAATAAGCTTTGCAAAGCTTAAGGTGCCTTCATAACCAAAGACTGTATATTCGTCTGCAACAAAGACTGCAGCATAGCCCTGTTTAATTGCCCATACTGTAGTTCCAGGATGACGGCTAAAGTAAACATCAGGCTTGTAGTGATTTAAGATATTCAAAACCTCGTAGTTCTGCTGGTCTGCAACGGCAACCTTCATGTCTTTTGGAGAAGTTTTGAGCAGGTGCTCCAGAGCCGGCGGAACCTTTCCGTTGTCGTACTTGTAGTCGTAGTGCCAGGCAAGAGCATATTCAACTGTCATGCCAAACTCCTGCAATACGCGGGCAATTTCGTAAGTAAAGCCGGGACCCATACCAATTACGGCACGAAGTCCTTTAAGCTGTTTTGTTACTTCTTCAATCTGAGGAATAAAGATGGCGCGCTGTTTTTCGATATAAGCTTCTACTTCTGCACGCTTACCGATTGCATCTCCAATTCCACGCAGCCAGGTTTCAAAACCGGTTACACCTGAATGGTTGATTGTGCGAACGTATGGTACGCCATAAGTTTCTTCCAGGGCGTTTCCAAGATAAGTTCCAAGAGTACCACAGATACAAACTGTTGCAAGGTTTTCGCTAAGATGAGAAAGCTCTTCTATTGTTGCATTACAGTAGAGGAACTGAGGCTCTGCATCAAAAACCTCGTTGAAGATTTTTGTAATCTGAGGGCGGGCGCTTTCGTAAAAGTTTTTGATGTTTATGAAGCGGCGCTTTTCTTTTGGAGGCTTTACGATTCCCTGAAGAATTGCGTGGTCAGAAATATCAAAACCGCTGGCCCAGATTCTGGATTTAAAGCCTTCGCAGTGAACAGGGATTACAGGAACCGGCAGCTCTGCATCAAGGTCAATTGCAACACCGTCTACGTCTTCTCCTGTTACTCCGGAAACACAACTTGTAGAAACAAAGATTGCGTCCGGCTTATAGGCTTCGTAGGTGTGAAGAATGATTTTTCTTAAATCATTTACAGCACCAAAAACAGTGTCTTTTTCGTTAAGGTCGGTACATACAAAAACCGAGTTTGTAGTTTTGTTTACACGGGCTGCAATCTGGCCGAATTTTACGGCATCGTTACTTGCCATTGCTGTACAGCCTGCAGGAGCGTGGTAAACAACTGCAACGTTACGGATTGCGGCAAGAGCGTTTAAGGCACAGCCAGAAAGACAGGAGCTTGACTGGCTGAAGCAGCGTTCACGGTTACGAAGACTTCCATCTTCTGATTTATTTACCAGGGTCTGCAGGTCTCCTACAAAGCCTGTGATTGAGCCAAGGCGGTTTTCGCGAATGGCAATGTTTGCATTAGAAAAATTAAATGGCATATTTCCTCCTCTGTCACCCCGAACTTGTTTCGGGGCTTACTTTTACAGCTTCAACTTGCTCATTGCGGCAGTAAATATCTGTTCAAGAAGGTGCAGCCCTCCTGAATATCCGGCAATGTGATCATTAATTACAAGCTTTTCCAGCATAGGGTAGCTTACATTGATGTAGTGGGCTCCCAGCTCAATGGCCAGCTTCTTTTCCCAGTTTGAACCTATGATTAAAGGAGTTCCGGCAAAATCAAGAGCTTTAATCTGCTCGTGAATATCGTGACCATCGGTTGTAAACTGAACCTGAGTTGTAATTCCGTAATTGAGCTTGTTCAATTCTTCTGTGATTTTTTCCTGATGGGCCTTTGGAGCGTCATCGGTAATAAAGACTTTTTCCGGGAAGAGTCCCATATCATTTACCAGGAACTTTGTAACGGCAAGAGTATATTCACTGTCGCTTACTACTGTAAAACGCTTTCCAAGGATACGGGTTTCCAAAAGGGTGTCGGCAAAGCGTTCAATGTAATAGTAGAACTCTGCTTCCTTTTCGGTAATTACGCGTTCTGTAAGCTCCTTGTCTGCCCCTGTAAACTCCTGAACTGCCCGAAGGAACTTAGTAGTCTCACTTGCACCAATCGGCAAAACAGGATACTGCAAAAGCTTGATTCCAAAACGGCGTTCAAGATATTTTGCACTTTCAAGACCTGCCCATGGCGAAACAAGAATTGTAAATTCTGCATCAGGAATCTTTTTAAGATTGTCCAAGCCCCGGCCAAAGCCAAAGATTGTATTTGGTTTAAGACCAATTGCCTGCAAAAGACTTTCAATTTCGCGAAGGTTTCCAAGCCAGTAAGGATCCTGCTGAGGTGGAGCCACAAAAAGATTTACAAGGCCTTTTTCCTTACCCGCGGTCCCTGAGCCTGTCGAAGGGTCATCATCCAGAAACTGCTCAAAAATTGACTTAAGAATCCAGTCGTGGCCAACATAATTGTTTCCCTTAAAGCCAGGGGTTTTTGCCCAGATAACAGGTTTTTCTGCATCCGCAAAGTTACCGGCAACTTCTTCAATATCATCACCAATAATTTCGCCTGTACAGCCCGAAAGTACTACAAACAAATCTGCATCAATTACCTTAAGGGCATTTTCTATAGTAGAGCGGAGCTTATTGCTTCCTCCAAAAACAACTTCTTTTTCGCTTATAGAAGTACATGGAAAAATGTTAGGACTGTAGCGTCCACTTGTTCCATTGTTATCATTTAATTTAGACGCACAGCCAGGTCCTGAATGCAAAATAGGAATTGCTCCCGGAATTGCCTGGACCGTCTGCATTGCCGCAAGCGCGCATTTATAACGCGGCTGATCCAAAATCTTTGCCATATTTTTAGCTCCTGTGTAAGGGCACTGGTGCCCGGTGTTCTATCGGAAAGCGTTAAAAAAATTGCGAAAGCAATTTTTAGCTTATCCTTTTTCTAAATTATTAAAACCTATTGACTTAGTAGGTAAATATGGTTATACTACAATTAACCTAGTAAGTCAATGGGTAAAAGATAGAAAATCCGTT
>JAEEGK010015323.1_pt1 | contig 17011 bp, 18 predicted proteins | sample 8958771 | NCBI WGS metagenome assembly JAEEGK01 (sample SAMN16246547, study PRJNA631951) | gut metagenome | biome: gut microbiome; feature: rumen; material: SC-attached | host: Bos | place: Iran: Karaj | collected 2018-10 | reverse complement strand
GAGATTGGTTGCAAAAGAATGACGGCACCAAGTTCCCGAAGGACGGATGGATTCATCCCAGTGAAGAGCCTCATGGCATATCTTTATAACCCGGTCTTGAACATTAGAGTTCTCCTGTTGTGTCCTCATCCTACGGTCTCTTTCACTCTCCGCACCATTGAGAATCTGAGGAAACACATATCCATCGCGTGTTGGCGGTGCAGCAATCTCATCAAGAATCTTCTGTAGGGGTTCGATGATGGGAATAATGACTTCAGAACCATCAGCACTATTTCTTGCAGTCTTCTTCCGATTGAAGCGGAATGCTTTGCCCCCGTTCTGGAAGTAATAAGTATCATACTTCAATCGTGCGGCATCAGCCATGTTGAAACCATTGCAGAGGTACTGAACCAAGAACAGCCCCAAAGAATAATGAGCCATCTTTGTGTAGTGTTCGCTCCATGTCTCTGGATATTGCTTTGAAAGAAAAAGGTTGTAAAGCTCTGTCATCTGACAGACCCGAAGATAGTATTTGCGTCTCCTGCCACTGGTTGGGATGCTGACAAGACCTTTTTCTTTCCTGTTGGAAAAAGGATAAGGCACATCTCTTAGATATCCTTCTCGAAGACAGGTGTTCCATACGGCACGACAGGCACGGAGATAGATACCTGCAGTGGTGTCCCGTATCTTACCTACGATTTTCCCTTTCTTTTTTACACCATCCCGCATGCCATCTTTCCACTTCTGAATTTCGGCAGCACTAATCTTGAAGCCATCAATGGAATTTCTCCCATGATTTTGCGGAAGGACTTCAAAGCGCTTACATAGCTCTCGCTGGTCGTATAGCGGATACCGTCGTCATCTGTCTTGAGGTGGTAAATGATTTCCTCCCAGATGCCAAAGAAGGAACGGTTTTCTTTCTCTTCGGCTGTTGCTTTACCAGTTGTCACAGCTACCCGAACCATCTCAAAAGTCAAGAGTCCTCCCTTGTTAACAGTCTGCAATAAGCTCTTGTACTTGGGGACAATGGTATCTCGCCACATTCGTTGCTCCTTATATTTCTCTGAGGCACTTTTTGTGGCATTGCAGATGTCTGAAAACTTTTTCTCGGAGTAAGACCCACCGACAGGATGATAGAAGAACTTACGATCGATGGTAAAGCGGAGCGAAAGAGGGAATTCTGTCGCATTGTGCCGTTGCGTACGACGGTCAAGAACCAAGGAGGCGGTACAATTACGCTCCTTGATGACGGGAAATGATTTTGTCAATGTTGCCATGATGGTGGACTTTAGAGTTTAACATGCTCTCTATAGCCCATGTCCCTGCGTGACGAGAAGTGTATATACGCAAGAACCGCTATACACATTTACCCCTATAGAGTAAAAATGTATAGCGGGACACAATCATTTGGCATTCCTGATGCTATATGGGAGTGGGAGGTCGGCTGGTCACTCTCCTCAGGTAGCCTTTTACTGCCGATATCCAAGATGTGTCAACAGACCTTTTGCATCCTAGTCTCTCGACAGAGTTGACCCTTCGCATGAAACACCTTTTGGTTTCGCTTGCAAAGTTACGAAGATTCTGTGAATCTCACAAAGAATTATTGGATATTAACATCAAAGAATGAGATAAACAATAAATTTGCATGCAATTTGCTGATAAGAAGAGCAATAATCAACTACTTAGCCTTTAATAGCAATCTTTTTTATACACTCTGTGTATAAGCAAAATGGCCTCTTAAAATAGTCTCGAAAAGTTTTGGCTAATCGTTCGAAAACATGTACCTTTGCAGCCAATTTATAGGTTGGCCTATAGTTCCCGTAGGGGCAGGGCAAGCTAACTGTAGCCTTGTTGGTTGGGAACATCCATTTGGTATGAGCCGTATGGCGAATACTTTAGAGGCGAACTCCTGAGAGATGTGAAAGCAGAAGTTAAGCGATGCGAGTAATGTCGTTAGTGTAGGGACGGAACCCAGGAATGAAAAAACAGACTTACCACCTGTCTTCTCCCATTCCCGTTTACTGGATTGGCAAGAATACTTTCTTGCGTTAGTTTTCAAGTCTTCGGAAGATGCTCCGGAGCAAAGAGTAAAGTAAACCCAGGCGACCCGATCCTGGAAGGAATGTTAAACCATTAATGCGTTTTCACGCAGAGAGGAGATGTTATGCACACCATTAAAACATTAGACCAGTAAGAGCGCGCTCGCAGTGACTTTTACGCTTGTATAGTGACTCGAGTTAGTCGCTCTATTATCCTTTCCTTATCTTTTCGGCAGAAAAGGTGAGGCATAATGGCGTATTGCCATAAGTATAATCAATAAAAAGTATTTATCATGAGTTTAGATTTATATATCAAGACGAGTACGCCCGTCATAAAGCGTGGTACAGGTGTATATGTAAGAGAAGATGGTAAGACTAAGGAGTTGAAAACCATGGCTGAGGTGAAAGAACGCTTTCCAGATGCAGACCTGTCTCGGATAAAGGTCTTTGAATACGAGACAGACGAAGTGTGGCATGAAAACATCACACACAACATGAACAAGATGGCGGACCAGGTTCCCATAGGAAAGCATACGTTGTACGATTATCTCTGGCGTCCCGATGAGATAGAGATTACCCATATTACCCGAGAATATGCTACAGCCGTTTTCAACGGACTAATGTATATGAAGGAGCACAAAGAAGAACTCCTGCCATTTGAGCCGCCCATCGATCCTGAGACTGGAATACGTTGGGGATCCTATGACCTATTGGTAGGATTCTGCACTTCACTTGTCGATGCCATCATGTCTATCGATTACACAAAAGAAAAATATGAGCTTTATGCTAGTAGATGATGATTGAAGAGTAAAAGAAAAAAAGCTATGAAGATTGACATAAAGAAAAAAGAAAAGTACTATCAAGATGCGTTAATATGGATGGGATACCGATACGCCATCGGACTGACTGAGTCCAACAGCAATGGGAAACGAGCCATTGAACAATTAAAGATTTTCCAAGCCATTGAGTTTGACACTCCCGAATTTCACGCTTTGGCTACAGAGTTCGCCCAATTCCTAAAACGCAAAAAGATAAAAGATGTGATGGACTTAAGGCAGAAGATGTTGGAGTCTGACCTCATTTGGTATTCAGCTCACTATGGAATAGGGCGGCATAGTTACGCAGCCAGCCACTGCCATGATATCATTCAATATGGCACAGATGTTCTCTCTCCTGAGAGACAGGAGTTCCTTTCCTTTGACATTAGAAGAGAATTGTCCACATATCTTAGCTGGAGCACTCCATTTCGGATGCCAGTAGATGGAGAGCGTACGATAGACCCGATAGACGCATTCCTTAGTTTCCTACGCGATAACGATATAAAGACATCTGAGGAATTGGCAGAGTACGAGGAGATAACGGTCATCACGGAGGATAAGGGAACATACTCTTACCATGTGAGGAAAAGACCAGAAGATGCCGAGAAGCCATACATTCTCCCATTCGGATTTGAATACAGTGATTACTTTGGATGGGCCGACCTCGCATCATTCTTTGACACGAAGTTCCACAAACGGGTGTTGCTCCGCAATGAAGGTAAGGAGGAAGTGGTAGAGTGCTTTGACTCATGGCAGTATCAGACTCATTCTGCCGACGGATTCCCATTTATGAAAGTAAAACGCCCGTTAGATGGGTATAGGCATCGGCCTTACGGGGTTTACATACCCGAAGAGTATATAGTAAAAGAATTAGATTAAGAAAAAATGAACTATAAGTTTAATGCAGAACATACGTTCTTTACATCAGATACGCATTTCAATCATGCGAACATTATCCAATTTTGCAATCGTCCTTTCAAAGACGTGGCGCAGATGAATGAAACATTGATAGCAAATTGGAACAATATTGTTGGTGAAGATGATACTGTGTTCCATCTCGGCGACTTTTGTCTTGGCGGAGCTGCCGAATGGACACAAGTGCTCAACCGCTTAAATGGAAAGATATATCTTATTATGGGGAACCATGATTTGAAGAATATCCGTCAGGGATTCATTCAGAGGTTTGAGCATGTCTCAATGCAGATGCACATCGAGATAGGCAAGCAGAAGATATATCTGTGTCACTATCCATTTCTATGTTTTGAAGGTGGATACAAGGAAGTGTGGCAGCTATTCGGTCATGTCCATACCCGAAAGAATAACACAGGAAATGACGCAGAGAGACTTCAGTATTTATATCCGACCCAGTATGATGTTGGGGTGGACAACAACGGCTTTACTCCTGTTTCGTTTGAACAAGTAAAAAGAATCATCAACAATCAAATCGAAGAAAGAAAAGGATAGAACAAAAAGTTAAACCTACAAAAAGAGAATGATATGGGAGTATATGCACATAGATTTATAGAGGTCCTTGACAAGGACAACAAATGGAAGGCATTACCTGTATGGAATAAACACGAGGAGGATGCATATGGTAAGCCAGACATAATCATCGGAGAATTAAAATTGAAGAAGCAGTTATGTTTTCTCCAAAGAGCATCGTCCGGCTTTTACTCATCTGCTTCACTTTTCTCAAAGGATGACATAAGTCATTCAATCTCACCAGGTGAGTTGAGTGATGACGCAAGAGCATCTGTAGCAGGATTTAATCTTCCTGTTTACTGGTATTGTTTCTCACTAACAGAATTAGAAGCATTTGTCGATAAGTGCGGAGAACAAATATATTCTAATCTCGCAGATGCCTTTCATGATCGTAATATGCAGTTGATCGTAAAAATGCTGGCCTCAATGAGGAAAGATAACGGAAAAGATGAAGAAATCAAAGAGGGTGATTACTATCAGACTCCAAGAGCAACATACGATGATTATTTGGAAGACTACCTAAGCGTTGTGTCGGAGTTGAATAAGATATATTTTATCATACATGAAATATACAGCTATTACAGCTCTGACATGATACGTGTGGTTTTCTTTTATGGTTGATTAAAAACTACAGAACAATGAAGATACAATACATGAGTGACCTGCACATGGAGTTCGCAGAGAACAGCAGGTACATAAAGCATAATGAGTATCCAGTTACAGGTGAAGTGCTTGTGTTGGCAGGTGATACGTTCTATCTGAACAATACGGTTGCTCCTCTCAGTAAATTCTGGAAGTGGGCATCAGCCAACTACCGTCAGGTACTGTTAGTTCCAGGCAACCATGAGTATTACCAGTTTTGCGATGTAATGGAGCGGGGGGTGCAATGGAAATGGATGCTCAAAGACAATGTAGGCATCTATCAGAATCAGGTGGTTCGGATTGACGACACCGACTTCATCCTGAGTACGTTGTGGTCGAACATTCCTGCACAGGATGAGTATTTCGTGTGGAAGGGGCTGAATGATTTCCGTCAGACCAAATACAAAGGGAAGCTCATTCAGGTGAACGAGTATAACCAACTGCATCAATTCTGTTTGGACTTCATCAGGAAAAGCGTGGTGGAGAGTACGGCTGAGAAAATTGTTGTGGTTACTCATCACTTGCCTACACGGCAGGTGGTGGCACCACAACATTTGGACTCGTTCATCAACAGTGCCTTCGCTACGGAGTTGGGCGATTTCATAGCCAGCAGTCGTGTCGATGTATGGATATATGGTCATTCCCATACCAATATAGATGCCACCATTGGCAAGACGAAAATCGTCAGCAACCAATTGGGGTATGTCTTCAATGATGAGCATCTTTCGAACGGATTTGATGCAGGAAAGATTATTACATTAGATTAGCCTTATGGAAAATTCAAAAGAATACAAAGAACTCTTGGAAGGCATAAAGCAAATAGCCGAACAAATGAAAAGCCTGTATGAGCAGGCGTATTATGCATATAAGCCACAGGTTGATGACATTTGCCATAAAGACGCTTCACAAAATGAAGTTGAATGGCTTTTAGACTGGCTCCTTCAATATGCAGGAGATGACCGTATGCTTGGGCTATATAAGCAAGTCTGTCGCGCATATTGGCAAAAATATCCTGAATCCATTGCCTTCTACATCATGGAATATAGAAAAGAATATGACCCAGAAAGCCTCAAAGGCACCAAATGGGAATACCTGCTGAACGAAGATAAGGATTTTGAAGAAGATAAATAAGTGATGACTATGAAACAAATAACAGACATACCAATATTATTGATTATACCAGACATACATGGGCGTTTGTTCTGGATATCGGCCACAAAGAAGTATCCTGACTTGCCTGTGATTTTCCTTGGAGACTATCTGGACCCATATACATATTATGAGGAAATCCTGCCAAGTGAGGCTCTTGTGAATTTCAAGGAAATCCTGGATTTCAAGAAAGCCAACATGGAAAGGGTTACTCTCCTTTTGGGTAATCACGACATCCATTACTTTGACAAGGACATGAACAGCAGCCGTAAGGACAAAGAACACTATGAGGAGATTCATCAGATCTTCAGTGAGAACTTGTCTTTGTTCAAACTGGCTATGACGGTAAAGACAGAAGGAAAGGATTTCCTCTTCACTCATGCCGGGGTCGATTTGGGTTGGCTAAGGTACAGGATGCCTGAGGTTAATGTCAATGATGTGCATGGTATCTGCAAATCTCTCAATGACAGATTGATAACAGAAGATCGTCTTTTCGACTTTCTTTTCAATGGCTTAATGGATGTTTCCGCTTCACGCTGGGGCTATGCTAGATATCCCTCACCTGTATGGACAGATGAAACGGACCACCAGTACATGAGAGAGCGATTACCCAATGTATATCAAGTGTTTGGCCACACCCAACAGGAATTCGGACCTATCATAACAGAGCAATATGCGTGTCTGGATTGCCGTAAGGCTTTTCTATTGACAAGTAAAGGACATCTCATAGAGGCATAAATTACATGGTATTAAGCGCCACCTCATTTTTTTAATGGAGTGACGCTAATGTAATGACTTTTGTCCTAAGGAACATCCTGAGAACAAGTTCTTTCTGTTAAACTCGTTTGCAAAATACACGTCTATAGATATGAAGATGCCTTAAAAAAGACATCTGTTTGCAATACAAATTATACTCTATTTGATATGGAAAAGAAGAAGGAAGAAAGCACAGAAAAGGAGGAACTGACTCTTCAGAATGTTCCTAAAGCTGTTAATTATCTAATCAATGAGATAGCCGAAATGAGGGCCGTTTTAGAGCATATAGAATCTCAGCTAGGCCTCGGAGTTGACAAACACAGACCGATTGATGAAGAGAGAGCAGCAGAAATCTTGGGACAAACAAAAAATGTAATCAAGAAAATGGTTCGTGCCAGAGAGATCCCTTATTATGACAAAGGTAGGAAAGTATACTTCTTTGAAGATGAACTCGTGAAATGGGTCGAGGAATCAAGAGTGAAAACCTGGAGTGAGGAATACAAAAAGAACAAACGGTTTTACTAATGTTGGTATGATGGAAACAACGAGAGAAGAATTATTCAAAATGATTTGGAAAGAACCTGTAACTAAAGTTGCAGAGAAGATGGGCGTTCCCGCTCCAATTCTAAGGAAGTATTGCCATCTATTGAATATTCCAACGCCATCAAGCGGTTATTGGTCAAAACTTCAGTTTGGCAAACCAGTAGAGATACCGCCTCTCCCGGTGTTTGAAGATAATGAGGTTCCCACTTTGGATTCTTTTCAGATGCCCAAGAAGAAAAAAGAAAAAGTCCAGAAGGAATCAGCCAAGGAGAAAGAAAAGCCCTCAAATGAAGAAACCACGATAATACCCTCAGAACCTAATGAGCCCAAACAAGAAGTTGTCTATATCGTAGAGGAACCGCAAGACCCACGTGAAAAGGTTCAATATGAATTGAAAAAGATGGATCAAACTGTCTTTATCGTTCCAGAGGTGTTATATGCGAAAAATCCACTTATCATTGATACAAAAGAGTACTTTAGAGGAGAAATAAATGCAAAATATTTAGACAAGAATCCGTATAAGAGCAAGATTAAGTCGCCTCTGAACATTCGTGTACAACCTGAAAATCTAGACCGTGCATTAAGAATCTTTTCTACAATAATACGAATATTGGAACTTCGTGGACACCAAATCGTGGCGAAAGGCGTTAACAACACTTGTGCTATCGTCCACGAAGAGGAAATCCCGATACAACTATACGAGAAAAACAAACAGATACCAAATACAGAATCCCGTTACCCTAATTATCTAACAGTCCCATCAGGAAGATTCAAATTCGAAATACCTCGCAAAAGACGATTCTCTTATAATTCGGTGTGCGTAGAAGATACACCAGCTACGAAATTGGAAGAGAAGATCATCAATACTATTGCCAAAATAGAAATCGAGGCCATTTCCATCAAAGAAGACCGAGAAGAGTTGGAAAGGTTAAGAAAGCAACAAGAAGAGGAGCGAAAAAGAAGAGAACTTGAAGAGCAGAAGAAGAGGGAATTGGCAAAGAAACGAGAGAAGGAAAGGACGGAATTGAAGGCTGCGTTCCTTTCTGCAGAATGCTATTCGTGGGCTAATATCTTAAGAGCCTATGTGGAAAAATATGAGTCTTTCCTCAATGAGAAAGAAAGCATAGTTGATGAAGACAAAGAAAAGCTAAATTGGCTTAAGAGAAAAATTGAGTGGCTTGATCCTTTCTTCGAATGCGATGATGAATTGCTGACAGAAGAAGACAAGCGAAATCTTATCTATCCCGAAACCGATATGAAGGATAATAGAGCTACTTTCCATTCATATTCTGAAATGCCCCCAGAATTCACATTTTGGAACAATCCTTTTAGGAGAAGGAACTAAAAAAGGCTCTTTGCTGCCTTGTGTCTTCTTTTGTGACCTTTAAGGAGGTCTTTGTCATACCTATAAAAATGATTAATTAAAATGCAACTCGCGCAAAAATATTTGCGCGAGTTAATTTAGAATTAATGACGCGACACTCCACTTCAATATAAGAATCCAAGCATCCAAAGTGGCAATTTTGCCCCATCAGGCATGTCCCAGTCGTCGGCAAAGATGTAGGAATTCTCCACACCTGCAATCTGTGAAAAGCCCTTACTGCGTCCTCCTATCTCAAAAGTGTATTTTCCATCGACCTTGAAATCGCCTTGCGCCTTGCCATATTCGACAGTATGGCTTTCTGAAAGGCTACATATTGCAAAGGTTTCACGTAGTGTCCCGATTTCTGCCTTTGTGGGTGTCAACGCGTAAAGAATATTGGGATTTTCCAAATAGACCTTGTCTGGTTTGGAAAGTTTGCCAATCTTTTTCTTGTCGGAATATAGCAGATTGAGAACTTTTGCATCACCAAGATACTTCAAATACTCCACTACTGTGTCACGCCCAATTTCAATAGCGGCAGCTATCTTATTAGCATTTAGTTCAAATGGGACTTCACTACAGATAAGAGCAATGAGAGCCTGCAATTTCCTGACATTGGCCACATCGACCTTACAAATCTGAGGCAACTCTGCTTCTATAATGTAGTTCACCACTTGTTCAATCTTAGTGTAATATTCACCTTCCCCCTCCAATAAGAAAGGATAGTATCCCTTCTCCAAATATTCCTTAAAAAGGACAACAGGTTTACACTTCGAAGAAACTTCTTGCCATAAATCGTATGGATGAGCCAGTATGTCATCCAATGCCCATCGCTTGAATTCCAAACCATGATAGAAACGAAGTGATTCGCGGAATGAAAGTCCTGGCATCGTGTATTTGACAGCACGACGAGACAGGTCAGCATCTCCTTCCCTTAGTCGCAGAAGGGAAGACCCACTGACGATCAGTTTTAGGTCGGGGTACAATTCGTGAATCTCTTTTATTTCACGACTCCAATCAGTTGTACCAGACTTGTACTTGTGAATTTCATCAATTGCCAACAGTTCGCCACCATGAATAGAAAATTCCTCAGCCAACCCCACAAGTGTTCGCATAGAAAAATCTACAGTATCAGCCGAACAATAAAGTATGCGGCGGTCACCAAGTCTATAATTTTGCTTTAGATACTGCTTGATGAGCGTAGATTTGCCCACACCTTTAGCTCCCATAATGGTGACAAGTTGAGCATTCCAGTGTATTTCGTTCATCTTGTCACGAATGATTTCTGTTTGGGTGTTAGCCAGCAGCCTGTCACTTTTTCTGAATAATGAATCCATACGATTTTTGTTTTATCGGTGCAAAGGTAATAAAATTGTTGCATACAACCAGCATTATATTGAAAAAATGTCGCCTGTGCGCAACAATTTATACACAAAGGGATTAATGTTGCTTGATTTCATAATGTTGAGTGGAATAAGTTTAGACGGAATGAATGAGTATAAGTAATATCCACATAAAGAATCTGAATATATACAAAAAGCATCCAAATCTTATAATCTTTCCTACATAACAGCTTATTATTAAACTATTATTTGTATTTTTGCAGCACAAAAGTTCAATAATAAACTATTATGGACGACATTTACATGCTTTCCGATACCATCATCTTTAGTAGAATAGGTAGTAACTTGAAAGCGGCCAGACTGAAGCAGAATATTACTCAACAAAGCTTGGCTGATGCGGCAGACATTTCTCTTTCCTCTCTGAAGAAAATCGAGAAGGGAGAGATTGGCTCGTTTGATTCATTGCTGAGAGTATTGCGGACATTAGGGAAACTCGATGTGTTTCAGCCTTTGGTGGATGAAGAACAACTGGTCCACACTAAAAATCAAGCACTTGCGATAAATCGCAGGTGCTTTTATATTTCCATACATTCTTTCAATGCATGTAGAAGCATTACTTCTGCATGCAGAGGTAGCCCTTCTGCAGATAGAAGCATAGCTTCTGCATCTAAAAGCATTGCTTTTACCTTTTCGTCAGAAAAATGCCTGATTTCTATAAAAATTCTCCCTTATAAGGGAGATTTAGAGGGTCTTTTCGTGCCCAACCTCCCTAAATCCTCCTCTTCCCGCATGAATACTGGACTGAGCATAGGGAGGTAGGGGTGCTTACACCTCCCTAACACCTCCCTAACACCTCCCTTCAATTAGAAATGAAGTACCCATCTAAGGGTTTCTGTCCCCCGCAAACGGGGGAACCGAAAGGGGTTATAAGACTATTGAATTTAGAGGGTCTCCGAGGGAGGTCTAAGGGACCTCTTAGGGATATCTGGAAATCCTACCTCCCTATCGTCAAGGCGCATAAACACTGGTCCTAACACCCAATTAGGGAGGTTAGGAGGTTGGAATACTTTCATTTCTTCTTTGTTTCTTATTATAAACTTCTTTGTAAAGTTAGGTATTTTTTTTGAAGATTCAAAATCTTTTCATTACCTTTGCAAAGGAGTTACTACACTGAAAACAAACATAACACTATAACATTATGAAGAGAATCACTATCATCATCTGCGCTTTAACTGCAATATGCATGACAATATGCGCACAGCAGAAACAAAAAGAGTACAAGAAAACGAAAACTTTAGTGGCATACTTCTCGGCAACTGGTGTTACCAAAGCTGCTGCTGAGAAGCTGGCAGAGGTAACAGGAAGCGACATCTATGTGATACAACCTAAAGTGCCTTATACTGATGCCGACCTTAACTGGCATAACAAAAAGTCACGTTCGTCAGTAGAAATGGCAGACCCTACATCACGTCCTGCCATCAAAGGCAAGGTGGAGAAACTGAACGATTATGACACCATGTTTATCGGCTACCCCATCTGGTGGAATACTGCCCCAAGAATCATCAACACGTTCATCGAGGCTAACAACCTGAAAGGCAAGACTGTCGTTCCTTTTTGCACCTCAGGCAGTAGCAGTATCAAGAATTCTGCTGAAGAGCTAAAGAAAGCCTACCCCAGCCTGAAATGGAAAGATGGCAAAAGGCTTAACGGCATTTCGAAAAAGGAATTACAATCTTGGATAAAAGGAATGTAAACGACTAAAAAGTAAATTCAAGAAAATATGACAAGCATCGAACTTGATATGATACAATCGGCTGGCGTGGGCGCCTTGGCACTCTTCGTCGGCATGATCCTTACGCGTAAGGTGTCTTTCTTGCAGAGGTTCTGCGTGCCTTCGCCTGTGAGTGGCGGCATCATCTTCTCGCTGCTCACCCTGCTGCTGTATAGTGTTTTTCATATCGAGGTGTCGTTTGACGGTACGCTGAAAGACTTCTTCATGCTGGCATTCTTCACCAGTGTGGGGTTTCAGAGTGACCTGAAGGTGATAGGTCAGGGAGGCAAACTGCTGGTTATCATGTTAGGACTGTTAGTGGTGATCATCTCCATGCAGAATCTGATGCCGATGGGCATTACCCGAGTGATGGGTGTTGACCCGCTGATAGGTATGGCGGCAGGCAGTATCTCCATGACTGGCGGGCATGGTACGTCTGGCGGTTTTGCTGGTGTTCTTAAGGCTATGGGACTGGAAGGTGCCGACACCATAGGTATGGCGGCAGCCACCTTCGGACTCATTGCAGGCTCTATGCTTGGTGGTCCATTGGCAGAGAGAATTATCCGTGCCAAACTCACCCATGAGCAGATGCAACCACACGATGAAGAGATAGACCCTGCCATGGCTGGTATAGAGAGCGACGAGGCATCGCCCACGGGTCGTGCCAAGCGTCTCAGTACCAACGAACAGGAGTTCCAGCAGTATGCTAAAGCCATGTACTGCATCATCCTCGTCATGGGTGGCGGCACAGTGTTGAGTTGGGTTCTTACCAAGACGGGCATCACCTTCCCCACTTATTTCGGTGCACTGATATTAGCTGCCATCACCCGCAACACGATGGGAATGGTGACACTGAACAGAAATGGCAAACAGGTAAAGGCTGACAAACTGCTTGATATGGAGCGCATCATAAGTGTGGGCAACATCTGTCTGTCTATGTTCCTTGGCATGGCTATGATTTCACTGAAACTGTGGGAACTGCAGAACCTTGCCCTGCCGCTGATAGTGATTCTGGTGGCTCAGGTGGTGATAATAGCCCTCTTTGCCTACTTTGCAGCTTTTCCGCTCTTGGGGCGCGACTACGATTCAGCAGTACTGTGTGCAGGCATCTGCGGTTTCGCCCTTGGTGCCACGCCTAACGCTATGGCTAACATGAGTGCCGTATGCTACAAATACCACTACACCGTCAAGCCCTTCCTCATAATACCAATCATCGGCGCCATGTTTGCAGATATCATCAACACTGGCATCATCACCCTCTTCCTCAATATGCTGTAACATGCTTCGTAACTCAAGACTCTACATACTGCTGAGCATGATGTTCCTATATGCCTCTATGCTGGCGCAAGACAGTCTGCCCATCGTCGAGATTAAGGCTGACAGGACCATCATCTATCCGCAGCGCATGGAGCTGACTGGCGAAGAGACGCTGATGGATGTGCTGCAGATGGTGCCCGACCTCATGATAGCAGGTTATCAGGATGTGATATCCACCTACAACCTGCGCATAGATAATGCCCCTATCAATGGTGACAACCGACTCATCCTCAGCCAGATGAAGGCGAAGGACATAGACAAGATACAGGTGTGTGACAACACTGGTGTGGCAAAGGGCACCATAGGCACGAACAATGTGCTTGACATAAACATGAAGATGCCCGACGGGGTGAAAGGCTTTGTAGAGGGACAGGGCGACTTTGGCAATCAGGCAGAGGGCTATGCCACTGCCAATATGCTGTATGGCAGCAGGGGCACCGATGTCTATGCCAATGCCACCTACAGCTATCAGGAGGGCAAGAAAGACTATGTCACACTCCACATGACCAACCGCTTTGACGAGCGCAACAAGCTGCTTACCTACTTCACCCAGCAGTTCATAGAGTTGCCCGATAACATGACGCGCAAGGTGATGGGCAGGGCACGCTATTTCCACACCTTCAACGATATAGGCACCGAACTGCTCATCTTGGGCGGCTATCAGTATTCGAGCGACCCTTACGTATCAAACAAACTGCCTATGTATGTGGTGGAGCTGAACACACCGCTGTTCACCAAGCGCCTGTCGATGATGCTGGGCACCGAGGGCGACTACCTCATAAGCAACCAGAAAGACAGAGACTGGGGATGGCATATCTTCAACCATGACATTTACCTGCAGTTCACCTACACCCTGCCCCACTGGCGCTTCACGGCTGGTAACCGCACCATATTTTACGGCTACAAACTGAGAGGCAACAACGAGAGCCACCGATATTCTGACACGCGCAACAACACCAATGCGTGCGTCATATTCGTGCCCAACAACCGCCACCAGTGGCAGTTGGGCTACTACCGCAAATACTACAACCCTGCCTACGAGGCACTCTTCCTCGACCTGATTACGCTGACCTATGACGACTGGCTGTTCATCGAGGGTCAGCTGGAAGAGTGGGACATCAACCAGTTTAAACTCGCCTACACTTACAGCAAGCCGAGGCTTACCATACAGACGGAGGCAAGCCACTACATGGTAGAGGGCGATGATAACCTTACCGAGGTGTCTGGTTCCGTATATTGGAAGCACCGCTGGCTCACCCTCACTGGGGGTACTGACTTAGCATTTTCAAGAGATATGGCATACGCCATTGTGCGCCTTTCGCCCACCGCACGTCTTCCTCACCAGTGGCAGATAGGCATGCAGATGGTTTATCACACCAAGAAGTCGCCACAGCGCATCATCTATGGCACTCCCGTGTATGGCTATCTGTCGGTCAGCAAGCAGTTTGACGAGCATTGGTTCCTGAGCCTTGACTGGCACGACATGGTAGATGCCCTCAGCAGCGAAGCCATCACCAACCGCCATGCAGGCAACATCAAGTTGCAATACAGGTTTTAGATTGTTTCTTAAAAAAAACTTAGTGTTTTAGGGTCATAATCTTTGTAGGGCAGGCAAGCGTGCATTTACCACACTTCAAGCAGTCGGGATGCAGGTAGCCAGCCTCTTCGCCACGACTGTCGTAGGGTGTCAGTTGCATAGGACAGACACGGGCGCACTGCTTACACTTCATCTGACAGGCACTCGACACATGAATACTGGTGAATGCCTTAGGCAGAGGCGCTTTCTTGGGAGCCACCCAACTGGAAATGGTACCCATAGGACAGAACGAGCACCAGGTGCGTGGGGCATAGATAAAGTTCAGCGTTACTCCCACGATGGTCGTAAGAACGATGATGGTCCAAAACACACGTCCTATATCGCTCCACATAGCCAGTCCGCCCTCGCTCCATCGAGCCTGACTCAACTGTATGCCGAACATAGTGAAGATGAAGAACACCATGAACAGGCGGAAACCGAAGGTGCGAACAAACCTGGGAATCTCACGATGGGGTGAATACTTAGACAGCAGACGGTCATACATATTGCCGCGAGGACACACATGTCCGCACCACCAGCGTCCCTTCCATATACTTGTCATTACAGGACCTATCATGCACACTATGGCAATAAGACCTATAACAGGGAAGAACCAGCCGAGGGCTATGTAGGTAAGTATAATCCAGTAGAGCGGTGTGCCAGGACTATCAAAATGTCTGTGAAAGCGTTTTTGTGCCATTATCTTACAAATTATCATTTTCCGTTTGCAAAGGTACAAAAAATAGTTTATAGTTTCTTCGCTATCGCTCAGGCGAACATAGTTCGGAGTCCAGTTTACGGTTTTTTAAAAATTCTTCACTCTTCGTTCTTCATTCTTTATTTATTTTTGTACTTTTGCAGGGAGTAGAAACAAAAGCATAATCATGATTACAACTACAAAATGGCTTAACTATGAATTATGAACTATACATTACAGCCTTCCTCTTGTCAGTCAATGTAATAGCTTTCTTCATGTATGGCATTGACAAGTGGAAAGCCAAGAAAGATAAATGGCGCACCTCAGAGGCAACACTATTGTGGATAGCCGTAATAGGTGGAAGCATCGGCGCATGGTTAGGCATGAAAGTGTGGCATCATAAGACCATGCACAAGAAGTTTAGGTATGGTCTGCCGCTCATTCTCATAATGCAGATAGCATTAGTGATTTTCGCCTACGAATACATCATGATAAATCAGTAATAACACAATAAAGGCTGCCCTGAAATAGGACAGCCTTTAATGTCGGGATGACCAGACTCGAACTGGCGACCACACGCCCCCCAGACGTGTACGCTAACCAACTGCGCTACATCCCGAGAAACTTCGTACGGGAACGTTAACGGGAACGTTAACCAAACGCTTCGCTACGATAACGTAAGCGTTGAAAGCGGTGCAAAGGTACAAAAAATAATTGACAATTGATAATTGATAATTGAAAGTTTTTATATAAAGGGGTAAAAAAGTTTGAAAACCTCTGCTTTTCGCCAAACTTTTATTATTTCATCGTAACAAGGATGCGGTTGCCGGAAGCAATTATCTGGCGACAGATGTCCTGAATGTCTTGTGGGGTAAGACTGTTGATGAGTTTCATATAGTCCTTGTCTATATTTATGCCATCAGTAATCAGATTGCTTATTACACCCTCCCAATAGCCGTTAGTCAGGATTATGCGGTCATAGTTCTTCTGCTCGTAACCCTTTACCTTGTCCAGTTGCTCTGCCGTTGGTCCTTGCTCAGCCATAAGCTGCAGCTGCTCGTCTATTATAGGTAGCAGCTCGGCATACTTGTCTGGGTCGCAACGGAAAGATATTGTGAGTCGGCAGTCCTGCTCTGGTCGCATATTGCAGTCGGCACTGACAGACACACCGTAGGTGCCGCCCTTCTCCTCGCGTACCTTTTCTGTATATACCATACGCATAATCTGTGCCAGCACGTCAGCCTTGATTATGTTCATCTCTGTATATGGCATAGGAGTAGAATACACCACACCAGTGAGGGCTGACGGAGTCTTCTGTTCTATCTGGAATATGCACTCGCGCTGTCCCTTCTGCAGACGACTGCGATATGGTCCACAGTCGGGTGTTTTGGCGTCTTTTGCCTTACCAGGCAGCGAAGCCACATACTGCTTGAGCATAGCCTCGAGTTCCTTCGTGTCCACATCGCCCGTAATGATGAGGTTCATGCCAGCGAGGTCACTGAAGCGCTCGTGGTATATCTCGTAAATGCGGTTGAG
>JAEEGK010015321.1_pt1 | contig 17012 bp, 9 predicted proteins | sample 8958771 | NCBI WGS metagenome assembly JAEEGK01 (sample SAMN16246547, study PRJNA631951) | gut metagenome | biome: gut microbiome; feature: rumen; material: SC-attached | host: Bos | place: Iran: Karaj | collected 2018-10 | reverse complement strand
AATATAGATATAAAACTTTATAAAATGTGTGAAAAAGATATATCAACTAATTTAGAAAACAATTTAATTATAGAGAAGGATTTAAATTTAATGCAAACAATAAGAGTAAATAAAATAAAAAAGAAAGTTAGTTTTGATAATAATATACATGTTTCATATGTTCAATCTTTTAAAGAATATAATAAGATTAAAAATAAATGTAAAAAAGAAAAAATAAATAAGTGTAGATGTACTATCATTTAATAAGTTTTTTAATGAATAGTTTATCTCACTTTTTTTAATTTAATCTATTAAAAATATAAGTAATATAAACAAAATTGGTATATGTAAATATATTTAAATTAGGTATATGATTTAATTTTGAATAATAATTGATATATTTTATAGTATTCGCATTTTACAGAAATATTTTGTATTTTTAATTATAAAATATACAAAATTTATTTTATTTTTATTTTTAGAAATGTAATTTATTTTATTCGTTGATTTTTTTTAAATAAGATATATAAATATTATGAATTATTTTATTTATTAATTTATGACAATAATTAAATATCTATTTCTTTTATTATAGTAATTTAATATAAAGATATATACTATTTATTTAAATTTTTTGATAAAACATTGAAAACTAATTAAACTAAAAAAATTAAAAAAAACTAACTTACTAATGAATTTTTATCCCAATCTTCTTTATCTAACATTTTTAATTTATTCATTTTATTTTTTTCCCAAAATTCCTTTTTATTAGATTCTTTAGATATAATTATTTTTGAAAATGTTTTTGGTGCAACATATAAATTTGAAGGAATAATTTCATTTTTTTCACAAAGAATACATATATTATCCTTTTTAACACATTGTATATGATATTTATGACCACATTTAAATGCAATAATTATATCATTTTCATCTTTATTAAATCCTTTATTACATAAATCACAAAATGAAACATTAAATCCATTTCCACTTTTATATTTTTTTTCTAATATTAAATTTTGTTTACTAATTGAGTTTGAAAATATTATTTTAGTATCTTTTAAAAAATTAGAAAAATTATTATATGATTTAATCATTCCAATTAAAATATGTTTAAATTCTTTAAATTCAACATCTTTATTTTCTTTTGTAATATAATCTAAAATTTCATTAATACTCACATAAATACACATTTTAGTTAATAAATCTTTAATAGCATCAGAAATAATTTTTTGTACATTTTTCATAGAAACACATTTATTTCTAAATTGATATAAATTTTTTAATATTTCAAACCATAAATCATATCCTTCTTTAATAGCTTTAAGAGAATTTGTATCTTTATTTGATTCACTATATGATTCACACACTCTAATACATAAATTTAAATTAGTATTAAATTTATCTAATTTATCTTTTTCAATTTTATCTTTATCTGAAAATAAATCATCACAACTAAAATTAAATTCTTTTATTGTTAATGCTAAAGCACTTTTTGAATCTCCTGATATTTCATATAAATAAATAGCTGCTGAAAAAATATTATTAGATAAACATAAATCAAGTAATTCTTTTAAAGAATAATATGATATTTTATCTTTTATTGTATCTAATATTTTATCTTTTTTATTTAATTTAATTAATAATTGAATTTCTAATAAAACTAATTCACTTAAATTTTTATCATCAGGATTAATTAAAAAAGAATTTCTTCTTTTTTCTTTTGACTTTTCTTTATTTTCATTTTCTTTAGCTCCTAATTGTTCATTTAATATTTTTTGTAAAAATTGATATTGAACTTCAGGATCATTTTCTAATTTTTTAATAATATTTGTTTTTTGATTATCAGAAAACCAATTATCAATTATTTTAATTGTTTTATCAATTGATATTTTTGATAATTGAGGTAATTTTTCTAAAATTGCTTTTTGTATATTTTCAAATTCTTCTTCTTTATTATTATCTTCTTTTTGAATTAATAAAAAAATTGAATTAATCCATTCAAAAATATTATGAGAATCAATTTGATTAATATTTTCAATAAAAAAAGATAAACAACTTAAATAATCTTTTTTCATTTCTAATAATTTTATTTTTATTAATAAAAAAGGTGAATGATTAATTGAATCAATTAAATCATCAAGTTCTTCTTTTTCAAAAGTATATCCTGATTTAAAAAAATTATCTAAATTTTGTAAAATTTCATAATAATATGAACCTTTATTTTTTAAATCTATTTCTTCATTTCCGTAACATTTAAAAATATCTTTTGCTTCTTCTGGATCATTTTCTTTTGTTTCTTTTAAATTTTTAAAATAATGAAAAATATTTTTTAATGAGTGTATTACTTTATTACTTTCAATTGAACCTTTTCCTAATTTTGTTGCACATTTTATTATAAACATATTCAAATTTTGTTCCACAAAAAATTTTTGTACTCTTAATGTAGTTGAAATTATTTTATTTAAAGTTGATTTTATATTATCTGTTAATACAAAATCATTTATTTTTTTTTCTTTTTTTTCTTCATTTAATTCTTCTTTCTCTATTTTTTTTTTTTCGTCATCTTTTTTTTCATCTTCTTTTATTTCAACTTCTTTCTTTTCTTCATTTTTTATTTCTTCGTCTTTTTTTTCTTCTTCTTTTTTTTCTTCTTCTTTTTTCTCTTCATTTTTATTTTCTTCATCTTTTTTCTCTTCATTTTTATTTTCTTCAACTTTTTTTTCTTCTTTTTTTTCCTTTACTTTTTCCTTAATTATTTTATCCAAAGCTTCAGGAACTTTAATTTCTGATAATTGTTTAAAAATAATATTATATTCATTAGTTATGTTATTAAAATCTTTATCTTTAATAATTTTATAAAGATGTTTTTCAGTAAAAAATTTTGATAAAATTAAAAAGAAAGAATAAGAATCAAAATAAACAATTTTTAAAAATGTTTTTTCATCCAATAAAAAAGCATAAATCAATAAAACAAATTTTTTATAATTTTCATCTTCACTATCAAAACTATAAAAAGAATCTTTTGGACTTTGTAAAATAAAAAATTTCTTTTTATTTAAACTTAAATCAATATACCACATTAATTTATGTAATATATATTCTTTACTAAATTGCATTTTATTTAAACCAATTTTTTTATATAAATCAATATATGAAAGAAATTGATTATCTTCATTTTCTTTAGAAAGATAATAATTATACATTCTAACTATAGGTAAAAAAAATTCTCTATAATCAGTTCCATTACTATATAAATAAATTAAAGTTATAAATAAATTAGAATTAAAACACAACAATTTAACTACTTGTTGATTAATACTTTCAAAATTTAAATAAATTAATAAATGAGAAAATGTTCCTAATTCATCATTTGTTTTATAAGGAGAAAATAAAAAAGGAATTGCATTTGAAATATTAGCATTACTTAATTGTCCACTATAAATAAAAGGTTCAATACTTTTTATAAAAGCATCACTTTTTCCTTTTAAATTAAAAGTTGTATAAACATCCATTAATAAAAATAAAATTTCATTTATTCCAACACAAAATTCAATTGATATATTCATACAATTTTTTAATTTTTCTTCATTTTCATTTATATATATATCACTATCACTATCATCAGTATCATTATTGTCTTTTTGTTTAAAATTATAATCAATATATCTATTTAATAATTCTTTAAGTAAAGGAAGTAAAAGTTCTTTTCTTTTTTTAGGTTGAATAGGAACATGAGGTAATAATATAATTTTTTGTTGATATAAATTAATTCCTAAACATAATGCTTCAATCCATTGTTGATTTTTTTCAAAATCTGCAAAACATTCTGCAAAATTTAATAATTTTCCTAAGTAAAATCTTTGTTTTGCAAAGAAATATATTGTATTCTCTTTATGGAATATAAAATTTCTATAAAAATTTTTATATATTTTATCATCTTTAATATATGATAAAGATGTTTTATTTAATATATTATCAACTGATAATCCTTCTTCTAATAAAGGTTTTTGTTCTTCTTCATTATTTATATTTTCTTTTGGTTTTATTATTTTTTTTAAATTTGATTCATTTATTTTTTCATCTTTTTTTGATTTATTATATTTTTCGTTATATTCACCAGATTTCATAAAAAAAGTATTAATAACTTTAATTAAACATTCCTTTTCATTTAAATCAAAGAAATATAAAATTGAATTACAAATAAATCCAATTCTTATTATTTTTTTATCATTAACAAAATATGCAATTTCTTTCCCTTTATTATTAGCATTAATAGTAATAGTATCATCTTTACCTTTTTGTATATCAAAAGAATATAATCTAATTATATTCTTATAAGAAGCAGCTAATAATAATTTTTCCTTTATATTTTCTAATTCTTCTTCATTATTTTGAAAAATATAATTTGTATTATTTAACGGAGTATATCCAAGTCCAAATGAAATATCTATTATATATTCATTTTTTTCATTGTTTTCTTCAATTTTTTTAGTATCAAATAAATAAGATTTTTCTTTTTTAACAATATAAATTCTAATTTCTTCAAAATTTGCAATAGCTAATAAAGTTAAATCAGGATTTGGTTTATATAATTCTAATGCATATGTAGGATTTATATCTTTACAAATGTTTTCCTCAGTGACATTTGTTTTAAAAAATCCTTTACTTATAATACTTTTATTGACAAGTCCAATTAAATTTGAATAAATAAATTCATATTCTCCATTTGTAACATTTAAAAATTTAATTGAAACAATTTGAGTTTTACTTGTTTCTTTAATTAAATAAATTAATTTTTGTTTATTAACTTCAAATAATGCAATATAACCATTTGAATATCCTATAACTAAAAATTCAGCTTTTTCTGAAACATCCATTGAAGTAACTTGAATTTTTTTTAAATTTTTTTCTACTTTTTCTAAAGGAAATTGATTTATTTCATATTGTTTATCTAATAATAATACATGTATTGTTCCTTGATCATCTGCACCAAATAAATAATCTTCACTTATTTTAAAACATTTAAATTTGAAATTTGATGAATTTTGTAATAATTTTTCAGTTATTCCTTTTTTATCATTAAATTCTAAAACTTTATTTTTTATTGTATTGTTTGATTTGAAAAGTTCTAATTGATTTATTATATAATTTTCTTTTGATGAAGGTAAAAATAAATTATATTTTTTTTCAACACAATCAACTAAATTTAATGGCTTTAAATCACTATAATTTAATAAATTTTCACTTCCAGTATTATATTCATTATCTTTATTTATTTCTTTTTTTGAATCTTCAATTTTATTTATATTTATTTGTTCTTTTATTTTATCTTTATCTTTTTCTAAAATTAATTTTGCATTATCATTTTTAACATCCTCTATATTTGTATTATTAATTTTATTGTCATCTATATTTTTATATTCATCTTTAACTTTTTCTATATTTATAATATCATTTTTATCTTCACTTTTATCATGATTTTCTATGCTTAAATTATTTGATGATGAATTTATATTTTCATTTATATTAGAAGTTGTGGATTTTTGTAAATCTAATTCATCATTAGATTTATTTTCCATTTTTAATATATATTAATTTTCAAACAAAATAATCAATAAACACTTATTATTTAATAATTTTTATTTTATTATTATTTTAATTAAATTGGAAATCTTACATATAATAATATAAATGAAATTAAAATATGTATTATAAAAGTTTTGAAAAAAATTGTTTTAGATATTATTTATATTCATTAATTTTTTTATGAATTTATAACTATTTTTTATAACAAATTTATATATTAAAATCATATATATTAAATAATTATCATAATTAATTTTCTATAAAAATATATGAAGATAATAAATTAATAATCCCTGAAAAAAAAATATTAATTAATAAACTATTATATATTTAAATAATATCTAAGATAAATAATAAGAAAATTATCAGTTTTTAAATAATGATTTTTTTAAACTATCTTTTAATATTTAATGTTTGATTTAATTTGATATAAAAATTTGTCATTTTATTTAATTAAAAAATAATTTAATGCAAATCAAAAAAAATAAATCATTTTTAAATAAAAAAATTAATGTCAGAAAACGAAAATAAGTTGAACACAGAAAATATTTCCAAAGAGATTTATAATTCATTAGATAAAGATTTATTTAATCAAAAACCTATTAATAATAAATTATTAGAAACTTCAGTCAAATTATTTAATAAAACATTTGAAGAAAAAATATTAGAAATTGAATCAAATATAAAAAAAAATTCAGAATTAAAGTCAGCATATCAATCTATAAAATTAGATGTTCATAGAAATATAAAATGTGATAATTGTAATCAAAAACCAATAATAGGAATAAGATATAAATGTTTAGATTGTCCTGATTATAATTTATGTAATCATTGTTTATTATTAAATGATGAACAGTCATTTCATGAGCATGATTCTTTTGTGAAAATAAGAAAAGAAATGTTTCAAAATGAAAAATATTCGTATCATTGTGAAAATAATAATTTAACTTTTTCATTTCAAAAAAATCCTCAAATGAATGTTATTTATGTAGATGATATTTTTATTAAAAATAATGGAAAAGAACAATGGCCCAAGGAAACTATGTTTAAATATGATAAAATTAAATCAACTATTAAATGTAATGATTTAGATTTACAAGATTTAAAGGTTAATCAAACCAAAATTATTACATTCGAATTTGATAATATTAATTTAGTTCCTCCAGGTGAATATGAATGTTTTATAAATTTCTATTGTAAAGGGAAGATATATGATAAACCTTTAATATTAAAAATAATATTAATTTAAATGGAATAATAAAATTATTTTAATAAATAAAATTATTTATTTCTCATATATTAAATTTTATTTTTTATAACTATTTTTGTGAAATAATAAAATTAATTATTTTATATCTTAATTAAATCATTGAACATTGTTTTTTATTCTTTTTATTTAACAAAAATAATCTTATTTAACAATTTTAAATTGTAAATTAACAATATATAATAATATATATATTAACAAATTATAAATTTTTTAATCTTTATTGATAATAAATTATAAAAATATTCATAAAAGTAAGAAACTTTTATTTCTCATTTATAAATAATTTTTATTATTAATTTTTTATTAATTAATATATAATAGATAATCGATGTTTATTGATTTAAGTATATTAATATAAATAAATTTTGATTGTATTTTAATTTTGATTTATGAAGTTTTAATTTTAATAAATAATTTAAAATTTAATAATATTTCATAAAGTTTTATTCCTTAAGTTTTAGCATTTAAAACTATTAATTAACAATTATATTTTTATATTATTTCATTTATAATAGAAATACTTTTTTATATAACTATATATCAATAAAATTAAACTTTTTGAGTACCAAAAAATATTTAATTATCACTATTTTAAAAATTTAGTAACATTATGTTTTACTAAAAAAATAACAATAATATTCATTTAAAGAAGTAAATTATTATACAAGTAAATTTTGAATATAATCATTTGTTTCTTGTATTGATAAATTCATATTTAAAATTTTGATTAATTGTGCATCGTGATAAAAAATCTTTTTCTTTAAAAATTTTCTTTGTTCTTCATTTATTTTCCCTTCTTTATATAATTGTTTAATTATATTTAATAAAACTGTATATTGATTTTTCTCAAGTGTTACATTATCAATATTTAATTTAAATTTTGAAATTTTAACTTCACTTTTTTTACTAGTTATTTTTATTTGAGAATTACTATAAGCATTAGTTTCATTTATATTAAAATCTGAAATTTTCATTATAATTTTTTTTTCAAAAAATTTAGGTGTAATATAAGTTTCTTCTGATTTTCCTCTTGTTGATTGTCTTGAAAATATTATTTCATTATTAATTTGTTTAATATCAATAGATAATCTATCTAAACTTGAAGTCTCTAAATCTGATAAAAGATAGTTATTTTGAAAATTATCTTCTGGTATTATAGAATTTATTTTATCTATAAAGTTAATTAAATCATTTTTTAATAATGATAAAAGAATTTCCTTTGTTGAGTAATAAAAAAAATTTTGTAAATTATTATATGATTCATTATCATATGAATAATAAATGAGACTATTGATATCTTTATTTATTTCTTCTAAATTTGAAATTATTTTATCTATATTTATATTTGTATAAAATTCAAACAACTCTTTAGTGGAAGAAAATGAATCAATTAACTTTTTAATTTCATCTTGTTTTATTGATGAATCAAAATTGTTTTTTTTATTAATATAAAATTCAAATAATTTATTTAATGATAATTCAGAATTTACTCTAAATGAAAATTGATTTTGCATTTTTAATTTAATACCTTAAAAAATCTTTAATTAAAATAATATTTTAAATTACAAAAAAATCTCTATTATAAATGATTAATAATAAAAATAATAATAAAAACAAATTAATTATTGTTTAATAAACTTTCATTAATTACACATTGGGCACATAAATCAAAATCACAAAGTGTACAATAATAAGTTTCATTATTTGAATTATATAATTTTTTGCAAACATCACAATAAAAACTATTTCTTGAAGTTAAACAAGGCATTAAAGGATGTTCATGACTTATTGATTTAAAATGATATATTGTTTTATTTATTGTTTCTTTTTTTGCTTGTTTTAAATTATTATTTTCTAATTTTAATTGTTCTAATTCATTTAATAATTTATTATATTCATTTTTATAATTTGAAAAAGGACATTTTTCTTCATAATGATTTCTTAATTCTAAATATGGAATTATTTTATTATTACATCCATTTTTACATTTAAAATTTAACTTTGATAATTGATTATTTAATATTTTATTTTCAATTAAATTAATATCCAAACAATTAAAATAACATTTTTTATTTTGAATATAATAATCTTCAATACATGCTTTACAAAAATTATTTTTACATTTATCGCATTGATATGGTTCTAATATAATCCCATTACAAATGAAACAAATTGAACTATCACTTATATTTTTAAAAAAATCTTGATTTATTATATCATTTTTATCAATATAAATTATATCATCTTTTGATTTTGTAAGTAATTCACAATATATATCATTTAAATATTTATTTTGTAAAACAAACTCACTGTAAAGAGATTGATTTGTTAAATCAATTCTAAATGAATTATCAATTAATATATAAAATTGTAAATCATCAATATATTCTTCAATGTTAAAATCTTTTGTAAAATAAGATTTAAAATGTTCAAAATTTAAAAATAAATTGATATTTTGAGTTTTGCCATTATAATGACCTAAAATTTTTATTTCCATTTTGTGATTTTTTAATTTTGCTCTTTAACTATTTTTATTTTTTTAATTTTGCTTTTATATATTGAAATAATATAATTAGTAATAAATATTTTTAATGGTTATTTTAGAATTTATTCTATTTTTTAAATTTGATAATTCATGGTTTTTTTCAGAAATTTCCTTATTGATTAAATTAATTTCTTTTAGATATAGATTAAATTTATCTTTAACAAAATTATAATCATTTGAATTTTTTTCATTCATATTTAATTTTAATATTTCATGATTTCTATTTTTGTTAATATTTTGAATTATTAAATTTTTTTCTTCAATTTCCTTTTTTAAATTAATAATAAGTTTTTCATTTTTATAATTATTCTCTAATAATGTTTTATATTCATTATTTACTATATCATTTGAAGAATTAGTTATTTCTTGTTTTAAATTATTATTTTCAATTTTTAATCTTTCAATAATTGATTCCATATTTAGATTTTGTTTTCTTAAATTTCCATTTTCTTTATTTAATTTATTCATTTCATCATATAAATTAAATGATTTTGATTTTGATAATTCAATTATTTTATTTTCTAATTTTATAATATATAATTTATTATCTTTTATTACATTTTCAGCATTTTCTTTTTCTTTAATTATAATTTCATTTGTTTTTTTTGATAAAGATAATTGTTTTTCAATTTTATTATATTCTTCTTTTAATTTAATTAACTCATTTGTTAATTGAGATATTTTTATTTTATTTTTTTCATTTATTCTTTCTATTTTTGAAAATTCCTCTTTCAAAGAATTAAATTTTCTATTTTCTTCAAATTCTTTTGTAGTTAAATGATTAAATTTAGGTGAAGATTTATTTCTTGTATTTTTTAAATTTTTATTTTTCATAAAAATTATTTATTATGATTACAAATTTAATTTTTATATATATAATAATATATTAATTTAAATTATATATATAATAAAAAATAAAACTAATATGTTTAAATTTTTACTTAAATTTTTCATTTTTATTTAAAAATAATTGATTTTTAATATCATCAATGTTCCCAGATTGATGATAAAATTCTTTTTTTTGTGATTGTTCAAAATTAGTAACAGCATTAGTAATAGAACTTAAATTTGAAGTTGAATTTTTTTCATCTTCAAATTCTAAATTAGAATAATTTGAATTATATTTCAAAATTTCTTTATAATTTAAATCATTTTTCTTTAAAGAATTATTCTTTATAATAATACTACTTTCTGTATTATGAATAATAATTGAATCACTTTCATTGAAATTTGAATTACTTTCATTAATATTATTATAACTATTTAAATCAAAATTATTTTTTTCACTAGTATTTACATTTGAATATTCATAATTTAAACTTATACTATTAATATCTTTATAAAATAAAGAATTATTTTCCTCAATTATCTTTTGTAAAAATTTAACAGAACCAGATTTTTTAATAAATTTATGTTCTAATAATTGAGGAATATTCGGTCTTTTATTATAATCAACATTTAAACATAAACTAACAAAATCATTAAATTCATTGCTATATTTTTCAGGATTTTTTAATCCTTTAATAGGATTTTCAATAATTTTTTTCATAACAACATTAGGTTTAAATTCAGAATAAGGTGGTTCTCCTTCAACTAATTCATAACAAATAATACCTAAAGACCAAATATCAGTTTTTTCATTATATCTTTGTCTATTAATAACTTCTGGACTCATCCAATAAGGTGTTCCTACTCTATTATTGCAATTTAAAACATTTTTATTAATTGATATTCCAAAATCAGAAATTTTAACTCTTCCTTCATCACTTAATAATAAATTTTGACATTTTATATCTCTATGAATAATATTTATTGAATGTAAATATAATAAACCAAATAAAACATTTTGAATTATTGTTGATATTAATTCTTCATTAATTGGATAATTAATTTTTGTAAGATATGACATTATATTTCCATATTCAAAATATTCTAAAATTATCCATATTGTGTTTTCATCTTTTGAAAAATATACTCCATAAAATTTTTCAATGTTGTTACTTTTATTTTTTACAAGTCTTAAAATATTTAACTCGTTTATTATTGAATCATAATATTTTTCTAGTTCATTACAAACTTTAATTGCATATATTTTATTTGTTTTTTTACTTATTCCTTTATACACTTTGCATGTACTTCCTATTCCTATCAAATCAATTAATTGATAATATTCTTTTGGTGAATTATGATTTGTAAGGTAGTTGATAAATTTATTCATTTAATTTATTAATAATTTTTCTAAATTTATTTAAAAAAAAAAGTAATATAAAATTTATTTTATAATTTATTAAAAAAATTATTTTTTTAAAGCAAGAATAAGATTATTTTCAGTTGTAATATTATTATCACAATATTTCATATAAAAAACTTTAAATCCTTTATTTATTAAACAAAAACATCTTCCAATATCAACAATATATTTTGAAATTAATCCAATATATTTTTTAGAAATATTCATCTTAATAAAAATATCATCAATCATTTTTTCTTTAATACTTTTATCTTCTTTTTCTTTATCGTTAATACTTCCAAAAATCCAACTAGTAGCTTTAAATAAAAATATTAAGTCTTTAATATTCATTCCTAAAAAATCAAAATAAAAATCTAAATGATTTAATAATTCAACTCTACAAATATGATGACAACAAGTCGCCATACATAAACCTTTAATTTTTTCAAAATTTTTATAATTAAATAAACAAGTTAAAGATAAATCAAATGCACATCCACAAATATGTTTTGCAACACCAATTAAATAAAAACTTTCTTTTAATTTTTCAATAGTATTTTTTTCAGCTGGTATTTCTTCAATTTTATCTAAATAATTTAAATCAAAATCAATAATATCAGTTTTATATCTTATCATATTCTTTCTTTTTTTTTCTTTTTTATATCTTAAACCACCTTTTCTTTCTAATAAAATAATAACTGATTTTTCATTATTGATTTTATTTATTTCTTCACTTAATCCTCCTTTTCCAGCACCAAATTCAATTATAATACAATTTTCTGTATTAATTTCCATTAATTTTGATTTAAATATTAATTTTCCAATTGCTTCATTTTGAATTTCATGTTTTTTACTATGAATTATTTGATCAGTTTCTTTTAAATCTTTTTCTAAATTTATATTTATTCCACTTATTTTATAATTTATATCTTTATTTTCATTATTTTTATTAAAGTTTAATTCTATATATTCATTTAAATTATTTTCAGTAATATATTTTAAATAATAATTTTTACATTTGTTATATGATGATATAATTAAATTTATTAAATTAGAATATTCATTAATTTCCAAATCTTCAAATTTCATATTATATAATTTATCCAATTCTTCATTTGAAGGAAGTGGATAATTTTTATTTTCTTTTGCTTTATTTATATTTTGTGAATACCAAGGAAATTCTTTTTGTTTATTTTCATCTTTTAAAGTATTACAAGTTTTAAGATGATTTTCATATTTTGATTTTAAAATTCTGTGTTTTGAATCATATGGACATATTAAAAATTCTTCTTTTTCATTTGGTTTATGATAAACGCAAAATTCACTTCCATTATATTTATTAAAGTGACAATATTTAAATTTTTTTATTATATAAAATTCACATTTTGTTTTATCTGGATTGTGAATTGGTATTTCTTTTTCTTTTCCTTTATATAATATTATCTTTGTTGGTAATTTTTGACTTTCTTCTTTTAATTTTAATTTTTCTTCATCTTTTTTTTTCTTTTTTTCCTTTTTTATTTCTTCTTTATCCATATTTATTTTTTTTAATGATAAAAAATTCCATTAAATTATTATCTCTAAATATTGATAATTTATCTTTATAATAATTTTATAATATTTTAATAATTAATTTTATGTTTTTATTATAATATTTTTTTAAATAATAATAAATTTTTTAACTATATTTTATTAAGAAATTTATTAATTTAAAAAAATTATAAATATAAATAATAAAATATTTGAAAAAAACAAAATTATATAATATTATTACTTATATATAAATATTATCCATAACCTATTATAAATGAAAATAATTATATATATTTATATAATCATATTTAAAATATTTATTTGTCAAATATAGAAACAAAATCCCATCATAATATTTATATAATAATTCAATATAAATGATTTTGACAAATAAATACATAAATTTTATTTCTTTATTTTTTAACGTCTTTAAACATACTTCCAACTTTTTTTTTCAATAATTGATTACTAATATATTTTTCCAATCCTTCCAATCCAATAACAATAACAGATAAATTATCTCCAGACATTTTATCCATAGCATTTTTAATAACCATATTACAAATATCCAAAGATACCATATTAATATCATTTCTCCTATCTTTATCAGTATTTTGAATAGCATACCAAGCACAATCAATAATTTCATTATTACTTAACATATCAAAAATTCCATCACAACCCATAATAATAAAATCACAAGAATTATTACATTCAAAAGTAAAAATTTCAGGAGTAGAAATAATTTGATTATGAAAACCTCCTAAATGTTTCATTTTTGCTTTTGGATCACCAATAGTTCTACTAACAGATAAATCACAAGGATAAATACGATAAATTGTATCAAATTCATATTTATCAAATTCTTTTTCATGATTAATAAATGTGACTTTATTTGCATTTAAATTAGGTTCTCCTGTATCAATATAAACTTTACAACCAGATTTAATTATTCTTTCATATTCTTTTGGATTATTTGGTTTATGATCAATTGTTAAAGGACGAATTTTACTTCCATGTTCCATTGACATAATTGCTCTACTATCACCAACATTACATAAATAAATTTTATTATCTACTATTAAACATACTAATGCACATGATCCACTAAAATCAGTTTTATCATTATAATCTTTTAAATTATCATTATTTAAATTTTCAAATTCTTTATTAAATTCATTTTCTGCTCTTTCAATTGATGCTATTAATGATGATTTAATATCAATTGGAAAATTTTTATCTTCTATAATATAATCTAATAAATTATCCATTAAAAAAATTGAACATTTATCTCCACCATGACCATCAAATATTGAAAAATATGATATTTTTGGCCAAGTTTTTGTTTTTATATTATTTGGTTTTTTTATATTTACAGATATTGCAATTTTATCTTCATTTTCTTCTTTTATTAATCCATGATATGTATTATATGCAAATGATTTTATTATTCCAAATGGTTTTTGGGATGAATCACCATTTTCATATCTTGGATATTCTTTTTTTAATATATCTATTGATAAATTTTCTCCGTTTAAATCTATTAATTCTTTATTTGATTCTACGGTTTTGCTTTTAAAAATTATTAATGGTGATGCGTTTTGAATTATTTTATTTGCAAAATTTTGAGAATTTGAAAAGTTGTGACTTTCTTTTCTGTTGTGATTTGATTTTTTATTTTGTGCAGCAAATATTAATTTTGCTTCTTTTTTTGGAGTTTTTACTGAATATGATTTTTTATTACGACGACCTTCCATTTATTTTATAATTTAGTAAATTCTTTTTTTTATATATTATAAATAAACAATTTATTAAATTGTTGTAAAATTTTTTTTTTATTTTATAAAAATTATTATATAATATTAATTTTTTATTAGAATTTATTAATAAATAATTTTTGTTTAATTAATTTAATTTATTTTATGATTTAAATTTATTTGATATAATTTGTCTTACAATTAAAGGATATATTTCTTTATTTTTCTCAAAAAAATCTTTTGCTTCTTTAGGTTGAAATTCAAACCAAAAAGAATAAATAGGTTCAATATATTTTAATCTAAAAGATTCTAAAACAAATTTTTTGACACCATTAATACAATCTTTAGCTTTAACTTTCAAACTTAATTGAAACCATAAATTCATAACTTCCATATTATAATAATCTTTCTCAAATCCAAAAATATTTTTTAAATTATTATAAATATCTCCATTAATTTCATCATAATTTTTAATTAAATATTTTAAAAAATATAATTTAACATTATTATTCCAATTAACAAATAATTTTTTATCATCTAAATTTCCTTTTCCTCCTAAAATCTTATCACATAAATTAATTGCATCATCAGATAAATTACTCTTAAAATTAAATTCTGCAAAAGGTTTTCCTGAACTATTAATCCATAAAACCCAATCAATAGAATTTAAAATTTCTTTTCCATCATTTCCTTCAGTATTTTCTAAAATAAAATTTTCATAAATTTCTTTAAATGATAAATAATCAATACTTTGATATTTATATTTATCAATATATATTTGTATTATTAATTGAAAATTTTCTTTTCCTACTAAACTTTCTAAATAATATAAAAATTCAAATCCTTTTTCATATGGAATTGATGAGAAATAATCATTTGGATTTATATTGAATAAATCAGGTTCAAGTGAAGTTAATATTGATTCTTCTCCTATTTTTTCAATATCGCTAATTAAATTTTCAAAACCAAATAAATTTTCAAAATTTTCCATATCTTCACCATAAATTATTCCTATTATTTTCCTTTCAATATATTTAACTAAACCTTCATTTATCCATAAATTTTTCCAATTTTTATTTGTTATTAAATTACCTATAAAAGAATGTATTATTTCTTGAATAATTTCACTTGATAATGATTTATCATTTGAAATTAGAGATTGAGGTATAAAAATTAAATTTGGATTTTCTATTTTATCAAAAGGATAAGAAAAAGGTAATATTAAAATATTTAAAATTTCCAAATCATAATATCTATTTACAAAACTTTCAATATTTTGTAAATAATTTTCAATATTTTCAAATTCATTTTTTCCTTTATCAATTAATTCTTTTTCACTAAATATTCCACATCGATTTGATAATTTTTTATATTCTAAATTACCACAAACAAAAGAAATTAAATAAGTTGGAATTGGTATACTTTGTCGATAAAAAAAATTATATTTTTTTGTATTTGAATTATAAAAAAAACCCTTTTGAATTCCACTAAATAAAAATTTATAAGGTGATTCAATTTCTAAATTTGCTTCAATAGTAACTTTTGCAAAAGGAGTATCTTGACAAGGAAATAAACTTCTACATTCAATAGATTTACATTTTGTAAACATAAAATTATATTTTTTACTTTCTGTTTGTTCTTTATCTAAAAAAAAAATACCAGAACAATTTTCATTAGTTGTAAAAAATATTTTAATTCTTAATTCATCTGGAATTTCATTTTCAGGAAAAATTGGTAAATTTATTATTAAAGGAGTACCTAAAATATCTTTATTTTCATTTTCATAATGAATTTGAAAATTTAAAGGATAAACATTATTATTTTGAAGATATTCTATTTTTTCAATTTCTGGTCCTTTTAAATCTAAAATTAAATAATTTATTGTTTTATCTAAATATATATATGTTGTTATTATGTAACCTGAAAAGATTTTTTTTTCGAAATCTAATGTTGCAAATATTTCCATTTCTTTTTGAAGGATTTTATCAAAGTTTGAATAGGAAGATATATCTTCTGGATTTAGTATTAAGTTAATTGATATTCCTTCATCTGACATTTTTTGTTTTTTTTAAAAAGTATTTTTAATCATTTTTTTAATTTTTTGAATTA
>JAEEGK010015318.1_pt1 | contig 17013 bp, 9 predicted proteins | sample 8958771 | NCBI WGS metagenome assembly JAEEGK01 (sample SAMN16246547, study PRJNA631951) | gut metagenome | biome: gut microbiome; feature: rumen; material: SC-attached | host: Bos | place: Iran: Karaj | collected 2018-10 | reverse complement strand
GTCATCCCGGCGAATACCGCAGCGGAGACTATGCGGGCATGACCGGCATCGAGGCCGCGCGCGAAAAGGAGCTGCGCGGCGAGAAAGGATATCACATCTACCTCAGGAATTCCCGCAACCAGATTGAGCAGCCCTACAAGGACGGGACAGAGGACAAGGAAGCCATCCCGGGCCACAATATCGTGACCACCATCGACGCGGAACTCCAGCAGTACGGACAGGAACTCATGGCCGGCAAGGTGGGTTCCATCGTCGCCATCGAGCCCGAAACGGGCGAGATTCTCGCGCTGGTATCGGCCCCCGGTATCGACGTGAACATGCTGGCCGATATCGGCAAGTACTGGAACGATATTTCGCAGGACCCCTATAAGCCGATGTACAACCGCGCGGTGCAGGCGTCTTACCCGCCCGGCTCGGTATTCAAGCTGGTGAACGGGCTCATCGGCCTGCAGGAAGGCGTCCTCCGGCCCGAGATGAGCTACCCCTGCCATCAGGGCTACCACTTCGGCGCCGGGCACAAGCTGGGCTGCCACGTACACAAGAGCCCCCTCAACATGGAGGAGAGCATCATGATGAGCTGCAATGCGTACTACTGCTACGTGCTCAAGAATATTCTGGACCAGCGCAAGTTCGACTCGGTGGCCGACGGGCTGGACCACTGGCGGGAGATGGTGATGAGTTTCGGCTTCGGCCGGAAACTGGGCAGCGATTTCCCCGCGGAACTCAGCGGCAGCATCCCTTCCTCCAAGACTTACAACCGCGCCTATGGGCGTGGACGCTGGAATTCCACCACAGTGATTTCCCTCTCCATCGGCCAGGGAGAAATCCTGGCGACGCCCATGCACCTGGCCAACCTCTGCGCCACCATCGCCAATCGCGGGCACTACTACATTCCGCACATCATCAAGGCATCCGAGGGCGTGGAAATTGACGAACGCTTCACCCAGAAGCAATATACGCTGGTGGATACGCTGCAGTTCCCGAAGGTGATCCGCGGCATGTGGCGGGCCGTAAACTCCGCCCCGGGCATGGGCGGAACAGCGGCCATCGCGCACGTGGATTCCCTGGACATCTGCGGCAAAACGGGCACGGCACAGAACCCCCGGGGTGCCGACAATTCCGTGTTCATCTGCTTCGCGCCCATGGACCATCCGAAGATTGCCATCGCCGCCTATGTGGAAAACGGCGGTTTCGGCGCCTCTTATGCCGCCCCCATCGCCTCCCTCATGGTGGAAAAATACCTGAAGGGGGAATCGCGCCGTCCGGCGCTGGAGCAGCGCATGAAATCGGCCAACCTTATGTCCCGCGTAAAACATGATTGACCAGCATACACATAAGCGGCAGTCCATCGACTGGGTGCTCGTCGGGGTTTATGTCCTGCTGATTTTCATCGGCTGGATCAATATCTTCGCCGCCACGCACACAGACGCATCCGCTTCCCTGCTGGACTTCGAGACCCGCGCCGGAAAGCAGTTCATCTGGATCCTTACGGCGCTGGGACTGGCCGCCCTCATCCTCTATGTCCTGCCGGCAAAGCTGTGGGAAGGCGTGTGCATACCCCTGTATGTGTTCGTCCTGGGGCTGCTGGTGCTGGTGATTTTCGTGTCGTCGGACGTGAAGGGTTCTCACTCGTGGTTCGACCTGGGACCCATCCGGTTCCAGCCGGCGGAGATTTCCAAGATATCCACTTCCCTCCTTCTCTCCTGGTGGGTGAGCCAGCAGGGCTTCAAGATAACGCGGCTCAAGGACTTCTTCATCGCCTGCGCGATCATCGGCCTCCCGATGCTCGTCATCGTGGCAGAGAGCGAAACGGGCAGCGCCCTGGTTTACACGGGCTTTATCTTCGTGCTGTACCGCGAGGGGCTTTCGGGCTGGTGGCTGGGACTGATCGGCCTTGTCATCGTCCTCTTTATCACGACGCTTACCATGGGCCCGTTCTGGTCCATCCTCATTCTCATCGCGGTGCTCATCGCCAGCAACGCTTACATGCAGCCGTCCCGTTTCTGGAAGAGGCTGATGCTGTGCGGCGGCGCGGTGCTGATCATCGGCCTGCTGCCTTCCCTGATGGAATGGCTGTCCTCTCTTGTCAGCGCCCGCATGGATTACCTCGCGAACCGCATCTGGGTCCCCGAGGCCGGCGAACCCACACGCTACTTCTGGAGCTTTATCACCCGCATCCGGCCCATGTACGTGATGCTGAGCGGGGCGGCCGTCGCCGTGCCGATGCTGATCATCTGGGCCTATCGGAAGAAAGATACGTTCCTGGCCGTCTCCATCGCCGCCTTCGTGGCCGGCGTGGTGCTGGTCTTTTCTACGGATTATATTTTCCAGAATGTCCTGCAGGATCACCAGCGCTCCCGTATCGAGGTGCTGCTGGGCATGAAGGAAGACCTGGCAGGAGCCGGCTACAACGTGAACCAGAGCAAGATTGCGATTGGCTCCGGAGGCTTGCTGGGCAAGGGTTTCCTGCAGGGTACGCAAACCACCTTCGGCTTCGTCCCGGAACAGAGTACGGACTTCATCTTCTGCACTGTGGGTGAGGAATGGGGCTTCCTGGGCTGTCTGTTCGTAATCCTGCTGTACCTGATACTCATCATACGCCTGATCATGGACGCCGAGCGGTGCCGATGGCACTTCGCCCGAACCTATGGCTACTGCGTGGCGGCGTGCGTGTTCATGCACCTGTTCATCAATGTAGGCATGACCATCGGCCTGATGCCTGTTATTGGCATTCCCCTGCCGCTGCTCTCATACGGCGGCTCTTCGCTCTGGGCGTTCACTATTTTGATATTTATTTTCCTGGCGCTGTACCGGAACGAGAAGAAGTATTTCTAATTCCGCGAATAATTCTTACCTTTGCAGTCCTCCACATTTTGCCTTGGTGGTGGAATGGTAGACACGAGGGACTTAAAATCCCTTGGCCCGAAAAGGCCGTGCGGGTTCGATTCCCGCCCGAGGCACGAAAAGAGCTGCGAATATCGCTGCTCAAAATATCTTCGATAAACTGGAGGCCTAATCCCCAGCCCCGCCGGGATTACGCTTCGCTTTTGAAGGTACGTATCCGTAAAAGTCCCTGTAGCACTTGCTGAAATAGCGGGGCGAGGTGAAGCCGACTTCGTAGCAGATTTCTGAAATGGTAAGCCCACTTTGCATAAGCAGTCTTTCAGCGTGCCGGAGTCGGACAATCTTGATGAATTCCGAAGGGGTATGACCGGTTGCAGCAACCATGCGCCGATAAATGTTGGTTCTCGACATCCCCATGGCTTCGGCAATCTGCTCTACGCTCAATTCGCTTTCAATTATGTGTTCTTCGATAAAGGCCGTCACTTTGTCAACGAGTTTGCGGTCCACGGATACCACTTTCCTTTCCTCGATGCGGGCCTTCAATTTGCCGGAGGTATCGATGCCGGTTCCGGAGGCGAGGATGGCGATATGCTCCTGGAGAACCTTGATATCGAAGGGCTTGGTGAAGTAATCATCGGCCCCGCAGTCGCGGCTCTTCTTCTCATTCTCGTCGGTGAGCCGGGCCGTAAGCATGACAACAGGGATATGGGCGGTCGCCGGATTTCCCTTGATGCGCTGACACAGCTCATTTCCGTCCATCACCGGCATCATCACGTCGGAAACCACAATGTCCGGCCGCAGCGTCTCCATCTTCTGCAGCGCCACCTGTCCGTCGGTAGCCGTAATGACACTATACTCGGAGGAGAGCACGCCGGAGAGGTAATCGAGGAAGTCTTCGCTGTCGTCCACCAAAAGGAGGTTGATCCGCTCCGCGGCAGGGCGGGCCGATGGTACTGCCGCGGCACCATCCTCCTCATACAATGAGCTTTTCACAAAGCCCTCTCCCGAAGCTTCGCACTCCTTCGCAGGAATAGACACCGTAAAGGTAGCACCGCCGCCGGGCGTGTCGGAGACCTCCACCCGGCCCTCGTGCATGCGCACATATTCCCTGACAATATTGAGCCCGATGCCGCTTCCGCCCTTGTTCGCGGAGCCTTCCCCCTGCCAGAACCGATCAAAAAGATGCGGCTTTTCCTTGTCGGGGATGCCCTTTCCGTTATCGGCCACCCGAATGACGGCGTCGTTTCCCTCCAGGGCCAGGTCTACACTGACCCGGCCGCCTTCCTCGGTATACTTGATGGCATTACTGAGGAGATTGGTCACCACCTTGGTAATCTTGTCCTCGTCATAGAGCATCTCCATGTGCTCCCGGTTGGTTCTGAAGGTGAGGGTAATCCCCTTCTCCCGAAGGGCCAGGAACTGTTCCACCGAAGCGCGTACCGTCTCCACCAGGTCTTTCCGTGAGACGTGCACGCTCTGGGCATTCATCATGAGGCCCCGGAGATCCAGCATCTGGTTCACCATATCCAGGAGTTTCCGGGCATTGCGCTGCGCGATGAACAGTTCCCCCTTAATCTCCCCATCCTGCTCCTTTTCGATAGCGCTGGAAAGCGGAGAGAGGATAAGCGAGAGCGGAGTACGGAGCTCGTGGCTGATATTGATGAAAAAAACCTGCTTCATCTCCGAAATGGCCTTCTCTTCCCGCTCCTTCCTGCGCCTTCTGCCCATTCGTTCCAGAACAAGCAGGAATCCCAGCAGGAAAAGGGAATACAGGAAGATGGCCGGGCCGCTTCGGTACCAGGGCGGCCGAACCGTAATAATGAGGCTGCTCACGGGACCGGAAGCATTGCCCTCGGCATCGGCGATGGCGACATCCAGTTTGATGCGCCCCGACTTGGCAGCGGCGAACTGCACCGCCGGCATGCCGTCGGGGGTAGGTGTCCACTTGCTGCCGTCCGTGCTGAAGATGAACCGGGGCTGACCGGGCTGGCCGATAGCCGATGACGCCAGATGGACGATGAAGGAACGCTCCTTCCAGGAGAGGGACATGTGCGGTTCCACATTCTTTTCCCCTTCCGGCAGGACAATCCCGCTGAACATGACATAAGTAGAATCCTGGTCCTCGATCACATCCTTCGGGACAATCCTTACGATTCCCCGCTGGCTGCCGCAGAGGATGTCTCCGCTTGAGAGGCGCACCATGGTGTTCTTGTTGAAAAGGACGTCGGGGACGCCCTCTCCGGTTCCGTAAGAGGTGGCAAAGAAATCCCAGCCACTCTCTCCGGGATTGACCTGAATGCGGGAAAGCAGGTTGTTGGAGCAGACCCACAGGCCGCCCATGGCGTCTTCCGACACGGAAACCGTGTGGAGATTGGTGGAGTTTCCCCGGATATCCACCGAACAGGTTTTCTCCGAGGACGGGTCATAAACATGGACCCCCTTGTTGGAAGCAATCCAGAGAAGGCCCCGGGAGTCCATGCAAAGATCCCGCACATGCAGGCCGTCCAGCTGTCCGAAGCCCACAGCCCGGATGCTACGGTCCCTGGGGTCAAACACATCCACGCCCTTCGCGTGACCTATGTAGAGGAGGCCGTTCTCCGAGAAACAGAGCGAGCTCACATGGTCTTCCTTGAGTGCGCTGTTCCCGTGATGATAGACCTCCGACTTGCCGGTAACCGTGTTCAGCACCTGGAGGCCGGAGCCCAGCGTGCCAATGTAGATGGTTCCGTCGGCAGAGCATTTGATGTCCCAGACGTCATTGCTGGCGAGGACGCCGCCCGCCGTACTATAGGAAGTCCATTTCCCGTTCCGGTAATGTGTAAGGCCGCCCCGGAAAGCGCCGAACCACAGGGAACCGTCGGGCGCTACGGTGCTGCTCACCATGATGTCCGAGAGCAGCCCGCTTGCTTCCTTCCGGATATGGGTTCCCTTGCCGGTCTCGGGATTGTAGCGGATAATGCCGTCTCCGTCGGTGCCACACCACAGGATGCCGGAAAGGTCTTCCTGGATGGTGGTAACATCTTCCATGGGCGTAAGGGTAAAAGCGTTCTTACCGTCATACATGAAACTGAGTCCGCTCTTGTAGGTCCCCACCCACAAGACACCGTTATTGTCCATGTACAGGCACTGGACACACTCACCGAGGAAAGGAGTATCGGGTGAGGGCCTGCGGTCCAGCACCTCCACCGCATTCTCTCCGGGCGTGTACACAAGGAGGCCGCCGTGGTCGGTGGCCAGCCAGACGCGTCCGGAGGCATCGGCCACCACATCCCGGATGAGGACGCTGTGCGACCGCCATTCCCCGGTAACCGTATCGTGAGTCCAGGAGGCTTCTCCCGTATAAATGATCTCCAGGCCGGCAGCGTCCCTGAAAAGCCGGTAATTGGGATCCTGCGGCTCGGGGGCCAGGGTAATGTACATCTCGGCCGATGCCACCTCCATGGAAACCGGGTCTATGCGAAGGATGCGGCCGTCGGTGCAGCAGAGGGTAATCTCGTCCTGGGAAAAGACCAGGTCGGTGGCCTTGGTTCCGTCCGGCTTGCCGTCCAGCGTCCACTGTCCGGTCTTTCCCGAGAAGAAGTCTATTTCATATAAAGTGGCGCCGCCTACGGCCCAGAGGTTTCCCTCGGCATCGGCCTCCATCATTTCCACCTTCCCCGAAATGCCATGCGCTGCGAGCCAGGAAGAAGGGTCGCGGACTACCTTTTCTGAGGAAAGGTCCATAAAGGAATAACCCATGGGGGTATGCATCCAGAGATGTCCCTGCGCATCCTCAAAGATATCGTTGATGGAATTGTCGGGAATGGAGGCAGGGCCCTCGAAGAAATGCTTGAAGCGGAAACCGTCATAGCGGTTCAGGCCCACATGCGTACCCATCCACAGGAATCCCTGCGAATCTTTGTATACGACATAAATACTGTTGTCGGAAAGACCATCGTTGATGGTAAGCCGCCTGAACTCTGCGCCATGCACCCATGGGCAGAATACAAGAAGGCAGGAAGAGACTAAGGTTAGTAAGAGGCGTTTCACGGCTCAAAGATAAGAAAATGAAACGTAGATAACACATGATTGCAACATTATTTACCATCGTTGCCACCCTTTGTGAATAATTTTACACCGTGGAAAAAGATCCTAACCGAATTAATTAATATGCTAAAAAAGAAGTTTTTACTAGTTGTACTCCTGCTCTCCTCGGTCCTTTCTGCCTGGGGCCAGAGAGCAGATGTCCGAGAAGAAGTGCTTGCAAACCCGCTCAGGTCCTACGGCAACGATTTCCCCTATCCCACCGAGATTTACAGGCAAACCCCGGCCCCCAAAGGGTACAAGGCCTTTTACCTGAGCCACTATGGCCGTCACGGATCCCGCTACTACTGGGAAGCTTCTTTATATAAAAGGATAGACTCGCTCCTTACGAGCGCCCACAATAAGGGTATTCTCACCGAGGCCGGTGAAGCTTTCTTCCAGGAATTCTCTGCCATCAAGCCGGAACTCACCGTGGGCGTTACGGAGCTCACGCCCCTTGGCTATTCGCAGCACGTCCGCATTGCCAAAACCATGTATGAGTCTTTCCCCGACATCTTCAAAAAGGGAGGCCATGTAGAGGCTTTCTCTTCCCTGGAGGGCCGATGCATCGTGAGCATGGCGGCCTTCTGCCAGTCCCTCTCTGCCCAGAACCGTAAACTGGACATTTACCAGAGAGCTTCCAAGGGGACGCTGAACGCTGTGGTCCCGGATGCCAGGGAGAACCCGACCCGCTGGAGCGTTACGCCCGATGAATTCCCCGTACAGGGCGAGCCCTCCGTCTCGAAAAGTTCTGCCGCAGGGAAAAAGGCGTTCGTAGACAAGTACTTCAAGGAAGGCGCGCTCGGGAACCGGGAAGCCTGGGCCATTCAGTCGGCCCTGAATACCTTCTACACCACACTCCCCAGCATCGGCCATGAAGGAATGATGGGAGAGCCCTACTCCGTAGAGGAAATGTATAGCCGATGGGAGGTTGCCAACGCCGGCTCCTACCGCCACTACTGGACCCGTCGCTTCCTCGCCGTCCCCATTGTGGAGGATATTTTGGAGAGGGCCGATGCCGTCATCTCCGGAAAGAGCACCGAGATTGCCGACCTTCGCTTTGGACATGACTCCTACCTGGCCCCGCTCAACATCCTCCTGGGCCTGGACGGTTCCTTTACCGTCCCGGAGAACCCGGACGACTTTAAGTACGTCTACCAGAACTACAACACCTGCATGGCCGGAAACATCCAGCTCATCTTCTACAAGAATGCCGCAGACGACGTCCTTGTAAAGGCCCTTCTCTGCGGCCGGGAAGTGACGCTGCCCCTGCCCGGAGACCAGGCTCCCTATTACAAATGGAGCGACTTCCTCAAATACTATCGCGCGCTTTGCCAGAGCGCCCGGGAAAACAAGACCAGATAATCCAATACACCCTAAAATTATTAATCAATTCAAACACTAGCTTATGAAACTATTATCAAAACCTGTTTTGATGAGATGCTTCGTTTCGGTGGCTTTTGCCATCGGAGCCCTTCTCAGTTCAACAGCCCAGGCTCAGCCCTTGAGCGTGAGCGGCCGAATTGTCGACGAGACCAACCAGCCGGTAATGGGAGCCGGCATCATGGAAAAAGGCTCCAATAACGGTACGGTCAGTAACCTTGACGGCGAGTTCACCCTCATGACCAAAGCCGACGCCGTCCTGGTCATTTCCTGCCTTGGCTACGACACGGTAGAAGTGCCCGTAAACGGGAACAAAGTCATGAACGTGGTTCTCACCACCAGCTCCGAGTTCCTCGAGGACGTTGTGGTGGTGGGTTACGGCGTCCAGAAGAAAAAGCTCATCACAGGTTCCACCATTCAGGTCAAGGGCGACGACCTTGTGAAGCTCAACAGCACCAGTGCGCTGGGAGCCATGCAGTCTTCCACCCCCGGTGTGAGCATCATCGCCAACACCGGCCAGCCCGGCGACGGATTCAACGTGAACATCCGTGGTATGGGTACCATCGGCTCGTATAAGCCCCTCTACGTCATTGACGGCGTTGCCGGCGGCGACATTGCCAACCTCAACCCCTCCGACATCGAGAGCATCGATATCCTCAAGGATGCCGCATCGGCCGCCATCTACGGTGCCCGTGCCGCCAACGGCGTTATCCTCGTCACCACCAAGCAGGGTAAGGAAGGCAAGCTCCAGCTGAGCTACGACGGTTATGTGGGCTGGCAGAACGCCCCCATCATCCCGGAGGTCCTGAATGCCAAACAGTATATCGAGGTCATCAACACCGCCGAGAAGAACAACCGCCTCACCCCGACCGACTTTGCCACCGTTCTCGATCCCGACCTTTACAAGAGCATCATGGACGGTTCCTTCACCGGCACCAACTGGATCCGGGAGTTCCACAACGACAATGCTCCTGTTTCCAACCACGCCGTCAACCTTACCGGCGGTTCTGAGCGGTCCAAGTTCTCAATGGGTGTGAGCTTTACCAATCAGGAAGGTATCTTCGGAAAACCCGCCGCTTCCAACTACAAGCGTGCCACGGTGCGCCTCAACTCCGACCACGTCATCCTGAAGAGCAACGACCTGGACATCATCACCATCGGCGAGAACGTTACCTTCACCTACAGCTCCAAAAGCGGTATCAACCTGAGCAACCAGTACTCCAACAACATGTTCGACGCCCTCACGGCCAACCCGCTCGCCGCCATGCGCCGGGCCGATGGTGAATACACCACTGCCGAGGACTACACGAACTACGGCATCTTCAAGTTCGACGGCGACGCCAAGAACCCGCTGTACGTCATCTCCAGAACGGCCCAGGGCAACAACTGGAAGTACAACTACGGCCTCAACATGTCGGCCAATGTGCGCATCCAGCCCATCAAGGACCTCATCATCCGGAGCCAGTTCAACTACAAGGCCAGCGCCAGCAGCAAGCGTTCTTATGACATGACCTACGAGGCCAACTCCACCACTTTCCTCGACATTGACAAGGTGTCCCAGGAGGCCAGCCTGGGTTGGAGCTGGTCCTGGGAGAATACGGCATCCTACAAGTTCCACTTTGGAAACCACAACTTTGACGCAATGGCCGGTATGTCCATCGAGCACTCCGGTTACGGTATGTCGGTAGGTTCCGGCCGCGAAGGCGGCAAATGGGTAGACGATCCGCTCCACGCCTATGTAAGCAACATGACCGGCACCATCACGGAAAACAAGGTCACGGGTTCTCCCTGGAGCGACAGCGGCCTCATCTCCTACTTTGGCCGTATCAACTATGACTACAAGGAGAAATACATGGTTTCCCTCATCCTCCGCCGCGATGGTTCCTCCAACTTCGCTCCCGGTCACCGCTGGGGTACGTTCCCCTCTGTGTCGGCCGGCTGGGTCATGACCAACGAGCCCTGGATGGCAGGCGTCAAAAACACCCTGAACTTCCTCAAGATCCGTGGCAGCTGGGGCCAGAACGGTAACTGCGCCATTGACAATTTCCACTACCTTGCGACAGTTCAGGTAGGTCCCAATGACGGCCGCTACGGCTTTGCCAACGGTCTCACCGACCAGCCTGCCATTGGTTCCTATGCCGACAAACTCCCCAACCCCGATGTCACGTGGGAAACTTCCCAGCAGATTGACCTCGGTGTGGACGCCCGCTTCTTCAGCAGCCGCCTGGGCGTTGTCTTTGACTGGTATCAGAAAGACACCAAGGACTGGCTGGTAAAGGCTCCCATCATGGGTCACTATGGCGCAGACGCTCCTTACGTGAACGGCGGCGATGTACGCAACACCGGTGTTGAACTTGCCCTAAACTGGAACGACCAGGTGGGTAAGGACTTCTACTACAGCATTGGCGTGAACGGTGCCTACAACAAGAACATCGTTACCCGTATCAACAACGGCGAAGGTATCATCCACGGCCGTTCCGTTGTGGAGCAGGCAGAGGAACTGTATCGCGCAGAGGTAGGTTTCCCTATTGGCTACTTCCACACCTATGTGACGGACGGCGTGTTCCAGAACCAGCAGGAAGTGGACGCCTGGCTGGCAGCCGGCAAGCCCACCATCAGCGACAATCCCCAGCCCGGAGACCTTAAGGTCCTGGATCTTGACGGCGACGGCGTACTCAACCAGGTAAACGACAAGAGAATGACCGGTGACCCCAACCCTCATTTCACGGCCGGCCTCAACATCTCCATCGGCTACAAGGGCTTTGACTTTGGCCTCAGCGGTTACGGCATGTTCGGCCACCAGATTTTCCGCGCCTGGAGGCAGTATGGCCACCGTCCGTATCAGAACTACACCACCGAGGTGTTCAACTACTGGCACGGCGAGGGCACGTCCAACAAGCTGCCCATCCTCTACTCCAGCAACAGCAAGGCCTGCAACACCGACCTGTTCATCGAGAACGGCGACTTCTTCCGCATCCAGACCGTTACCCTCGGATACGACTTCAACAAGTTGTGGAAGAACTCCCCGTTTGGCCAGCTCCGTCTCTACGTCCAGGGCCAGAACCTCTTCACCATCACCGGATATAAGGGTATGGACCCGGAAGTGGGTACTTCCAGCGGATTTGACTCCTGGGCCAAGGGCATTGACCTGGGCTTCTATCCCCAGCCCCGCACCATTCTCGTAGGTCTTAACATTAAATTCTAATTCCCGATGAAAACCATACTCAAAATAACGGCGGCTGCCGCAATGACGACGCTTCTTCTCTCTTCCTGTGAAAAGCTGCTCGACACCACCAACTACATGTCCAAAACCACGGCCGACTTCCCTTCGAATGCCGGCGAAGTGGAACAGATGATTACCGGCGTCTACAACAACCTCAACGCCATTCAGGAATCGAACAAAGTCACCTGGCACTATCCCTGGGCACTGGCTACGGCCGACGAATGCCTGGGCGGTGACGGCGCCAACGTCTCCATCATCCAGGCTGCCGACATGATGCTCAAGCAGGGTGACGGTTACAACGGCGTATACAAGAGCCGCTACGTGGGTATCGCAAGAGCCAACGGCGCGCTCGAAGCGCTTGAAAAGTGCACTTTCATCTCCGATGAGATGAAGAACAATTTCAAGGGCCAGGCACTCTTCCTCCGCGCCTACTATTACTACGAGCTGGCCAGCCAGTTTGGCAACGTTCCCTGCCCCCTCACCACTGTGGCCGACCCCACCCTTCCCCAGATTTCCGGAGAAGCCCTCTGGGGCCAGATTATGCTGGACCTCAAGACCGCTATCGAGATTATGCCTTCCAAGAAGTCCAGCGGTGATGGTCATGTGGACAAGTACTGCGCAGAAGCGCTCCTGGGCCGCGTGTACCTGTTCTATTCCGGCTTCTACAATGACGAGGTCGTGAGCCTTCCCGACGGAACGGACCTCACCAAGTCTGACGTGGGCCGCTACATTGACGACTGTGTGAAGAACTCGGGCTACGACCTGGTTCCCGATTTCCATAACCTCTGGGCCTACAGCAACCGCGTCACGGCGGCCGATGACCTGTACCCTGCCAAATGGAAGAACAAGGGCTACAAGTATGTAGGTGACGACAGCGGTGTGAACCCCGAAGCCATGTTCGTCATCAAGTTCAACACCCAGAGTAAGGGAGACCCTTACCGCAAGTATTCCAACCAGACCGCCCTCTTCATTGGCGGCGTACGCGGCAACAAGCAGAAGTGCCAGAACGGTGAGACCTTCCCGCTCAGCTACGGTTACGGAAACTGCCCGGTGAGCCCCGCCTTTGTCAAGGAGTGGGAGGAGGCCGAACCTACCGACCCTCGCCGCGAGGCTTCCATCATGTACCCCACCGACTTCGTGAAGGGGTATAAGTATGGTGTAAAGGGCGACAACGTCCAGGAAACCGGTTACTACCAGACCAAAGTGATGCCCGTCATGGGCCGTGACAATAACGGTTCCATCAGATGGTCTTACCTCCTGGTCATGTACAACAACCTCTCCTGGTCCAAGGACGACTACCAGTACAACTTCTGCGACGACATGGTTCTCATCCGCTTCGCCGAGGTTCTCCTGATGGATGCGGAGATCAACGGAAACCAGAACTCCTTTGACAGGGTGCGTAACCGTGCCGGTCTTACCACCAAACCTGTGAACCAGGAGAATATCCGCAACGAGCGCCGCTGGGAGCTTGCTTTCGAGGGTGTTCGTCTGGGAGACCTGCGCCGCTATGGCGTAGAGTATGCCAAAGCTGCCCTGGACAAGCAGGAAGGTGTGGAGTGCTACTTCAAGGGAAAGAAGAGCAGCAACCACGCCAGCGACTTCAACGGCGGTTACGGCAAGCGCTTTGAGATCACGAAGGGCTTCGCTCCCATCCCTACCGAGCAAATCAACCTCTCGGCCGGTGCCGGCGTAGAGTATACGTTCAAGCAGAATGCCGGATACGAAAGCTCTGACGAATACACTGGCTGGATTGAATAACAAACAGAATATGAAAAGAATCCTTACAATCGGAAGTGCGCTGCTGAGCGCAGCAGTGGCCTTTGCACAGGCCCCTCAACTTAACAAAAACAACATTGATGAAGTGGTAAAGGCCATGACGCTCGAGGAGAAAATCACCCTTGTTGTTGGCGCCAACCGCTTTGTAGGAGATGAAAACGGTCCTGGTCCTGCGCCCGGAATGCCCGAGCGCAGGTCCGTGGACATGACCGGACTGGTGGAGAAACCCAAGAGCGACGGCGTTACCGCCTTCTCCAGCGGCCGCGTAAAAGGTGCCGCCGGAGATGTAGTTCCGGTAGAAAGACTGGGCATCACCACCATGGTCCTGGCCGATGGTCCTGCCGGTCTCCGCATTGACGCCACCCGCCCGGGAGATGAGAATACGTATTACTGCACGGCCTTCCCCATCGGCTCGCTGCTGTCCGCCTCCTGGGACCCCGAACTCACGCAGCGGGTCACCACTGCCATGGGCAGCGAGGTCCTGGAATATGGGGCCGATGTTCTCCTGGCTCCTGCCATGAACATTCACCGCAACCCGCTGTGCGGACGCAACTTCGAGTACTACAGCGAGGATCCCCTCCTGGCGGGAAAGATTGCAGCCGCCTATGTGAAGGGGGTCCAGAGTAACGGCGTGGGTACTTCCGTAAAGCACTTCGCCGCCAACAGCCAGGAAACCCTCCGTAACGGACAGAATGCTTCCGTGAGCGAGCGTGCCCTGCGGGAAATCTACCTGAAGGGCTTCGAGATTGTGGTGAAGGAGGCGCAGCCCTGGACCATCATGTCTTCCTATAATAAGATTAATGGTGTGCTGGCCTCGGAGAACCGCTGGCTCATCACCGACGTTCTTCGCGGAGAATGGGGCTTCAAGGGATTTGTGATGACCGACTGGTGGGCCGAGGAAAACGGCGCCCGCCAGATTGCTGCCGGAAACGACATGCTCATGCCCGGCACGCCGCACCAGTACGCGGACATCCTTGCTGCCGTGGAAAGCGGCCGGCTGGACATCCGGTTCCTGGACGACTGCGTCCGCCGCATCCTGCAGGTCATGGTGGCTTCTCCCACTTTCAACCGCTACGAGTACAGCAACAAGCCGGACCTTGCGGCTCACGCTGCCCTCACGCGTGAAGCGGCTTCGCAGGGCATGGTGCTTCTGAAGAACGGGAATGCCCTGCCGCTTGCGAAAAAGCGCAAGGTGGCCCTTTTTGGCGTTCCTTCCTACGACACCATGGTGGGCGGTTCCGGTTCCGGTTATGTGAACCGCGCCTACAAGGTAACGGTGGACGAAGGCCTGGAGGCTGCCGGCTTCAGGCTGGACAAGGAGCTCGCGGCCAGCTACCGCGAGTATGTGAAGGCAGAGAAGGCCAAACAGCCGGCCGAGTACTTCTGGATTATTCCCACGGTGGAGGAAACGGTCATCGGCCCGGCTGAGGCCGAAGCTGCCGCCAGGCGCAACGACGTCTGCATCTACAGCATCGGACGCATGGCCGGCGAAGGCGGAGACCGCACCCTCACCCCCGGCGACTGGTATCTCTCGAAGACCGAAGAAACAAACCTCGACGTTCTTTGCGAGGCCTTCCACAAGGCCGGCAAGAAGGTGATTGTCCTCCTCAACATGGGAAACATCGTGGACATGAGCTGGAGCAGCAAACCCGACGCCATCCTCCACACCTGGATGGACGGCCAGGAGGCCGGAAACAGTGTGGCCGATGTCCTTTCGGGCAAGGTCTCCCCTTCCGGCAAACTGCCCATGACCATCGCTAAGCACTACGAGGATTATTCATCGGCCAAGGACTTCCCCATGTCCAACGGCAACCCCGGCGATGTCAACTACGACGAAGACATCTTTGTGGGCTACCGGCACTTTGACCGTTACCCGGAGACAATCCTGTATCCGTTTGGCTTTGGCCTCAGCTACACCAGCTTCGAGTACTCCGGCCTCAAGGCTGAAAAGAGCGGTGATGCTCTCCAGATTTCCGTAAAGGTGACCAACACCGGTAAATGCAGCGGACGCGAGGTGGTTCAGATTTACGTGGGCGCTCCGGAAGGAAATGCCGTGAAGCCCGTGAAGGAACTGCGCGCCTTTGGAAAGACCGCCGAGTTAAAACCCAAGGAGAGCGAAGTGCTCACCATGACCGTCAAGCTTTCCGACCTTCGGCGCTTCGACGCATACGAGCGCGAATGGAAACTTGATAAAGGAGAATATGTGGTCTCTGCCGCAGCCAGTTCGCAGGATATTCGCGAGAATGTAACTGTGACGCTGTAAGCGCACAATAAAGGTTGGTTATTATATGGTTAGAGCCCGGCGCTGCAGAGAGTGCCGGGCTTTTGTTTTGAGAAAAAAATACTATATTTGCCGTCTATGGGAACCTGGGAAGGTTATTCCCGTTCACACACCCTTAGCGAGGGATCACGCTCAGAGACGATGAATATCGAAAAGCTTAACGGCAAGGAAGTAGAAGAGCCGCTCACCAAACTTGGCTACAGCACCTACGAGCGCGTCACTTTTGTGAAGAAGTAGTGCTCTTATTCAGCAGATGGACACTGCCGGCAATCAAGGCTGCGACCAGTAAAAAGGCCAGGGCCGAGTTGAAGGCATCGCCCATACGGATTTTCAAAAGGAAAATGCCGTAATTGAGAGCGAACAGGAAAACCCCGCCGACAAGGCCCACGCCCAGCGCCCGGACCGTGCCGGCGGGATTCTCTTTCCATGTCTTTTCCCGAAGGATCCTGCGTCCGATGACGCAAAGCGGTACCAGGCCGATGAGGATGGCACCGCAAAGCGCCAGGGTCTTCTGCGCCTTTGCGGCGGCTTCGGCTTCCTGGGCCCTTCTCTCCGCCTCCCGGGCCCGTTCCAGGATGGCCCGTGTCTCCGGCGTGATGTAATCGGCGTACAGTTCCTCGGGCGTCTGGGCGGCGGTGCTCCAGCCCAGCATGAGGAGCGTTAGAAGGAATAAACAGCGTCTCATTCGAAATCAAAGTAAGCTGCCGTGAGAATCTTCCTGCTGTCTCCCGGAAGGTCGGCATCGTGCTCCTTGATGAAGTGCTCGGCCAGGAGGATGTCCGGAATGGCGGTCCATTCATTGTAGGCCACCAGTACCACAATCATATCGCCGCGGCTCAGTGCTGCCTCGGCAACTGGAGCACCCTGATAAGCCGCCCACGGTTGCATTTGCTCATTGGGGACATATCGGTCCAGGAAAATGGGGTAAGTGTTATCCCAGCCATCCGGCATATAGAAGACCATTTTGTAGCGGGACGATGTGTCTTCCCCGGCGTACAGGACATCGGCTACCACAGTGAAATTCCGGAAACTTTCATCTTCAAAACTAATCCGGGAAAGATAAACATCCCCGGTAACTTCTGTAAAACAGCGTTTCTCTTTGCAGCCGAAAAGAAGCAGGAGTGTCAGCGGAAGAAGGAATAGCAGTCTTTTCATGGCATTATTCTTTAACGAGTCTGACAGGGTATTTTCTCTGACCCAGGCTGGTTTCTCCCAGTTCCTCCCAGGTGTAATAGCCATCCCGGCTGGGCGCTTTCAGCATGGGATTGAGGATAATGACTTTCAGGTAGCACCCGTCAGAGCCCGCAATGCCAAAGTCCCTCGCCGAGCGGCTTCCTATGGGATAGAGGAAGGATATGCTGTTCCCGTTTTCCCCGGTAAAGACCACCCACTCTTCCCCATCCTTTTCCAGGGCGGTCTGCGTGCAGCCCTCGCGGAGTTCCTT
>JAEEGK010015316.1_pt1 | contig 17015 bp, 10 predicted proteins | sample 8958771 | NCBI WGS metagenome assembly JAEEGK01 (sample SAMN16246547, study PRJNA631951) | gut metagenome | biome: gut microbiome; feature: rumen; material: SC-attached | host: Bos | place: Iran: Karaj | collected 2018-10 | reverse complement strand
CATCGGTAACGTGCTTAATGCAGGTTTCGAAATTCAGTACCTCTTAGGAAACGGTATTGTACAGAAGGTTTCGCAGACAATCGATATCTACGTTCTTGAATGGGGTATCAGTAAGAGTGACTATTCACTCGGTACCGCTGCAGGTATGTTTAAGAGTGCGGTTTCGATCCTGTTGATCGTAATATCCAACAAGATCGTTAAGAAGACCGGTCACGGAAGTCTGTTCTAAGGAGGTAAGATAGTATGAAATTGAAAAAAGACGAATTTGCCATGAACTATGGCAACTCCCATGGAGACGGCAAAGAACTTACCCCTGATGAAATAAGAAGATTAAAAAGACTTGCCCGTAAAAAAACCATGAGAATGGACGGAGCAGGCTGGGCTTTCGTTATCTGCAACACGATCTTCCTTTTAATATTTACGGTAGTTACACTTTATCCCGTACTTAACACGGTTGCATACTCATTCAACGACGGTCTTGATGCATTAAAGGGTGGTATTTATCTTTGGCCCAGAAAGTTTTCACTTGAAAGCTTTAAAACAGTATTAAATATCTACGGATTCGTAACCGGTGCAAAGATCACGGTTTTAAGAACGCTTATCGGTACATTGACATCGCTTATCGCAAACGCACTTCTTGCATTTGTAATAAGCCGTAAGAGATTCCTCTTCAGATCCAGCCTTTCACTTTTCTGGATCATTACAATGTACGTTAACGGCGGTATGATCCCCGTAGTTGTACTTTACAAATATCTCGGACTTACAGGTTCATTCTGGGTATACGTTATTCCCGGTATGATCAGTGCCTTCAACGTAATGGTACTCAGAACATACATGGAAGACCTTCCTGATGAACTTGAAGAATCGGCACAGCTTGACGGTGCAGGATATATAACGATCTTCGTTAAGATCATCTCACCTCTTTGTAAGCCGGTTTACGCAACCATCGCGTTGTTCGTTGCTGTATGGCAGTGGAACTCATGGTTTGATGCAATGCTTTATAACAGACTTAAACCCGAGTACACAACACTTCAGTACGAATTGATGAAACTTATGAGTTCCGTATCGCATCAAAGCGGAAATGCAGGATCTCATGCTACACAGGCTGCGGAAAGTGCACAGGTTACTTCCGTCAGTGTACGTTCGGCTGCATCGGTTGTAACAATGGTTCCCATTATCTGTGTATATCCTTTCTTACAGAGATACTTCGTAACCGGACTTACCATCGGTGGCGTAAAAGGTTAACCAAATTTCTACCTATATAAAAAACCCGCTTCGATTCATTTGAAGCGGGTTTTTTAAAACTTGTTCTTTTTGAAAATATTGGTATAATATAATTTCGCAGATAATAAGGCCGTTATAAGCGCGGCTTTTTCAAATAAATTTTGGCAGGTTTTTAAGATGAACATATTCAAATTTGACAGTCCCGTAATGAATTTCATAGGTAAGGTGGCGGATATGATAATACTCAATATCCTCTGCCTTATATGCAGTATCCCGATCATTACTTTCGGTGCCGCATTTACCGCTAAATACTATGTATCGATGAAGATTGTCAGAGGAGAAGAAGGTACGATCATTAAACCTTATTTCAAGGCATTCGCCGAGAATTTCAAGCAGGCAACCATTGCATGGCTTATTCAGCTGGCTGTTCTTGCACTCGTGGTTATGGACTGGATCTGGGTATTCAATAAGGGAATTGATAATGTCCACACCATATACCTTATTGCGGTAGCCGTTCTCTCGCTTATGTGGATATTCGTTACCATCACGATCTTCCCTTTCTTTGCACGTTTCGAGATGACTCTTTTGGAAGCGTTCAAAGGATCGATCATTTTCTCATTCCTTTATTTTATCAAACTCTTCCTTATAGTGGCTCTTGAATTGATGACGTTCATCGCATGCCTCTGGTACGGCGAATGGCTTCCTTTGATCTTACTTTTCGGAACGACAACGGCATTTTACTTTTTGAATCTTACGCTTATAAAAGGATTTAAAAAGCTTGAAGCGGGAGTTGAAAAAAGAGAAGCTGAAGAAGCTGAGAAGAAAAAAGAGGAAGAAGAAAAAGAGGGTAAAAAAGAAGATTCAGAAGAGGAAGAAGAACCTCTTATCCTTCGTCCGGATGAGCATACCGTAAGCGGTAAGATCCAGGCAGAAAAAGAGACTATCAAAGCTCTTACTTTCAAAGAAAAACTCGTATTTTTCAAGGATTATTATCTCGGAAAAACGATCATTGTCGTAGTCGTTGCAATCTTTGCACTCTGGTTTTTATACGACGCATTTATCGGAAAGAAGGATATTGTTTATTCCGGCGGACTCCTTTACTGTGAGGTTACCGATGAGGGAAGAGCACTCCTTACACACGATCTTTTAAACGAAATGGTTCCCATTACCGTTAAGCAGAAGAAGGAAGTCAATCTTTCGGATGACCTTTCCCTTGATTTTGTCGAGGGAGAGCATGAGGTTGTTGCGGATGCTTCACAGGATCAGATGCTTGCATCAATGATCATGATCGGTTCATATGATTATTTCTTCATTGATGCGAAACTCATAGACCATTATGAGCAGCTTGACTGTTATAAGGATCTGACGGAATATGTTGAACTTTACAACATATCCGAAGAAGATGTTTATTATTCAATCCCCGAAGATACGGATGAGGAAGAATCGGATAACGGCGAAAAAGAATCTAAAGATGCCGAAACTGCTCCGGGAGAAGACGGCACATACATAAATGCGATCAAACTTTCGGATGAGATCTGCGAGAAGATCGGAGTATCCAGCCGAAGCGGAGAAGGTGTTTATCTTACCCTTGTTTTAAACGATAAAGAAGACAGAGACAAAGTATTCATGTCTTATCTTTTCGAGTAAGTTATCAGTCTGTGCATTGGACAAATCGTTTTAAAAATTGTAAAAATCTATCATAATTTTATTTACATATTGAGAGCGGCTCAAAAAAGTAATATTATTGCTTCTGATATCGTGAAGATGATTAATGAGGCAATATGGGAAAAACTGTAAAAAGAAATTCAGAAATAAATGAATACACTCCGCTTCTGGTCATAGCGGGACCGATGTTCCTTGAATTGTTCTTAGGAACGATGCTTAACAACATCGATACTTTAATGTTGAGTCACTACGACGAATATGCCGTAGGAGCGGTCGGAAACGCCAACCAGATCATGTTCATGCTGAACATTCTCTTTAATATCATTGCGACGGCAACGGGTGTTGTTGTTGCGCAGTATCTGGGAGCAAAACAGTATGACAAGATGAACATGATATATACGCTTGCAGTTGTGTTCAACGCGACATTCGGAGTGGTCTTAAGTCTTGGCATCGTTCTTGCCAATCCCCTTTTTATGACAATGCTGAAAGTCTCGTCCGAGATGCGTCCTTATGCCATGACATATATTTATATTGTCGGCGGCGGAAGTTTTCTTATGGCGATATATAATGTTTTAATGCAGATCCTCAGGTGTAACGGATATCCCAAAGTCGGAATGTATATTTCGCTTGCGATAAACGTTATAAACATCGGAGGAAACTATCTGTTCCTCTACGGCGGATTAAAGCATCTGAACATGGGCGTGGCAGGCGTTGCGATCTCAACGGTTGCTGCCAGAATAATAGCTGTAATTGCCGCATTTGTATTCTTTTACGGTGCAAAGATCGGTAAGATCGCACTTAAATACATCAGGCCTTTTCCGTACAATCTTTTATGGAAGATGGTTAAGATCGGCCTTCCTTCGGCAGGAGAGAATCTCTCGTATACGCTTTATCAGATGTGTCTTCTTTCGTTTGTAAACGGGATGGGAAACGATTCGGTAAATGCGAGAGTTTACTGCAATGCGCTTATTTCCTTTGCGATGATATTCTCAAATTCGTCGGCCATGGCAACGCAGATAATCACCGGTCATCTTGTCGGTGCAGGTAAGGAAGATATAGCGTATAAAAGAGTGTTTAAAACACTCCTTACTTCAATGCCCATTACAATAGCTCTTGCCACGATAAACCGCATTCTGTGCCCTTATACGTTAAGGATCTTCACACAGAACGAGGCGATAATCGCGCTCGGATGTTCAATTATGTTTGTGGATATCTTCGTTGAAATAGGAAGGTGTCTGAATATGACGTTCATCTGCTCGCTGAAGGCGGCAGGTGCTTATATCTTCCCGCTGATCGTCGGTCTTATCACGATGTGGGGACTGGGCTTAACCTGCGGATATACTTTCGGAGTCCTGTTGGGAATAGGCGTAGCGGGCGTTTTCATGGGAACCGCCACGGACGAGTGTATCCGAGGACTGATAGTAATGTATTACTGGTACAGAAAAAAATGGTACGGCAAGTCCGTAGTCGATAAAAAAGCACAAAGCGAAGAATAGATCATCCTTCTTTTGCAATCAACGGGAGAGATACCGTAAAAGCGGATCCGCTGTCGGGTTCGGACTTAACGGATATCCTCCCGTTCATCATATCTATGATACGTTTAACGAGCGAGAGTCCGAGACCGTTTCCGCTTGTTGCGTGCGAAGAGTCTCCCTGATAGAATTTCTCGAAAATATGTCTCTGCGTATTTTCATCCATTCCCACTCCGTTGTCCGAAATTATCACATATACCGCATCGCTTCCGATACTGGCTTTAACCATGATATTGCCGTTTTCGGGAGTGAATTTTACCGCGTTTGATAAAAGGTTCATCCAGACGTGATATAAAAGATCCTTGTTCTGGAAATAATCGATATCATCAAGTTCCATATCTATCGAAATATTCTTTTTACTCCACTGTTCCTCAAAAACAAGCATGCATGTTCTTAACTGTTCGTCCAGACTGAAGGATTCCTTGTCCGTAATTATCTCCTGGGATTCGAGCTTGGATAAAAGAAGAACGTTTGACGACATAGTAGCAAGATGTTCGCTTTCGTCCATGATTATCCTTGCAAATTCACTCTGCTGCTCGGGAGTAAGATCACCGTTATATAACTGCCTTGCGAAGCCTCGTATGGAAATGATCGGAGTCTTGAATTCGTGTGAGAAATTGTGGATAAAATCGTTTCTGAAGATCTCCGTTGAAGAAAGCTCGTGCGTCATGTCGTCGAAAGCCTCAACGAGAGTACCGAGATCTGTTTTTTCCGTAAAAAAGTTTGTGATCCCTTCAACCTTGACATCATAATTGCCGTTAGCCACCTGCTTGGTGATACGCGTGAGTTTACGAAGCGGAAGGAAAACGTTTCGGTTGATGATGACCGAGAAAACGGATGAAGAAACGTAACTGAATGCGAGAACGATAAGAGTCATGTTCAAAGGCGTAAGATGAAGACGGTCTTTAAGAGGAGTTAAGTAAAGGATCATCATGATTCCTCCGGCAAGAACGTTTGATACCGTAAGTGCGAATATCATAAAAAAGCTGATTCGAAAGATGATGCTTTCAATCAGCTTGCTTACAAGGGTTCTTATACCGTTCAACGTTTTTTTAACGACTTTTTTCATAAATCGCTCCCTGATAAATGCTATTCCTTTTTAACTGCTTTGTATCCGAGTCCGCGGACCGTAACTATCTCAAAATCATCGTTGTTTTTGAAGCGGTCGCGCAGTCTGTTAATGTGGACGTCCACGGTTCTCTCTTCGGACTGGGTTTCGGAATCCCAGAATTCCTCCATTAACTGTCTTCTTGTAAAAGTCTTGTTGGGATAAGAGAGAAGTTTGAAAAGAAGCTGAAATTCTTTTCGGGGAAGTTCATATTCCGTGTCGTTTTCACGCACCGTAAAAGAATCGTATAAAAGTGCGGTGTTTCCGATCACGAGTTCATGTTCCGCAGCTATGTGGGCCCTTCTAAGAAGTGCCTGAATGCGCAGAATGAGTTCGAATTCGTCAATGGGTTTTACCATGTAATCATCGGTTCCGGTCAAAAAGCCTTTACGGATATCATCCTGTGAATCCTTTGCCGTAACCATGATGATCGGGATCTGCGAACCGGAATTTCTCAAGACTCTGGTAAAAGTGATGCCGTCCATAACGGGCATCATGATATCAACCAGAATAAGATCTATATGATTCTCATCGAGGATCTGAAGGGCTTCTTCGCCGTTTGACGCATGCAAAGTGGAGTAGCCGTTCTGGGTAAGAACGACCTCCATAAGCCTTGCCGTGTTTTTGTTGTCTTCAACGATGAGAATATTAAACATATTAATTGTTCTGTGACTGATTTGAATTCTGCATGGAAGGGATGTTAAGGTATCTTACGATCTTCATGCTTGCATTCTTGATAAATTCCTCTTTACGAAGTTTTACGACAGCAATACGTTTGTACATGGGACGCTTGTTGTTGATGGTTTCCTTGAGGGCATTGAAATAATCGTAGTTGTCGAAGTATTCCTCTTCGGGATAGATCTCGGCAACGATCCTGCCGTCTTCGTCATATACCAAAACTTCGCGGACCTGAGGGTCTCTTGCAATGTTTTCCTCGAGTTCTTCGGGGGATAAGTTTTCTCCGTTAGAAAGGATGATAAGGTTTTTCTTACGTCCCGTAAGGATTATGAAACCTTCCTCGTCAACGAATCCCAGATCACCCGTGTGATACCAGCCTTCGGAATCGATAACGGCCTTTGTGGCTTCTTCGTCCTTGTAGTATCCCTTCATAACGTTGTCGCCCTTAAAGAGGATCTCGCCCTCATCGGATACTTTTACTTCCATTCCGGGAACGAGCTGTCCGACACTTCCGTCTCTGTGGTGGAAAGGTCTGTTAACAGCAACAACGGGTGAACATTCGGTTGTTCCGTAACCGTTTAAGATCTCGATACCCCAGGTACGGAATTCTTTGACATACATGGGATCGAGTGCGGCACCGCCGCAGATGATGTATTCGAGATTACCGCCGAATACTTTGTGAATAGCGGCATATGTTTTCTTTCTGACATCAACACCGGTTTTTAAAAGAACGTCGGTTGATTTCATAAGGCCTTTGGTAGCAGTGGTTTTGCCCTTTTTATCGATCTCTGCCCAGATCTGCTTGTGGAAGAATTCCACGAACATGGGAACAAGGAAGATTGTCTGAGGTTTAAAATCGGCAAGGTTCTTCTTAACGTATTTAGGACTCTTGTTAATGTATGTTGACTCGCCGTAATTCATTGTCATGAAGATTCCGACGATAAGTCCGAATGCATGATGGAAAGGAAGAACCGCGAGAACGTCTCCTGCGGGTTTGAAAAGATGACATGTCTGGTTGAGCTCAAAAGCGATATTGTGGTTTGTAAGCTCAACACCCTTGCTCTTTCCGCTTGTTCCCGATGTGAAAAGGATCGTAGCCGTCTTCTCGGGAATGATCTGGTACTCGAGGAACTCCGTATTTCTTGCTTTGAGAAGTTTTCTTCCTTCGTAAAGGATCGTGTCGAAAGTTCCGAGGTCATAAACTTTTTTAACCTTCTTGGGATCGACTTTTTCAATGAACTGGTCGGTTACGAATGCGTAATCGCAGTCACCGAGTTCTATAAGGGAATTGATCTCGGCAGCCGGAAGACTCTTGTCGATGGCTACTGCAACGTTTCCGCCGTTAACACATGCGAAGTATGCAACAAGCCATTCGTAGGAATTCTTTCCGATGATCGCAACGTGTTTGTCTTTTATCTTCTTGCCGTACATCCAGGTACCGAACGCATTGACATCTTCTTTAAGATCCGAGAAGGTCTTACGCATTTCACCGGTTTCGCAAGGGTAAACGAATGCGATCTTATCGGGAAAATCAACTGCTTTCGTAAGTATCAGATCTTTTAAATCACTGATGTCTTCGAGTGTGTCGTACAAAGGATATTTTTTGTTTTTCATAATGATCTCCAATGGAATTTTTTTGATACGCGCCCGCGTAAATACAATTATACTTTATTTAAATTAATGAAACAAGTTTTAATCGCTTTTACCGTTTTCTGTCATACATTTTTATTGAAAATAAGGGCACTTTATGGAATAATTAAAATGTAGTTTTGTGACTTTTTGTACGGAGGGAAAACCTTTATGTCCAAATGGATTATTGTTGTTGATGACGATATCGCCAATCTGAAAATGGCAGGGCATATTTTAAGCCAGAACAATATGAGAGTAACTGCCTTAAAATCGGGCAGAATGCTGATAGATTATATAAAAGAAAACGGGGCTCCCGACCTCGTTCTTCTTGATATCAAAATGCCGGAGATCGACGGTTTTGAGACACTTAAGCTTCTCAGGGATATGGAAAAAGAGAGCAACATGTCCGAAACACCGGTTATTTTCCTTACGGCCGACGAAAATGAGGAGACAGAGAGCAGGGGCTTCGAAGTCGGAGTTTCCGATTTCATCAGAAAGCCTTTCAACCCCCAGGTTCTTCTTCGCCGTATCGAGAATATCGTTTCAATGCAGAGCGAAATGATAAGCTGGAAAAACGAGGCTTCCACGGACAAACTCACGGGACTTATCAACAAAGCGGCAGCAGGCAAAGAGATGGAAAGAATGTGCCTTAATTCTTCGGGCGCATTAATGATGATAGACCTGGATTCTTTTAAACTCGTAAACGATATCTACGGTCATGACATGGGCGATAAGGTTCTTATCGGTTTTGCGAACATCATCAAGGAAGAGATCAACGAACGCGGCAAATGTGCAAGAATCGGCGGTGATGAGTTCATAGCTTTTGTAGAGGATGTAAAAGCCGAAGAACAGGTTGCGACCATCTGCGAGAATCTTAACGCGAATCTTACCGCCAAGGCGATCGAACTTATGGGAGAGGACATGAACATTCCTCTCGGCGTTTCCATCGGCGCGGTATACATTCCCGAGTACGGAAGGGATTACAGCACACTTTTCAAGATAGCAGATAAAATGCTTTATAACGTCAAGAAAAACGGCAAACACGGATATGCCGTTCATAATAGCGACAGTTCGTACGATGATGACGACGAGAATGCAACGCTCGACATTCGTGCGATCTCAGAGATCCTGGGAGAGAGAAATATCCCCAATGTTGCGCTCCAGCTTGATATGGAAGCTTTCACATATGTTTACAGATATGTTTACAGATACATCATCCGTCACAACGTAAACGCATGCAAGGTGCTGTTTACGCTTCATCCCGCTTCGGGTGTCGGAGAGGCCGCTTTTAAGGATTACTGCGAGAAATTCGGAGAGCATGTCAGCAAATCCATGAGAAAATCCGACTTCTTCATGCAGAACAGATATAACCAGTTCTTCATCTTCCTTACCGACATCAGAGAGGACTCCACGGACAAGGTTATTTCCCAGCTGATCGCTTCATGGCATAAAAAATATCCGAATACATGCGTGATCACTTTCGAAGCCGAATTCATCAAGAACGATGTTCCCAAGGCATATAAGAAAGAAAAAAGAGTCATCATCGTCGATGACGACATGATCAATCTTCAGGTTGCGGGCAAAGTTTTAAGCGAGGGCGGAATCCATGTTACGGCATTAAAATCCGGTTCTTCCCTGCTTGAATATCTTGATGCAACGGAGACGATCCCAGATCTTATCCTTTTGGATGTTAAGATGAGCGGACTCGACGGTTATGAGACACTCAAGAGACTTCATCAGAAAGGCGGAGAGATCTCGGGCATTCCCGTTATCTTCCTTACCGCAGACGATTCGGAAGGCGCAGAGAGCAAAGGTCTGGCTGCGGGGGCAATGGACTTTATCAAGAAACCCTTCGTTCCGGAGGTACTTTATCTTCGCGTAAGACATATTCTTGAGCTTCTTTCACTTCAGAAACAGTTAAGCAACGAAGTTGAGATCAAAACAAGCGAAAACAGAGACTTATTCATACATGTCGTCGAATCCCTTGCGGATGCCATCGATGCCAAAGACAATTATACGAACGGTCATTCCGGCCGCGTTGCCGAGTATGCGAGAGAGATCGCAAAGCGTGCGGGTTATTCGGAGACCATGCAGGAAGAGATCTACATGATGGGTCTTCTGCATGACGTTGGTAAGATCGGAGTTCCCGATGAAGTTATCAACAAACCCGGCAAACTTACCGACGACGAGTTCGATCTGATAAAGAGACATCCTCTTATGGGTGCCAGAATCCTTGAGAACATCAAGGAAAGACCGAACCTGGCTCTCGGTGCCAAATATCATCATGAGCATTATGACGGAAGCGGATATCCCAACGGACTTGCGGGAGAAGATATTCCCGAGCCTGCAAGGATCATCGCCGTTGCCGATGCATATGATGCCATGTCAAGTTACAGAAGTTACAGGGAAGCCCTTTCCCAGGAGAAGATTATTGAAGAGATCGCGAACGGCAAGACAAGCCAGTTCGATGCCAAATTCGCCGATATAATGCTTTCGATCATAAGAGAGGACAAGGAGTACAAACTCAGGGAGACTCAAAATGAATAAAAAGACCAAAACGAATGATTTTTTCCAGACATCCAATCTGACTCTTCTTGTCAGCTATACGTTTTTTGCAACAATGCTCATTGTCGAAGCTTTATTGATGGGATGGGAAAAATGGGTTCTGGTGCTCATCGCATTCAGTATTTTCGGATGCTGGATACTGCACCTTAATCATAAAACACCGACATATTTAAGGCTCTGGATATATGCCCTTTTGATGATGGCATGTTTCTTCTTCTACGGGGTCCATCTGACCAGTACGTACGACCTGGCGATAGTAATGTCCGCCATTATCATCCTGTATATCCTTACGGGTATGCGCGTGATGATCACCATGTGTCAGATAACTTATTACATAACGATGGCATACAGCATCGTTATGATGATCATCGAGAAAACCACGGAGTTTGACGTGCTGGTCATAAGCCGTACGATCATGCACTGTGCGATGATCTTCATGATCGGCTGGCTTGCGAGAACGGTTATCGACAAATGGACTCAGGTTCTTAATAAATCCAAGGATGAGATCGTACAGCTTACCGACGCAACAGAGAGATTAAGCGATTTCCTTGCGAATGTTTCACATGAAATAAGAACACCCATCAATGCGGTCATCGGTTTATCCGGAATCTGCATCGACAAAGAAGAGAACGAAGAGATCAGAAACGAAATGATCTCGGTTCAGAATGCGGGAAGAAGAGTTGCCGAGCAGATCGGAGATATCCTTGACTACTCGGAGATCGACCGTAAAAAACTCGCAAGAAACAACGAAGATTACATGCTTTCTTCGGTTCTTCACGACCTTATAAGCGAAATAAAAAGATATAAATCCAATGACGTCGAACTCATAATCGATGTGGATCCTTCGATCCCGTCGATCATGAATTCCGATGTCATCAAGTTAAAAAAGATATTAAAAGCGCTTATCACAAACGGTCTTAAATATACCTATAACGGCGGCGTATACGTAAGGATCTCAAGCGAAAAGCACGAATACGGAGTCAATCTCTGCATCGAGGTTACGGATACGGGTATCGGTATGTCCGAAGAAGAACTCGAGAGAGTATACGAGAGATTCTATCAGGCTGATTCCTCAAGATCGCGTATGGGCGGCGGTCTCGGTCTGGGTCTTGCCATTGTTTCCGGATTTGTTTCCATCCTCGGCGGTTTCATGACCATTGAGAGTAAGGAAAATGTCGGAACGACGGTTCATGTAAGCCTTCCTCAGACGGTTGTCGATTACAGCAGCTGTATGTCAGTGGCAAATCCCGAGAAACTCTGCCTCGGAGCTTATCTTCATTTTGATAAATTCCCCAATCCCGCAGTCAGAGAATACTACAATTCCATGGTTCTTAACATTGTCAACGGTCTCGGCGTTCAGATGTATCGTGTGGACAATGAGGAGAATCTTAAGAAACTGCGGGAATCCATAAACATGACTCATCTTTTTATCGGACCCGAAGAGTATCTTTCCGACAAGGAATACATTGAGGAACTTGCAAAGGAAATGATCGTTGTCGTTGTTGCTAACGATGATATTGAACTTCCGGTTAACTCGTATGTTCAGAAGATGGAGAAGCCTTTCTACTGCTTCCCCGTAGTTACGGTTTTAAATTCCGAACACGGAGAGAGAACCAAGCACGAAGGTCAGCTTATGTGCAAGGGCGTGCGTGCGCTTGTTGTTGACGATGAGCCCATGAACCTTGTTGTTGCAAAGAGCATCTTCAAGAGATACGGAATGGAAGTTACAAGCGTTACTTCAGGTCAGGAATCGATAGATATCTGCCGAAAGAACGTCTACGACATCATCTTCATGGACCACATGATGGGCGGAATGGACGGTGTCGAGGCCATGAAGCGGATCCGCAAGGATGTTTCCGGACTCAACAACCTTGTACCCGTGGTTGCCCTTACGGCCAACGCAATGAGCAGCGCAAAGCAGATGTTCTTAAGCGAAGGTTTCGAAGGCTTCGTAAGCAAGCCCATTGAGATCGAGGAACTCGAAAGAGTGCTTAAGAAAGTACTTCCAAAATCTTTTATCTCATATGAAATGGTTGAAGAAGAGGAAGTAAAACCCGTTAAGGAAAAGACTGCACCCGTAAAAGAGAACGCAGTCGAAAAAGTTCCTGAAGAAAAGAAAGCATCGGATAAAAAAGAAGAAGGCAGCAAAGAAGACAGGGATAAAGCGATCGAAAATCTTAAACCCTGCGGAATCGATCCCGAGATCGGACTTAATTACTGCTTAAACGATAAAGAATTCTATGAAACGCTTCTGGTACAGTATGCAACGGAAGCAAGGGAGAAGATACCTCTTCTTAACGAGTATCTTTCCAAAGAGGACTGGAGCAATTACGAGATAATCATTCATGCGGTAAAGAGCACATCGAAGATGATCGGTGCTATGTCGCTTTTTGAAAAGGCGTTCGAGCTTGAGAAAGCTGCCAAGAAGAAAGATGCTGCATATATTACCGACAATCACTCGAAAGTGCTTCAGGAATACGCAGTCGTCAAAGAAGAGATCAATAAGAATTTTAATGTGCCCGATGTCTCGGCAGGAGAGGAAGTTCTTGAATTCGGAGGTACGGACGACAGTGAAGATGAGGTACTCGAATTCATTCCCGAGGGAGCGGACTAACACGGATAAGAGTAAGCAAAACGAAGGAGCTGTCATTATATGAAGCCTAAGAAAAAGAAAAAAAGCATGCTTTTTAACGAAAACATAGATTTAAAACAAAGACTGTTCGTTCTTAACCTGATCGTAACTCTGACAGTCTTGGCGATCACGTTCATAGAGATCATATTTACCGATGAATTCCTTATCGATTCGATCATGCTTGCGGTTGTCATGGCGTTTATCGTTCTTGTCGGGATCATTTCCGTCAAAACGGGCAAGGTCGGCATCGGAGGAGTGATCATTGCGACGTTGATGAGTTTCGGTTATTTCCCCATTACGTTTATAAACGGCGGCGGAATCAACGGAGATGCACCGTTATGGTTTATCTTCAACGTTCTTTTTGTAAGCATGGTTCTGTCGGGAAAAGTTAAGATCGTATTCTATGTTCTCCAGCTTTTAACCGCAGCAGCCTGCTATTTCGTGGGAGTTGCCTACCCTGACATCATTCATCCGAATACGTATATGATGTCGCACATTTATTCTTTTACGGCGCTCGTTTTCATCAGTATTGCGGTAAGTGTTGTCATAGGTCTTGAAACCGGCCTTTACGAGAAGGAAAACAAACGCTCTGTGAAGCAGAAAAGAGAGATCGAAAATCTTATCGCTTCACAGAATCAGTTCTTTTCGAGCATGAGCCACGAGATCCGTACCCCGATCAATACGATCATCGGTCTTAACGAAATGATCTTAAGAGAGGACGTAAGCGATGAAGTTGCGGAAGATGCCGCAAACATCAGAGCAGCGGGAAAGCTTCTTTTAAGCCTTATAAACGACATTCTCGATATGTCCAAATTCCAGTCGGGACAGATGCATTTAACGAATGTAACTTACTATACCGGCAATATGCTTTCAGACATTGTCGGTATGCTCTGGATAAGAGCCAAGGAAAAGAAACTCGAATTCAAGATCAACGTATCTCCCGATATTCCCGCAGAACTTGTCGGGGATGAATTCAGGATCAAGCAGATACTCATCAATATTTTAAATAACGCTATCAAATACACCAAAGAGGGTTCGATCTCTCTTTCGGTTCAGTGCGAGAGAAAAAATAACGATACCGTTAACATGATATACACGATCACGGATACGGGTATCGGTATCAAAAAAGAAGACATTCCCTATCTGTTTACCGCATTCAAGAGAGTTGACGAAACAGAGAATCAGCATATCGAGGGAACAGGCCTCGGTCTTTCGATCGTTAAACAGCTTCTCGACCTTATGGGCGGTAAGATCACGGTCAACAGTATTTATACCAAAGGTTCGACTTTTATCATTGAGATCCCCCAGAAAACTAACGGTGAGAAACAGGTCGGAGAATTCGATTACGAGAAGAACCACCATATTGCCAAGAAGGGCGAATACAAACAGAAATTCGAAGCACCCGATGCGAAAGTGCTGGTTGTTGACGATAACGAATCCAATATTCTCGTAGTTAAGAAACTTCTTCGTGCGACGAAAGTTCGGATAGATACGGCAGTCAACGGCGTTGATGCTTTGGGCAAGACGCTTAACGATTCATACAATGTTATTTTCATGGACCATCTCATGCCCGAAATGGACGGTATCGAGTGCTTCAGGAAATTAAGAAATCAGGTCGGCGGAAACAGCCGAAATGCCAAGGTCGTTATCCTTACGGCCAATGCGGGCGAGGAAGAAAGAGAACTTTACAGAAAAGAAGGCTTCGACGGATATCTTGTTAAACCCGTAAGCGGAGACGATCTTGAGAGCGAACTCTACAGACTTCTTCCCAAAGACCTTGTTCATGTAAAAGGCAACAGCGAAGAGATCATCAACGAAACCATTTCCTGGATGAGAGTAGGCCAGAAGAAGAAAAATGTTGTCATCACCACGGAAAGCGTTGCGGATCTTCCCAAAGAGATCCTGGAAAAATATGACGTTCAGGTTATCGCACATAAAGTACAGACCGTGGAAGGTACTTTTAAGGACGGAAGAGAGATCGACACGGCCGGAGTTCTGCAGTACATGGAAGACAAGACGAAAAAGATACTTCCCCTGGCTCCCGATGTCAAGGAGCACGAGAGTTTCTTCGCAAAACAGCTTTCGCGTGCGAACAATGTCGTTCATGTTTCGATCTCCGGTAAGATTGAAAACAGCGGATATCCCGTAGCCAAGGAAGCTTCGAGAGCATTCGACAATGTTCATGTTTTCGATTCGGGACACCTTTCCTCAGGTCAGGGAATACTTGTTATCGAAGCCTGCAAGATGGCGGAAGAAGGTCTGGAACCCGAAGAGATCGTCGAGAGACTTGAAAAGATCAGATCGAAGATCCATACAAGCTTTATCGTTGACAATCTTGATTTCCTTGCAAGATCCAAACAGGTCGGAAACAGAACGGCTAACTTCGTTAAGTCACTTATGGGCCGTCCCGTGCTTGTTCTAAAACGCGGTAAAATGGGCGTCGGACGTATTTATTTCGGTTCCAGAAAGAGAGCATGGAAGAAGTACATTGACTCCACGCTTTCGAATATGGGCAGGATTGACAGATCGATCCTCTTTGTAACTTATGTAGGAATAAGCAAGAGAGATCAGGACTGGATACGAAGCCAGATCGTTCGCAAAGGCAAATTCGAGGAGATCTATTTCCGTCAGGCAAGCCCTGCGATCGCGGTTAACTGCGGCGCGGGAACCTTCGGACTGCTCCTTAAGGATAAGGGTTAAGACAATCGTAAAACAAAAGTTAATGATTTTTTAACAAAATCATGTTAGATTATTATTTGGTGCGCTTTAAGAGTGCAATGAGTAAGGAGAAATCGTAGAGATACGAAGACAGGCGATGAAGACCGGACTTATACTTGAAGGCGGCGGGATCAGAGGAGCTTTTACCGCCGGAGTTCTGGATGTTTTTATAAAAGAAGGCATCAATTTTGATTATGCATGCGGCGTTTCCGCGGGAGCGGGAGTGCTCAGTAATTATATTTCGGGACAGGCCGGCCGTTCCCGGGAGGTTTTGTTATGCCCTCGCGGGGATTCGTATTACGGATTCAGAGAGTTCTGCCGAAGCGGTAAATACATGAATCTTAATAAGCTTTACGGAGAACTCATATACGAAGAACCTGTTTTCGATTTCGATTCCTATTTCGCCAATCCGACCGAAGTTGAAGTCGTTGCAACAGACTGCATCACGGGTAAGGCGGCATATTTAAAAGACGATAAAACGATTGAAGGCTTCTGCAATGTGGCAAAGGCCACAAGCTCGCTTCCTTTCATAACGGGCCCCCACAAGATCGGAGAGAATTATTACATGGACGGTTCCGTTTCGGACCCGATCCCGGTTAAAAGGGCACTGGAAAAAGGATGTGAGAGAATAGTCGTTCTTTCCACCAAAGGAGACGGAATGAATCCTTCCAATCTTAAGAAATTCACTCCTTTCATGAAAATGAAATACAGGAAATTCCCGGGTTTCATCGATGCGATCCAGGTCAGGATCCCGCTTCTTGAAAGCCAGTACGAACTCATTGACAAGATGCAGGAAGAAGGGACCACGATGGTCTTCCATCCCCAGGGACACTGGGAGGTTTCCCATATGGAAAAGGACATTGACAAGATCTCGGCACTTTATGAAGAAGGTGTCAGGGAAGCAACGGACAAACTCGAAGAAATAAAGAAATTTTTAAACGATTAAAGAGAGATAAAAATGCAACCGTTAAGCAAAGAAGTATCCGTCGGAGTGGACATCGGTTCCACAACAGCGAAGATTGTTATCCGCGACGGTGAAGAGGTAATTTTCAAGAAATACGAAAGACATTATTCACAGGTACGTCAGAAGACTCTGTCGCTCTTAAAAGAGGCAGAGCCTTATTTGCGCGATAAAAAAGTTAAAATAGCGATCTCAGGTTCCGCAGGAATGGGAGTTGCACAGGTTGCGAGACTTCAGTTCGTACAGGAAGTTTATGCAACATTCGCACTTGTCGAAGAAAGAGAACCCGACACGGAAGTAGTT
>JAEEGK010015314.1_pt1 | contig 17016 bp, 1 predicted proteins | sample 8958771 | NCBI WGS metagenome assembly JAEEGK01 (sample SAMN16246547, study PRJNA631951) | gut metagenome | biome: gut microbiome; feature: rumen; material: SC-attached | host: Bos | place: Iran: Karaj | collected 2018-10 | reverse complement strand
TATTTATTTAAGTTTTAAAATAATAATAATAAAAAAATTTATAATACACATTAATATTAATTAAAATAAATTAAATTTATAATTTATAAAAAATTAATTAAAATTACATTTATAATTTAAATATTTATTTATTATTATTTTTATCATCATTTTCTTTATTATTACTATCAATACTATGATTCATATTAATTAATTGTATTTCAACATCATTTTTATTTTTATTCAATTCTTTTTTAATATTAATTTGTTCAGAAATTTCCGAATTAAAATCTTTTTCATCTTCTTCATTAATAATTAAATTATTTTCCTTTTTTTTCTCATCATTTTCAGAAGTCATACTAACCAAAGAACTTACACTTTCTTCTCTTAAACCAGCCACAAGTTCTTCTTGATGTAACATAACTTCTCTATTATCTTTATAAAAATTCAAAAAGCTTTTTAAATATAAATAAGTAATTTTAAAATACAAATGTGATGTTAAAGGATTAAATGTTTGAAACGCACTTTGTTTTTCACCAACAATTTTATTTTTTATTATATAATCTGTTATCATTTTTTTAATTACATTTGATACCTGTTTTTCTGTTTTAAATATTAACGCATTATTTGGATTGTCTCTTTGAATTTTCTGCCCCATTTGCATATAAACTATTTTAAATAAAACATCATGAAAATAAACACAATCTTCAGGATCGCTTCGTAATTGTAAATCTGAAATGAATTTTTTTATTGCTTCTAATTTATTTGATTCTGGAAAATTTATTTTATTCCAATTTAAATCTATAAAAAAATTAGTTAATAATATTCTTTTTATTCGAAATCCTTCATCTTTTTCCGAACTATATTTATTCCAAGCTATTCGAAATTCGTCACAAAATGCTTCAAATTTTTCAATTGGATTGTAATTTTTATTTGTAAATTCATCGTATTGTTGTAAAGTGACCATTAAAAATAAATTTAACATTATTACAACCGAAATAAAATTACATATTATCATATATAAATACGCCTGACCTTCGCTGAATTTATCTGGATTTATAAACGCTAATTCATTCATTATTGATGGCCAATCTTCGCCAGTCGCACAGCGAAAAACTAAAAGAAAAGCTTTATAAAAATTATCTAAATTATAATAAACATTCATATATTTCATTTTATCTTTAAATTTACTATATTTTAATCCATCATATAAATAACATCCTAAAATCGCACATATACAAAATAATAAAAACATTAATATAAAAACATTTGCTAAAGCTGTTATAGACCAACTCAAAGTTTGAATTAATTTTTCTAATCCTTTCAAAGCTTTTACTAATCTTAACACTCTAGTTACTCTTAAAACTCTCAAAACTCTTATTATTTGAAACGATTTCAAAAAAGTAGCATCTATTCCATCAATATTAGCAACTACGATATCAATTAAAGACGCAATTACAACAAAAAAATCAAATTGATTCCAGCCAAAATAAAAATAACCTCGAATTCCATACGCAATAAATTTTAATATACATTCCGCTATAAAAATCCCCGTGAAAATAAAATTAGCTATTTTTAAACAATATTCATATGTTTCATCACATCCTTCATAATTCATAGCCATAGAAATCATATTTAAAAAAATAATAATCATAATGAAATTATCTAATACCGAACTATCAGCAAATTCTCTTATGTACCATCTAATACTATTTTCTTTCGGTTTAATAAACGTAATATAATTCGGTCTAGCAAATTCAATTTGCGTTAAAAAATCATAATATTTTTCTGCTTTTTTATCTTCGGGGGCGACTTTTTGTTCTCTGCTCCAAGCATCATTAAAATACTTAAACATAATTCCAGTAAATAAATTCAAGAAAAAATAAGACACAACTAATAAATAAACAATAAAAAATATACCATAATATTCACTATAAACTCGATATGAATTCATAATATCAGGCCACCCTTCCGTATTACTTAAAACATATGCAGTAATAATTGAATTAAAAATATTCGCAAATTTAAATTGAGGACCAGTGTCCATAACACCATTATACATATCCGCACAAAATGTGCTAATATCTATCATATTACTATTTATATTATATCTCGTTAAATAATCGCGAAAATCCACATCTGCTAAAGTAAAAAAACCTTGATCTGAATAGACATAACAATTGTGATATAAATTATAAAATAAACTTATTCCTACGATTGAAAACATGAAATAAACTACTAATACGATTAATAATGCGTTACAAATTGGAATTATGCTATCGAATAATGATGTTATTATTAATTTTAATTGAACGTTATGTGATATGAATCGCAATGGTCGTAATGTTCTTAATAATCTTAAAACTTTTAAAAATTGTAAGTTTGAATGTGAATTATATCCGCTTGTGAAGTATTTTTCGAATAGATTTTGAAAGTCAAAAATTGAACAACAAACTATAATTAAATCTATTTTATTCCAATTGTCTCGTAAATAGCTTCCTTCATCCATTACAAATCCCAAAGCCAAAACTTTAAATACACATTCTAATAGAAAAACAATATTAAAAAACGCATCGGAAATATCAAAAATAAGAACTGAAATGTAACCATCAATAAATGTATCTAAAATTAAACGAACTGTGCTACAAAGAATCATAATTAAAATGAATCTATCAAATAATTTATTTGATATTAATTCCATACAAAAAATACGAAAATTGCTTGTTTGAGGTAAAAAATATAAAGCGTTTTCACATTCATTTTTACGAAATATTTTATTTACATATTGCCAATATTTAATTTCTTTATCAATTCCGGTGTAAATTTTTTCAACTGATTCATCATCTTCATTATTATTATTACTACTTTTACTTTTATTTATACTTTCATCTATTATGTTACTTTCACTATAACCGAAAGTATTTGAAACAGAATTTTCATCGGAAAAAATTGATTGACTCAAACGACTTTTATTATTTTCCATACTATTTTTATTATTTGATCGATTATTATTATCTTCTAAATAATTAATATTATTATTATTATTATTATTATCATTTTTTTTCTTATTTTTTAATTTATTTTTATGTTCTTTTTCGACTTTTTTAATTTGATATAAATAATCAGGTAAAATGAACATTTTTTCTATTTTTTCATCTTCATCTTGCTCGTCTTCATCTTCTTCATCATTTCCGAAGCTTTGTAACAAAATCGAAGTAAACAAATTAAAAATAATATAATTTCCAAAAATAATCCACGCAACTAAATAAAAAAAACTCAATTTATTCAATCTCATTAAATCATACATAATTGAATTCCAATTTTCCATTGTCAATATTTGAAAAGTTATATAAAACGCAGACATAAAACTTTGATAATTTACATTGCCATTTAACAAACTCATTCCTAACAATTCAAAAATTAATATGAACATTAATAAAATTAATACGATATAAGAAACATTCACTAAAGCTTTTTTAATACTTATTATTATTAATCGCATACTTTTTAATCTACGCAAAACTTTCGTCAATCTCAAAACACGAAAAATTCTAAAAACCCGCAAAAAACTCAAACTCGAACTTAATGACTGTTTTTTACCAATTTCGTCTGTGTTCGTTGAAGGACTTGCCATATCAACAATAGCGAAAACAATAATAATCACATCTAAATAAGTAAACGCATCTGAAAAATAAATAATCGGTCCTAAACCAATGAATTTTAATATAAATTCCGCAATAAAAATTCCATTAAAAACATAATTAGAAATATTTAAATTTTGTATTTGTTCGTATGTAAATAAATTCCCATCTAATGCCATAAAAATAGCATTAATACAAACAACTAAAATAATAAAATAATCAAACCAAGGATTAATAGCAACAATATAAAAAGCGAATTTTATTTTTTGGCCTCTTTGCACACCAGGATTTTCATTCCAAATTATTACACTAAAATCTTCTAAACTCGAAATCATATTATTCCATTTTTCTCTTTCTTTATCGAAATCTTTGTCGTGCATAATATCAGAGCCGCTCCATAAAATGTATCTATGTGAATTTGTTTTTAAGTCATAAATTTTAATGTTTTTAATCTCACTTTTCACTTCGAAATTTGATTTCGAATGTTTATTTTTTTCATATTCATCTTTTTCTGATTCTTCTCTTCTTTTTTCGTCTGTTAATTTAAAATACAAATCTTCATCTTTTTCAAAATACAACGCTAATGTTCGATAATTAAAATCATCAATTCGTTTATAAACTTTTTCATAAAAACCTTTTTTATATCGCAATTGTTCTTGTAATTTATTGTAATTACTAAATGAGCTACTGACAATTAAATTTGATTTATGATGTGCAGAATCACTTAAATTATTTTTTCCGATATTCATTGATTTCGCATTGACTTTATTAGAATCGCCTTTGCTTGACAATGTTCCTAAATTAATTTCTTTTTTTACAGCGAATCTTCCAAAATCTCTCATTCGCAATGGCATAATTTCTAATATTTGAATAGGAAGATTTTTCAACGCATGTGTTAAATACGCACATTCATAATCAGCGAATTCGAAATCTTTGTGATAAACGTATTTATATTTTTTTAAATTAAGTTTCTTATCATTAAAAACAAAAACTGCTTCTGTTGTTTCAGGAAGTTTTTTTAATTTTATATAATTTTTTTTCTTACTCAAAACTTCATTTTCCCAATGATCAACTTTAAATGTGTCTTTTACTTTTAAATCCTTGTCGATGATGTTATTTAAATAGTTCATATAATATTTTTTGCCTCGAAGATTGTGCGGAATTGAATCTTGTTGAATTGTTAAAGGATCAGTGTATTTTTTATTAGAATCTTCTACGATTAAATCGTTTGAATTTTTTACGGGAAGTTTTTCTTTGTTTTTGTTTGGACTCACTGATTTGTAGTTGTAATATTCTTCTTCGTCTAAATTAACTTCGTTTTCGTAGTTTAAATTCATTGCGTCTTCTAATAAATCACCTTCTAAAATGTTTTTTTCTAATGAATTATTATTATTTTCGTCTTTGATTAAATTAATGTTGTTGTTGTTGTTGTTAATTGAATTTATGTTTGTAATGTTGTTTGATAATAAATTAAAAGTTGAATTTAAATTATTTTCTAAATTAAATTTTACGTTTTTATTTGATGTTTTTAATTTCAAATTTATAATTTGAGTGTTTTCACTTGCATATTTATTATTATTATTATTATTATTATTATTATTATTATCTTCAATTTTCGTTTGATTATTTTTTAAAATTCTACATTTATTTTTATTTCGATTTTTCATTTTTTCATCATTTCTATACGAATTAGAATTAACATTATTTGTATTAGTAATAGTATAAAAAATATTATTATTATTATTTTCATCATCTTCTCTTATATTAAGAAAAATATGACTTCTATTTTCATCATCAGGATTTCTTCCTCTTGGTTTTTGATAGTCAATAATAACATTTTCATTAAGATTTTTATTCATATTTCGATAGAATTTTTTAATATCATGCGTGGTTAAATTATCATTAACATTATTGCTATTTTTATCGAAAATGCTTCTTCTTGCGATATTAATGAATTTATTTAATTCTTGTTTTTTACTCATTTCATTCAAATTTAGAATGTCTAAATTATTTTTATCATCGTATTCAATGAAATTCGGAAGTAAACTAATGTCTTCAAAAGAAATGCTGCTGCATGTGATGTTTTCATCGTTGAATAATGATAAATCTTTTTCTTCGCTTCGTTCTTCGTGATTTAAAGAATCGATGTTTCTTACTAAATGTCGCCAATTTCTTCGATCTTCTTCGAATTGAAGAAAATTCAAAAAAGATTTTCTTCTCAAACCTTCATTTAAATTAAATCCTCGAGATTGTTCTTTTTTTAAGTAATTTTCTAATGAAAAATTCTGTCTCATTTTGATTAGTTTTTTTTTAATTTCTTGATCATTTTGAATTTTGATTAAATTTGGTAAAATTCCTCGCGGAGATTTAAATTCGACATTTGATGTTAATTTCATACTTTTATCTAATTCGAAATTTTTGTTTTGTATTGTTGAACCTTCGCTTGAAATTAATGAATTTTCGTTTATGTTATCAATGTCTTCTAATGTGAATGAACTTAATAAACTTTTTGTTTTTGAAAATATAATCGGACTTTTTGGACTGTCTTCAATGCTTTCGTCCATGTTTGTGATTGATAAATCAGTTAAAAATGAAAGTTCTTCTTCGATTTTTTGACGGTTTTTTTTCATGTTGTAAATTTGACGTAAAACATTATTTGCATAAATTTGACTGTCTTTTAATGATTTTAATTTTTTTGGTTTTTTTTTGTTTTTTTTATTTTTATTTTCACTTTCGGTTTTTTCTAAAATTTGATTTAAATGTTTTTCTTTTTCTTTTTTTATTTCTTTTTCATAATCTAAATCTGGTTTGTTTATTACTTGCATTGCTAAATATTTTTCCATTTCTTTTTTTTCGATTTTTTGTTTTAAAATGTTGTTGCTTAAAATTTTAGTTGATTTTTCATTGTTTTTATTCATGTTTAACATTTCGTTTTTTAAAAAATTTTCTGTTTGTGTAATGCTCAATTCAATCGCAGTTTGATAAATTTTATCTTTTTTTTTTGTAATATTATCATTATTATTATTACTATTATTTTTAAAATCCATCGCGAATTTTTGCAATTGATTTTTATCAATTTTTGAATTTTTTCTACTCATTCTTCTAATGAATTTACTATTATTCGCATCTGATTTTAATTCACTTTTTTTTTTATCTTCTTTTCTTTTTTCATCTATCAACGCTTGAATTTCTCTTTGTTGTTTTTTTATGTCTTTACATAACAAATTTTCTTCTTCGTCAATCATTTCTTCAATGCGATAAATTTCTTCCGGATTGTTATTATTAATAATATGCATATCTTTCACTGTATTATAAACAACAGGAATGTCTCTTTGGTTTTTTTTTATATGAAAAGCATCTTCTTCAACTCGATAATACATTTCAACTAAAGATTCACCCGATTTATTAATGTTTTTTTTCTTTAATTCCCGATTTTTTTTCTTTTTTTCCTGCTTTTCTTTCTCTTTTAAATCGTACTTATTTTTAATCAACAAAAACATACTTTTTTTCTCTGTTAATTCCTTTCTCGTAACTTCAATTTTCTCAAATTCCGAATTCGTAACAGCCAAAAACAAATTAATTAAATAAAATCCACCGATAAAAACAAACACATGAAAATAGGCAAAAATAATCACCGGATTAATATAAAATTTGTCTTTGAAAGTTTTACTCACATACGTAAACACTAACGTCCATCCTTCTAACGTCGCCATTTGAAACACAGTAATTAATCCATACAAAGTATTATCAAACGAAATTAAATCATTATTCGGATTATAAAAACCTTTTACGCATATAAATCGATGCCCATTTTCATTATATTCCACACAATCTGAATCGAACGTACACATTCCTTCACTTTCTTTGAAACTCACAATGTTTCCATAAGCTTCATCCATGCATCTTCGCATGAAATTTCCTTGCCACATTTGTGTTCCAGCTATTGAAAAAATAAGGAAGAAAAAGAATAAAATTATACTAGTTTCGCCTAAATGAGAAATACTTGCTAATAACGCAATGACTAATTGTTTTAAACCTTTGACTGATTTTACTGTTTTTAATGGACGTAAAATACGAAACGCACGTAAACCTGACAAACCGCTGATTTTTTTTCCGCTCATTGTTCGTTCTAAAATAAATGAAATCCAACCTACAAAAACAACGAAAAAATCTAAAATGTTCCATGAATCTTTCATATACGCAAATTCAGTTGTGATGAAACCAAATGTTATTATTTTTAATATTGCTTCGAGTGTGTAGAAATATAAAAAATATTGATCAGTCACATTTGCGATTGAATTTGAATCTCTTGGATCGGAAATTAATATTAAAATTGTGTTTAAAAGAATAATAAATAAAGAAAAATTATCGAAATATTGATTATTTACAAAAATTAAACAATAAAATCTTGCTGTAACGAGCCATTTATTGAATGTTTTTCTTTGTTTTAAGCAGCAGCATCGATCATAAAATCTTCTTGCTTGTTCTTCTTTATTTAATGTTTTGAAATCGATGATTTCTTTTGCTCCGATGTTTTTTGGAGATTCTAATGAAAATTTCGGAAACGCGTTTATTCTTTTATTATCATCAAAATAATTTGATAATAATCTTCCATTATACAACAATTGTTCAGTGTTGTTCATAATTAAATTCACACCTTCATTGTCGATTTTTTTAGTTTTTTCATATTCTTTTTGAAGTTCATTAATTTCTTTTTCAATTTCTGTTGTTTCGAACATTTTGCTTTGAAGAACTTGTTTTAATTTGATTTTTTCTTTGAGTTTTTTTTTTATTGTCAGTCGATTTTCTTCTTTGCGAATTTCTTCTTCTTCTTTGTCTTTAATATTCAACAAATCGAATTTAAAAACATCCGTTTTAAAAAATTGTTCTTTATAAAATTTATCATATTCCATCAATTCACTTTTATCAACTTTTATATTTTTTGGATCTTCTTCGACACTTTCAATTAAACTATCACTAACATCAATGTCACCTTCATTGTCTGAATTTAATGAATTATTGACTGTTTTTATGTCTTTGATTGGATGAAATTCAAATTCATTTGTGCCTTTTTTTATTTGTTTGATTGTTGTTGATTTTCGTGTAAGTTTTTTTCGCCGAAAACGTTCGTTTGAACTGTCGATTGCGTCGATGATTCCATAGTCTTTGTAAATGTTTGTTGTTAGTGATTTTTGTGTTTGTTTTCGTTTGCTTAAATTTCGGAGATTTTTTGATGAAACTTCGGTTTTTATGTGAAAAAAATCGTTTTTTGTTTTGTTGTTTAGAAAATGATGTGAATATTGTTTTTTGTATAATTTTAAATTTTCGTTGCTTGAATTTTTTTTTATTATGTTTTCTATATTAAAATTGTTGCTGCTGTTTTTTTCTGATTCGATTATTATGTTATTTTCAATTTCGTTTGAATCGATTGAATCTGTTAATGAAACGTTTTCGCCTTTGTTTATTTTTGAACGTTTTGATAATTGTTTGTTTATTAAATCGTCGATGTTTTGTAATTCTTTTTGACCGATTTCTCGACGTTTATTTAATTGTTCTAAATAATTTTGTTCTTTTAATTTTATTTTTTCAAGTTTTTTTCGTTTTTCTTCTATTTTTAAAATGTTTTCTATTGGATCATCTTCGGTGAATGAGGAATTTTTTTCGTTTTTTTTTTCTTCGATTGTTGGACGTTTTTTGAATATGTTTTGGATGGATTTTGATTTGTAATATTTTTTGTAAAAAGATGATTTTTGTTTGTTGTTAATATTATTATTGTTGGGGTTGGGGTTGTCGGTTATTACATTTTTTACTAAATATTCGTTGTTTTCGGTTGAAAATGATAATTTTACGGTTTTGTTTTTTTTGCTTGGTTTTCGTTGGATTAAATTTGTTTTTTTTATGGTGTTATTATCATTTTTATTATTATCATTTTCTTTTTCATTTTCATTTTTTTTATCATTTTCATTTTCATTTTTTTTAACAATTTTATTATTTAAATTATTATTATTTTTATTATTATTATTATTTTTATTATCCTTTTTATTATTATTATTATCTTTTTTATTATTATTATCTTTTTTATTATTATTATTATTATTATTTTCATTATTTAAAATATTTTTATTTTCGATTTTTTTTTCTTTTTCATTGATTATAATTTTATTATTTTTATTTTTATCATTTTCTTTTTTTTTATCATTTTCGATTTTTTTATTTTTTTGTTTTAATTTTTCATCTTCTTCTTTTTTTTTTTTGATTTTTTCATCTTCAATTTTTCTTTCAATTTCATCTTTTTTTTCATTATAAAATTTTTTAAATAATTTAAAATTTTTTCTTTTCAAATTTTTTATTATTTTTTCATAAATTTTTTCTGATTTTTTAATTCCTTTATTAATTTTATTAAAATTATCAAAAACAATTTTTAAATTACAAAAAAATTTTCTTTGTTTATTTGAATTAAAAATTTCAATAATTTTTTTAATTCCATTTTTAATATTTTTATTTTCTTTTTTTTTTTTATCAGAATTTTTATTTTTTTTTTTGTTTTTTTCAATTTCAATAAATTTAATATTTTTATTATTTTTATTAGAATCATCTTTTTTTTCTAATGATTTTTTTTTCTCTTCTTTTATTAAATTATTCATTTGAGTTTCAATGTCATCATTAGAAACATCAGAAAAAGAATCAATAATTTTAAATTTCGCATATTTTTGATTAATTTTATTTTCATTTTTATTTTCTTCGGATTTTTTCATATTTATTTTTATTTAATTTTTATTAAAATTTCTTATAATAATAATTTTATATTTTAAATTTAATTTTTTCTATAAATTTTAATAAAAATTAATAAAAAATAAATAAAAAATTAATAAAAATTAATAATAAATTAATAATAAATTAATTAAATTTATAAATTAATTTAAATAATAAATTTCCTCAGAATTTTTTTTAATTTGTTCTTTTAACATATTTTGCACATCTAAAGCAACATTTTCATCTTCACAAAAGATTTTACAATTATTATTTCCTTCAATTTGTTGTTTATATTTAATTAAAATTTCTTTTCCTTCAACCAAAACATTAAAAATATAATAATAATCAATATTACCAAAATTTTCTAAACTTTTTTTATCAAAAATAAACATCGAAATCGTCGTAAATAAAAAATAATAACTAATTCCAATAATTAAACCACTAAAATTATAATTATTTTTAATAATAGAATATTTTTTTTTTATTAAAGAAAAAATTTTCGCTTCGTTTTGATTATAATTTGAAAAATATTTAAATTTTCCATAAAAAATTCGATTTTCTCTATTATTAATTGAACCTTTAATAATAAAATTTTTTTTTGTATTGTTTCCAATAATTTCTTTAAAAATTCCTTTAAAAAATTCTTCAACGACTTTTTTTGTCATTTTATCAATTGCTTTTGATTTATAATAATTAAAAATTTGTTTAATTAGAATTTTTATTCTTCCATTAAAAAAATTCACATTTTGACTTTCTAATTTAATTTTATTTTTATCTTTTGTGATTTGCTTTAAAAAAAAATAATAAAAAGAAGAAAATTGCAAATATTTTTTTAAAAAACTTTCTAAATTATTATTCGTAATTTGAAAAACAATGTTTAATTCAGGAATTTTTAAATTAGAACAAATGAATAAATAAGAATTATTATAATATTTATTTATAAGTGAATTTTTATTAAAATTTGAATGAAATTGAAAAATTTTATCAACATTAAAATTTAAAATATTCATTCGAAAAATAATATTTGAAATAAAATTTATTATTAAAATTATAAAATTTGGGTCAATTCCAATGTTTAATTTATTAAAAAACAAATCGAATTTTTTTACATTAAAAATTTTATTATTTTCATATTGAATTAAACTTGAATTAAAAATTAAAAAAGGATTTTGTTCATTTTTTAAAACACAATAAAAATTACAATTATTAAAAATTAAATTATAAATTTCAATTAAATTAATTTTTAAATTAAAAGAAAAAATTTTTTTATTTAAAATTCCTTTTTTAATTTCGATTTTTAATTCATTTAAAATTTCATTTAAATTTATGTAAATAATTTCATTTCTATTGTAATTTCGTAATTTTTTATTTAAATTTTCATTGTCGTTTATAAATGAAATTCCAATAGAATTTATTTTAAAATTAAATGAAATAGAAAAATTCGTAAAATTATAAAAATTTATTTTATTTTTTTCATAAAAAGAAAAATTTTTTTTAATTCCATTTGATTCATAAAATAAAATAATTTCATTATCAATCGGAAATTGATTTTCTTCATCTTTAAAATCATAAAAATTCAACATTTGCGTTTTATCATTCAAAATCAAATAAAAAATTAAATTATTTTGCTCAAAAATATTCAAAATTTGATTTTGATTTGATTCAATAATTTGCGTAAATTTATTTTCATAATTTTTTTGATAAATAACTAAATTTTTCGATGTTTTATTTTCTATTGAAATTTTACATTTTTCTATTGAAGCTTCATAAACATACAAAGTAAATAAATTAAAAATTGTGCTATTGTTACGAATTTCGATATTGAAATAATAATCATTTAATTTATATGTAAAAATTCCGTATTTGTTTATTACAAAAGTTTCAGTCCAAAAATTTGGAATTGTTTTTTGAACATGAGGCGCAATACTAAAACGTAATTTAAGATTTTGAGATTTATTAAAAAAATTAAAATAAGAATTTGAATTTGGTTTTATTAAAATGTAATTATTTTGATTTGAATCATCTTTTATATAAAAATTCATATTTTTTAATAAATTTATTACATTACAAATTGAAATTATATTAAAAACTTTTGTCATAACATTCGTATTAAATTTATTATTATTCCAAATATTAATATTACTTAATTGAGATTTAATAACGAAATTAACATTATAAATATTATTTTCAGTTTTCAATTCAATTTTCATTTTACTATCTTTATAAATTTGCTCAACATCGATTTTTTTTGAAAATAAATTATTCACTTTTAACATAAAATACGCGTTTTTAAAATCAATTTTACTACTCATTAAAAAACATGATGAATCATAAATAGGAAAAATCAACATTGAATCTTTATTTTTAGAAATTATTTCTAAATTTTCAATTCCAGTGTTATTTTTTATTATAGATTCCGCATAAATTATTAATTGATTTCCATATTCATTTTTATTATTCAACATTGACAATCTCAAATTTAAATTATTACTAGTAGAAAATTTAATAAAAGTTCCTTTTTCTTTTATTTTTTTTTCAAACCATTTTTTCTTCTTTGATCTAAAAAATTGTCCACAAATTATTAATTCAAACAGTAAAAATGGACTTTCATAAGTAAATTGAATATTAAATTGATTACATTTATCAATTAAATATTTATTATCATTAATGCAAATATTAATATCAAACGGACAACAATTAATAATAGAATAATTATAAAAAATTACTAATTCTTTAATTTTCGGAATGTTTTTTAAATATTTTAATGTCAAAATTTTTTGAGTTAAATTAATTTTAATTTCGTAATTTGAATTTTGAGGCAAATTTATAATATCATTTAAATCATATTTTGAACTTATTAAATTCGTTCCATCAGTAAAATAAAATTTCGTTTGATTATTATAAAAATTAAAAGGAATTCCACTTTTATTATTAGGATATAAAATAATATAAAAAGGTTGATTATAATTTTTATTTTCTAAAATAACATTAATATTTTCGTTAGTTTTGTTTTTAAATATTATCGGTGAATAAATTGAAGTGTTTATTATTCTTTCTTTTGATAAAGTATTTTCCATAATAAAATAAAAATTTTGATTTATTATTTGTTCACGCGCACCTAATCTTTCAATATTGAAATTAAAATATGTTTTATTATCATAATAAATTTGAATTTGTTTTGAATTTAAATTATTTGAAAATTCTAAATTAACTTCTTTCAAAGGTTCGCAAATGTATTTTTTATTATTATGAACGATATTTAAAATATTTCCTGAATTATTAATAAATTTATTATTAGAAATTTTGTGATTATTAATATTAAAATCGATATTATTTGTGTAATCAGAAATTGAATAATGATTAATATTATTTTTAATAAATTCTTCGTATTTTTTTGTTTCTGTTGTTAAATTTTCTATCCATTTGTTAAAACAAACTAAAATAAAACTAATGTTCATGTCACTTAAATTTAAATAAATATTATTAATATTTGTGTTAATTATTATTGAATTTTCGGAAGTTTTTATGTTATTTTGAATGTTTATGTTTTCAATCATTGGTTCAAAACAACGAGCAATGTAATTATAAGAATTTAAATTAAAATTAAAAAATGATTCGATGTTATTTTCATTTAAAGTAAAATTTAATTTATGTGTTATTAAATTCATAAAAGGAAAATATGAATTTGTTGAATTTTCTATTAATGTAATTTCTAATTTGTTGAAATTTATTTGGCCTTCGATTTTATTGAAATTTATAATTTGAAAAATATTATTATTATTTTTATTATTATTATTTTTATTTTTATTTAATTTAAAAAAGAAATTTTCATTATTTAATCTATTTTCAATTTTTAAAAAAAATTTATTTAATTGATATGCTTTTAATATAGATATAATATCAGTATATAAAATAATAATATTAATTATATTAATTTCTCCATAAATACTAAATAAATTTTGATCAATTACTGAATCAATGTTTATTATATTTTTTCTTTCATCTGTAAATAAAATTTCTCTTATATTATTATTATTATTATTTTTAGTAATTAATTGAAGTTTAACAAAACTTGATTGAATATTATATGAACCAAAAGGAAATTTTTTTCCATAATGTTTTATATAACAAAATTTCAAATTATTAATAATAATTTTTAAATATTGAGAAGCATCATAATTTGTTTGAGCAAAAATTTGACTATTAATGAAATTCAATTCAATTTTTTTTTCATTATTATTATTAAAATTATCATTAAAATTATTATTTTTTAATTTAAATTTATCAATAAATTTAATTTCTTCTAATTTAGGAACACTATTATCAAAATAATTAAATAAACATAAAAAAGAATCAAATCTGGCAACAATTTTTAAACCATTAATATTAATATTATAATTATTATTATTATCTTTTTTAATTTCTAATTGATTTATAATATTATTATTATTATTTAAATTATTATTATTTAAATTATTATTAGTTGAAATTACTTGAACTTCTTTGTTATTAATATCTAAATATTTAACATTAATTTTATTAATAAAAAAATCAAAATTATTATCAGTTATAATATTATTTGGATTATTAATATCTTCATAATTAATAATTTTATAAATAAATTGTGTATTTTCAATATTAATTTTTCCGAGATTTTTATTATTTTCAAGATTTAAATTTAAATTCAAATTCGAAACTAAAATTTCAATATTTAAAAAATCAGTTTTATTTTCTTCTTCTTCAAAAATAATAAGATTATTATTATTTAAATTAATTTCATTATTATTATTATTATTATCATTATTTTTATAATTTAAATAATCAATAAATTTTTTATCTGAATAAATAATCATATTATATAAATCACTTTGAGTAATATTTGAAATAATTTGAAATGATTGAATAAAAATTGAATGTTCTTTTTTATTTAAATTTAATTTAATGTGCAATTCTTTTTCATATAAAATATTATTTTTTTTATTATTTTTAACAATAATGTCAATAAATTTTAATAATATTAAATTATTATTATTATTATTATTATTATTATAATTTACAAATTTAAATATTTTAATATAAGCATTAAAAAGTGAAAAATTAAATTCGATGTTATTTATATTAACATTAATTTTGAAATTAATATTATTATTATTATTATTATTATTAGTAATATTATTATTATTTTCATTAGAAAAATAATTTTTATTATTTTTTTTGAAAGTTAAGAAATTTTTTAAAAATAAAATTAATGTTAAATTTAAATTTATTATTGGTTGATTTAAATCGAAAAATAAAAAATTATTATAAAATAAAAAAGAAATTTTAATAATATTATTTTTTTTTATTTCAAAAATTTTTTGTTCTTGATTTTTTTCTTTTTCTTTTAATAATAATAAAATATCAATTGAATTAATTAAAAAATTTAATAAAAAATTTTTAATTTCACTTTTAATAACAGAAAAATTCATTTGAAAAATAACATTATTTTCAATTAAATTAACAGTAAAATTTTGAATAATCGAATTGATTTTAAAAAAATATTTAATAAAAAATTCAAAAAAATTTTTTTTATTTTCATTTTTTTTAATTTGTTCAAAATTTTCAGAAATTAAATTTAATTTATTAAAATTTTTAATTGGTGAAAAATTATTATTTAATAAAAAATAAAAAAAAATCGATTTTTTAAATGTATTTAAAAAAACTTTTTCAATTTGAATATTTAAATTATTTTTTGATATTTTTAAATCAAAATTATTAATATTTAAATACGAAGTTAATTTTGATTTTTCTTCTAAATGAAAATTTAAATTATTAATTTTTAAAAAAAAATTATTTTTTATTTTATTATTATTATTATTAAAATTAAAATAAAAATTTTCTTCATTTTCATTAAAAAAAATTATTTTTTCATTTTTCGCATAATCAATAATAAAATAAACATTACATAAAAAATCAAATAAAATATTATTAATGTAAAAATTAATTGGATTGTTTAAATTACAAATATAAAAAATATTATTATTATTATCGAAATTTTTTGAAATAATAAAATTATAATTTAAAAAATTTTCATTTAAATTTTTTTGAATTTTTAAATTAAATTGAATTTCATTGTTTTTTGTTATTAAATTATTAATATTAAAATTTATTTTTTCATTGTTATTTAATATTATTAATAAATTTGGAATGTGAGAAAAATTTATTTTATTTAAAAAATTAAAATTATTATTATTATTTTTTTTTTCTTTTGTTTTTTTAAAAACTTTGTAAAAAAATTCTTTTTTAAAATAAAAAATATAATAAATTATTTGAATAATAAAAGATTCTTTTAAAATTATTGTTTGAAAATTAAATTTTATATTTTTATTTTTATTTTTATCAATATTAAATTCAATGCAATTTAAATTATTATTATTTTTATTGATTATTGATTTATTATTTTCTAAAATTTCATTTAATTTAAATTCAAAATTAATTTCATTATTATGAAAAATAAAATTTAAATAACTTTTATTTAATGTAAAATAAAAATTATTATTATTTTCTATTTGAAATTGTAAATTTATTGAATTAATATTAATAATAAATTGAATAAATTTAAAAAAATTTATTATTTTTTCTTTAAAATTATTATTATTATTAT